>LAZR01000175.1_pt1 | contig 74169 bp, 67 predicted proteins | sample 329461 | NCBI WGS metagenome assembly LAZR01 (sample SAMN03002196, study PRJNA259156) | marine sediment metagenome | biome: sea floor; feature: Hydrothermal impacted sediments; material: marine sediment; isolation source: Loki non-amplified sample from Loki's castle hydrothermal vent sediment ... | reverse complement strand
CTTCAAAGGAAAAAGGGGATTTATTGGAGTCCCAGAATGATCCGCATGTCGTTCTGATGTAATCTCTAATGCCATTTTTTTTACTGTCGTCATACGTCCTTCGACTCAAACACTCTGCGACATACCCGTCATCCGTAATCGCCCATTGGCCCTCTTGAACGTCTTTCCAGGGAACCATATCAAGACCACGCTCTTCAGCCTCTTCGAGAGTGTAGATAGGGACATCCTGTAAAATTCCCTTGATTCTTCGTCTGATGGTTTCCATAAAAAACAGGGCCACTAAGCGATTAGGCCGCCTAATGACCCCGTTACGAGCTCTAATGGGGTTAAATATAAGGTTTCGTTAATTAAATAACAACTAATATAGTAAAACCCCCCTAAACCGGAGTCTAAGGGGGCTGAAGCAGGCCGCTAAGTGGTTGATTAGTCTAGGGATGCACCTATATTAGGCGGTTTTAAGAACCGTATCGTGCCATGTGGTGTTTCTATGATTTCTATATCAAAATATTCGAAAAGGTTTTTAATTTCTAGTATATTATTTAAATTTTCTGTTTTAAACTGCGCTATATCTATAGTGTTTGGATCGTAGTATTGTACATCTATATTTTGTTTTACAGATGTAGGTGCAGCAGTCATAGAAGTTCTATTGTAGTCGGTAGAGTAGATGGCATCTAGTTCTGTGTCAGCAAGAATTTCTGCCCAATGCATGGCTCTGCCTAACCCTTTTTGGTTAAGTTCTGGATCGGCATCATTAAGATTTACCCTGTTTTTTTCTGCATGTCTAACAAGGTAAAAAGTAGAAACAGAAGATTGTTCTTGTGATGTATCAATTGTAGGCTCTTCTTTACAAGAAAGGCTAATTAACAGTAAAATAAAAAGAACATATTTGAATGCTTTCATGAAATTATGTTTGGTGTATTAATTTAATAACTAAAATTACTTCAAAATAGTACTATAAATAGTCTATTTTTTGTTTTTTTGCATATGAAAAAATTTTGTGGGGCACTTCTTATCGGTTTTGTAGTTCTAGGTCTTAAGGCTCAAGAAGTCGTACTTCCTACGGATTTTAGGCAGCAAAACCTAACCGAATATAATGGGAGTTTAATCAATCCTGCTTACAGTTTGGATCGTAATAATCCCTCTTCTGTGGCGCTTTGGGCAAGATGGCAATGGCAAAGCTATGATGCAGACCCAACTTCATTATTTTTAAATTACACTACAAGACTAAGTGATGTTTCTTCTGCAGGCGTTGGTTTTTTTCAACATAACACAGGAATTTTTCTAAATACCGGAGCTGCTTTAAATTACGCATATAACATAGAACTAAGCGAAAATGTATTTTTAGGTGTAGGTCTTAATCTATTTGCTTTTCAGCAGAAATTGGCAGATGAGCGTTTTTTTGTACCTAATCCGATACAGACAAGTATAAATAATGATTTCATCATACAAATGGCACCCGGTGTTAATTTGAGTATTGATGGTTTTAATATTGGTTTGGTATCAGAGAATCTTTTCGATTATAATTTTACTACTAATGAGAGAAACACTAGTCCAGATGATAGAATGTTTCAGGCATTGGTGAGTTATGATTTCCCTGTAAATGTATTGGCGACTGACGATAGTTCTGTTTTTAGACCAATATTGTATTACAAGACTATTCCAGGTTTAGATAATCAAGTAGGCTTAACAACATTATTAACAACTAAAAAATATTGGGCACAAGCAGGTTATAATAGTTTCTACGGATTCTCGGGAGGAGTTGGGGGTCGTTTCTTTAAACGAGTATCTTTTGGGGCTCTAGTTGAAGTAGGAACAAGTTCAGGTTTAAAAGGACAGGACCCCTCTTTTGAATTGGTTACATCTTATAAATTAGGAACATTACAGACACCTGAAGAAAAATTAGAAGAACAGTTAATAGCAGAAGAGGAAAAGAACAAAGAAGAGTTGCTTACTAAGCAAGAAGAAAAGGAGGTAGTTTCTACTGAATTAACTAAAGCTGAAAAATTAGCTTTAAAGCGCGAATCGAAGAAACAAGAGCGTTTAGCACTTATAGAAAGTAATAGAATTAGAGATTCGATACAAGATGCTTCTAGACAAACTGGTATAGCGATAAAGGAATCTAAGAGAGATATAAAGAGGAAAAGGGATTCTATAGAGAATGCAAAAGCAGAACAGGCCTTAGCTGCGGCAAAAGCGCTTAATCAGCAAAGACAGCAAGATTCAATAGCTATTGTAATGAAGAGAGAGGCAGAGGCTGTTGCTTTAGCGCAAAAGCAACGACAAGATTCAATAGCACAAAGTGAGGTTTTAGCTATGCGAAATGAAGTTGTCAAAGTTGAGGCTGGTGAGAAGTATGAAGAAGTTGCTAAAGAAGGTTCATTGGAGCCAGGCTATTACTTGATAGCCAATGTATTTGGAACTAAAAAATACTTGGATGCTTTCTTGGCAGACATGAAGAAAAAAGGAATAAATGCTAAATCCTTCTTTAGGCAAAAGAATAAATATAACTATGTATATCTTGCTAAATATAACTTTATCAAAGATGCAAGAAAAGCTAGAGACTCTAAGTTAGACGGTAAGTACAGTGATAAAATATGGATATTTAGAGTAACGGGAGAAGAATAATCTCCCTTAAACTCTATTATATAATTGGATATAAGCTAATGCGAAAACAGTGTTAGCTTATTTTAGTTCTCTTTTGATCAAGACTTCTAAGTAAGTTACTGTGTTTAATAGGTATTTACGGTCTTTCGTAATACTTGCCATTGCTATGGCTCCTTGAATTATAGTGAATAATTGCTTAGAAAACTGTAGGGGAGTTACTGGTAGTTTAAATTCCCCTTTATTAATACCATTCTCAAAGACTAAGGCAATTTTCCCTTCAATCTCTTTAATAGTTTCCTTGGCTGCAGCAGCCAATAATTTATTATTATGCTGAGCGTCTATACCAACATTTAAAATTGGGCATCCACCCATGTTCATGGTAAAAACATCATATTTCTTATAAAACTCTATAAGGTTCTCAATTTTAGCAATTGCCTTGCCTTCTATGGATAAATGTTCATCTATAGCTGTAAGCAGTACATTACGGTTAAATTCGAATGCTGCTAATGCTAAAGCTTCTTTATTTTCAAAATTACCGTACAATGCACCTTTAGTAAGGTTTGTGGCATCTGTCAAATCACTCATGCTGGTACCGACGTATCCATGTTTGTTAAAAACAGGAGCGACAGTCTCAATAATATAAGCGGTAGTTCTTTCGGCTTTTGTAGACATATAAGACTGTTTTATGCGAATATAAAAAATCTATACTGCATGGTATATATTGTTGATAAAAAAAAGCGTTCATATATTTAATATGAACGCTTTTTTATCATTTTTATAAGATTAGACAACAATATCTTCTTGATTTCTAAAAACTAAACTATTGTCAAAGGCATCAAGTAAAACAACACTATCAGACTTGATTTCTCCACTAAGAAGTGATTTTGACATATTGTTTAGAACTTCTTTCTGAATTGTTCTTTTAACCGGTCTTGCTCCAAATTGAGGATCATAACCTTTTTCTGCCAAATAATCAATTGCTTCTTCGGTAGCATCTAAAGTAATTTGCTGCTTGTCCAACATTTTCTTTAGTTGATCTAATTGAAGTCTTACAATTTGCTTAATGTTATCCTTTGTTAAAGGGGTGAACATTACAATATCATCAATTCTATTAATAAATTCTGGGCGAACTGTTTTCTTTAATAACCCAAGTACTTCAACTCTAGCGGCTTCTGTAGCGCTATAAGTATCTACTGCGTTTTCAAATTTATCCTGAATGATATCACTTCCCATATTACTGGTCATGATTATAATTGTATTCTTAAAATCAGCAACCCTTCCTTTATTATCTGTCAATCTTCCTTCATCCAATACTTGTAATAAAATATTGAAAGTATCTGGGTGTGCTTTTTCAATTTCGTCTAAGAGCACTACAGAATATGGTCTTCTTCTAACAGCTTCGGTCAATTGTCCGCCTTCGTCATAACCAACGTATCCTGGAGGAGCTCCTACAAGTCTGCTGACAGAGTGTCTCTCTTGGTATTCACTCATGTCTATCCTAGTCATTGCATTCTCGTCATCAAATAAATAGGAAGCCAATGTTTTTGCTAATTCTGTTTTACCAACACCAGTTGTACCTAAGAATAAAAATGAACCAATTGGTTTTCTCGCATCTTGTAATCCAGCTCTACTTCTTCGAATAGCATCGGAAACAGCTTCAATAGCTTCTTCTTGACCAACTACTCTTTTATGAAGTACACTTTCTAATTTCAGTAACTTTTCTCGCTCACTTTGCAGCATTTTAGTGACAGGTATTCCTGTCCATTTTGCAACTACCTCTGCAATATCGTCACTGGTAACTTCCTCTTTAATTAAAGTGCCAGAATGTTGTTGAGAAGCCAAATCATCTTGTAACTTGGTTAAACTCTCTTGTGCTTCTTTAATTTTTCCGTATCTAATTTCGGCGACTTTTCCATAATCGCCATTACGCTCTGCACGTTCAGCTTCTGCCTTGAAATTTTCGATATCAAGTTTAGTCTGTTGTATATTATCAACTACAGATTTCTCGCTTTCCCATTGCGCAAAAATTTCATTACGTTCTTCTTTTATGTTTGCGAGATCTAAATTTAAAACTTGAAGCTTTGCCTTGTCATTTTCACGTTTTATGGCTTCAATCTCAATCTCGATTTGCATAATCTTCCGATCAAGCACATCAAGCTCTTCTGGCTTAGAATTAATCTCCATTCTAAGTTTAGCTGCAGCTTCATCCATAAGGTCAATAGCCTTATCTGGTAAGAATCTATTGGTAATATATCTTTGTGATAATTCTACCGCAGAGATTACAGCCTCATCTTTAATTCGAACTTTATGATGTGCCTCATATTTTTCTTTAATACCTCTTAGAATTGATATAGCACTTTCGGTATCTGGCTGATCAACCACAACCTTTTGAAATCTTCTTTCAAGAGCTTTGTCCTTCTCAAAATATTTTTGATATTCATCTAAGGTGGTTGCACCAATCGATCTTAATTCACCTCTAGCCAATGCAGGTTTAAGAATGTTTGCAGCATCCATCGCCCCTTGACCCCCTCCAGCACCTACTAAAGTGTGGATTTCATCAATAAACAAGATGATATTACCATCTGCACTTACCACTTCCTTAATAACAGCTTTTAAACGTTCTTCAAACTCACCCTTGTATTTTGCACCGGCTATTAGCGCACCCATGTCTAAGGAGTAAATTACTTTATCCTTAAGGTTTTCGGGAATATCGCCTTGTATTATCCTATGTGCCAAACCTTCAACGATAGCTGTCTTACCAACGCCTGGTTCTCCTACTAAAATTGGATTGTTTTTGGTACGTCTAGATAGAATTTGTAAAATTCTACGAATTTCTTCGTCTCGTCCAATAACAGGGTCTAGTTTTCCACTATCGGCTAGCTCATTAAGGTTTTTAGCATATTTTTTTAAGGAGTTATAATTGTCTTCCGCACTTTGTGAGGTGACCTTATCTCCATTTCGCAATTCATTAATAGCTGCAGTCAAATGTTTTTCTGTTGCACCTTGATCTTTTAGAATTTGAGCAATCTTACTTTTAGATTTTAAGATTGCTAAAAAAAGGTGTTCAATAGAAACATATTCATCATCCATTTTTTTGGCGATGATGCTAGCCTCGTTCAGTGTTTTGCTAGCTTCTCTTGAAAACTGTAAATCTCCACCTTCAACCTTAGGAAAGCTTAATAGCTCTTTTTCTAAAATTTGTTGAACAAGTGAAAAATTGATACCTAATTTCTTAAGTAAAAAGGGCATTACATTCTCTTCTACTTCGGTAAGCGCTTTAAATATGTGTTCGTTTTCAATTTGTTGATGTCCATTGTTCTGAGCGATCAACTGGGCTTGTTGAATTGCCTCTTGTGATTTTATAGTAAAATTATTTATATTCATTATCTCAGGTTTTAGTTAATTGTAATACTTTTGAAAATTAATATTCAACAATCTTACCAATTGAATTTGTGAGACAAAATGGCGTAAATACGATAAAATAAAATGACAATTAGTCAGGTTGCTTGAATTGAATTTAGACTATTAAATTAAGAATTTTATGGGATTATTTGGAGGTTTATTTGGAAATTCAAAAAGTGAAGATGGGAATGTTTCGTCAGATATACCATGGATTTCTTTGAATACTATTGGTCAATTGAAAGAAATAAAGGAAGCGTCTAGTAGTAGACCACAAGTTATATTCAAACACTCAACGTCTTGCGGTATTAGTAGAATGGTTTTGAATATGTTTAAAAGTAGTTATGGTCTTGAAAATGGACAGATGGACCTATATTTTTTAGACTTATTGGCAAATAGGGACGTGTCTAATGCTGTAGCTTCAGAATTTGGGGTAATGCATCAATCACCTCAAATGTTAATAATTAAAAATGGGGTAGTGGTAATCCATGATTCTCATGGAGCAATATCTGATATAAAGTTAGAACAGTTTGTATAAAAAAAAGCCCTGTATTAACGGGGCTTTTTTTTTAGTTGAACCTTTGATTGTTCAGAATATTTTTAAGATTATTTTTTAAATCTTCACCGGCATCATAAACCATTTGTTCGTTACTGGGAAAAGGAACTCTTGCCAGTTGTAAAAGCGAAACCAAATCATTTTCTAAAGCCCTTTTATCTCCATCGTAATTTGCGTAAATATGCTCGAATATGAACTGACTAGATAATGGGTACTGATTGATTTTCTGTTGTTTTTTTATATCAATAAAGCTTACTACACCAGTTACTTGTGCGCTTTTGAATTGAGTAAACTGATAAAAATCACATCTTACGGTCTTAAATTTATCAACCTTGATACTATTGCCTAAACTGTCTGAGACTACGTTGCCATTTCGATCTTCAACAAAAGTATATCCGTCTTTAATCTGCTTTTCCTTACTTATTTGTTTCTCTCTAATTTGTTCTGGAGAAATGTTTATGTCTTGAAAAGAAACCTCCATCTGGTAATCGTACAGTTGATTCTGAATTCTATTGGTATGGTACTCGGTCCAATCAGAATTCAATCCGTAAGTATTTAAATTTAAAAGTTCATCTTCAAGCCTTTTTGGTATAATTTGATCCGTATTGTTCGTCATTTCAACGATAACAAAATCTAACCCTTTTTTATATGCTTCATCTATCTTGTTTAAAACATCTTTGTAATTAGGGTTAATTTCCTCTAAATAATTAAGGTCGTTATATGCATTTCTATAATCAGACTTATAATTAGCATCTGTTAGTAAGGTAGTAGCTTTATTATATAAAAATTCAGAAAAATTAGATTTAGCGGTAATTATATCATCATCATAGCTCTTAAAATTAAACTGAGCCCTTCTGTCTTCGTCTTGAATGTATAACGGAAGCAATGGTCTAATTCTTTCTTGAATAGATTTTAAACGTCCATATGCGTTATAGATTTCTTCATAGTTAGCAGCATTACCATCCTTTTTTAGAAATTTAATATGTTGCAGCTCCCTTTCGGTATTTTTTTTATACCCTTCCTCAAGCAGAACTATATAAGTCTGATTGCTTTTTTTAGTCTTGTTCTCTGCAATATTCATAACCGCTTTATTAATAGCAGCTTCGTAATTGCCAGAGTTAAGAGCTTCTTGCGTTTTCTTAACGCCACTACAAGAAAGTAGTAGACCGATAAAACTAAATAGTAGAAATTTTTTCATGTCTATTAATTTTAGAATTTATTAAAGCTATTCAACAGCCGTGCCATAAAAGGGTTACTACCTAACGTAATAGGATAAGGAATAGTATATTTTCGTTGAGATGCTTAACTATAGTTGCTTAGATCTCTTTAAAAAAATTATAGTTATTAACTTATTTTAATAAATAAGTTATGTGTTTGTGTTGTTTTTTATATTTCATTAAGTGCGCTATTTGTATTTTAGCGGCTTATTTAAAAGATATAGTAACATGCAACGCGATACCACAATATTTAATCTTATTGAAGAAGAGAAGCAACGTCAAATTAACGGCATTGAATTAATTGCCTCTGAAAACTTTACTAGTCCTCAAGTAATGGAAGCCCAAGGGTCTGTACTTACTAACAAGTATGCAGAAGGTTATCCTGGAAAAAGATATTATGGAGGTTGTGAAGTAGTTGATAAAGTTGAGCAATTGGCTATCGATAGAGCTAAGGAGCTTTTTGGTGCAGCATATGCCAATGTGCAACCACACTCAGGCTCACAAGCTAATGCAGCAGTTTATCATGCATGTTTACAGCCAGGAGATAAAATATTAGGTTTTGATCTATCTCACGGTGGTCATTTAACTCATGGTTCTCCTGTAAATTTTTCAGGTAGGTTATATAACCCTGTTTTTTATGGAGTTGATAAAGAAACTGGAAGATTAGATTACGATAAAATTCAAGAAATTGCTACAAAAGAACAGCCGAAATTAATAATCGCTGGGGCATCTGCTTATTCCAGAGATATGGATTTTGAACGCTTTCGTAAGATCGCAGATAGTGTAAATGCTATTTTGCTTGCAGATATTTCTCACCCAGCAGGATTAATTGCAAAAGGATTATTGAATAACCCTATTCCTCATTGTCATATTGTTACTACAACAACACATAAAACATTAAGAGGTCCAAGAGGAGGGCTAATATTGATGGGAGAAGATTTTGAAAATCCATTTGGTATTAAGTTAAAAAACGGCAACCTTAGAAAAATGTCCGCTTTATTGGATTTAGCAGTTTTTCCAGGAAATCAAGGTGGTCCTTTAGAGCATGTTATTGCAGGTAAGGCAATTGCTTTTGGTGAAGCACTAACAGAATCATACGCAACTTATATAGCGCAAGTAAAAAAGAATGCCGATGCAATGGCTAAATCTTTTGTGAAACGTGGTTACAACATAATTTCTGATGGTACAGACAATCATATGATGCTTATTGATCTTAGAAATAAAGATATTTCAGGAAAAGATGCAGAAAAAGCATTGGTTCTTGCTGATATTACAGCAAACAAGAACATGGTACCTTTTGATGATAAATCTCCATTTGTTACTTCGGGTATTCGTTTTGGAACCGCAGCAATTACCACTAGAGGTTTAGTTGAAAGTGATATGGAAAAAGTTGTTGATTTCATAGATCAGGTAATTATGAATCCTGAAAATGAAACTATTATTAAAGAAGTGAAAAGTAAAGTAAATGCAATGATGAATACTAGACCTATTTTTAATGCTTAATTAAAAATAGGTTTGGTTTTTATTCTGATAAAAACTCTAAATCTCCACTTACATAGGTATTCTTATTGACATCATAAATAGATGCTTCGTCGTCCTTATCTAAATATATTCCCCAAAATTCAGCATATGATTTTGGGATCATATTTAGTTGATCGTCGTTAGCATCTATATTTTCGATTATATCTTCAAATATAGGAACGAAAATTTCATAAGGTTTTTGAGTAAGACCTCTTGTTAAAAAGACGTAGTTAAACGCAATCTGCTTTAAAATGTCATTTAACTGGCTAGGTATACTCTTATCGTAAATTCTTTTAATTACAATACTGGTATCGTTTAAGAAGAATGTAAGTTCTTCGATATCTATATGATACTGATTCTGTAAATCAAGAATTTCTAATGCATGTTGTAAAGGAGATTCTTCTTTGCCGATACTTCCCCAGCGCCCTGTATTAAAATGCGCTAGTAACTCCAGTAAGTTTAAATTACAAGTAACTTCTATAACCAAGCTAATGGAATTAAAGGTAATATGCTTATTATTAAGCTTTACGCTAGAGAAGTAATGAAAACCAAGAGAGTTTAGAAATTCATCTAAACCATTTATTTCTTTGGTGTATTCTAATTTTGAATTGTTGATGAAGTTTTCGTAGTTAAATGGCATACAAGAAAAATTATAGCATTCTTTCTCATAAAGATACTTTTCTCACTTTGCAATTTCTTATAGGAAAACCTTAGAATTTATGAGGATATTATGTTAAAATGTAGAGTAAAATCACAAACAGCTGAAAATCAATACATTAGTAATATTACAGGAATCCTCGTGTTTTAGCTTCATTTATTAATGCTAAGTCATTACCATTCTTAACATCAAATAAAGCTTTTAGCTGTCTTTTTCTTGCTTCAACTGTGGTATTTGCAGAGCCAATTAATGGTGCTATATCTCTTGTGTGTATTCCTTGAGAAAGGTGATATAGTATTTTTTGGTCTTGTTCATCTATTACAATGTCTGTGGACATTCTTCGGCGTATCGCAGATAATGCACTTGCGGTGTAATAGGGAGATTCATTAACAATAGTTTCAACCATTGCTTTTAACGACATTTCGTCAATCTCAGATTTAACCATGTATCCATCTGGATTTACAGTTTTGAAGATGTTATTGATTCTGTAGTTATCGCTATAAGAAGACATAAAAACTACTTTCGAATTAGGTACTTCAGCTCTTGCAACTATTCCTAAATCAATACCAGTTCTGGTATCCTTTGATTCTGGAGAGAATAATTGAATATCTAAAAGAATTAAATCATAAGGTACTGCACGCTTAGATAATTCAATTTTACTTTTACCTTTTTCAAAACTAGTGGCAATTTCAACTTTGACATTAAAGTCAGTAAAGTCAGAGTCTTCAAGGATATATTTATATCCCAAAGCCGTCATTTCGTGATCATCTACCGCTAAAATTCGTACAGTGTTCATAGGTTACGATTCTATTGTAATTTACTAAACGTTTTTATACTAGGTATTATTATTTATTATTTTTTTAGTTTCAATTTGTATCGGAATGTTCAAAGAGATTGTAGTGCCTTGTCCTTCAGTTGTATCAATATGAAAAGAACCGTTTAATTTATCCATCCTAGAGGTTATATTTCTAATACCAATACCTTTTTTACCTTTATTTAGATTGAAACCGATGCCATTGTCGCTCATGATAACATTGAATTTCTCATCATCTCGGTGAAAAGTAACTTCAAAATAGGAGCAGTTTGCATGCTTTATTGCATTTTGAAAAGTTTCTTGAATAATTCTGTATACATTAATTTTTATGTCGCCAGCTAAGCTGTCCCAGTTTTCATCTTCATTAAAATGAAAGAAGGTCTTGAGGCCCACATTTTTGTTATTTGATAGTAGTGTTTCGATAGAATCTGTAAAGTTGTTAATTTTTTGATAGGCACTATGGCTCAACTCATGTGATATGGATCGTATTTCATTTTCAATTTCTTGTAAGGAGCCCAAAGCTTTAGATTTTTCTTGTATAGCCTCATCGGTAGCGCGTTTATTAAGTCCGGTCAATATCATACGGGCACCTAGCATTTTACCCAAAACACCATCATGTAGTTCTTCTGAAATACGTTTTTGCTCTAGCCTTTTTACCTCATCAACCTTTTGTTTTTGCATCAACATAAGATTAAAAATCTCTTGGTTATTTGCTTGTTGTTGTTGGTCAAATCTTAATTTTTGATTTTTAGCACGTTGATTGATAATTATGTAGATTGACAGACCTAGTAAAAAGAAACCCGTAGCAATACCGATCCACATTTGCTTTTGTTTAGAAAGTACTTCTTTTTCACTTTCTAATTCTATGTTTTCTGCTATAAATTCATCTGTTTCAAAGCGTATACGTGCAAATTTATTCTGTTGCTTTCGTTCTTCTTTTTGAAGGCTGTCATTAAGTGTGGTGAATTTTTGAAAATATTCAGTAGCATTCGCGTTATCTATGCCTGCAAGAAAAGACCAAGTTTTAAGTAATCGTTCATTATTATTACTTTCAATCGAAAATTTTATGGCCTTTTTGGCATTAGCGAGAGCATTTAAAGTGTCTTTTGCATAAAGGTTGTATTCCGCTAAACCATAGTAGCTTGATGCTAAGCTTCCTAATTCTTTCTCTTGGTGCTTTATATCAATAGCTTCGATTAATAAGTTATGTATACCAAGTGTATCTTCGTTGTAGAGCTTGGTAGTAGCTAGGTTGCTTAAGGCTTTTGAGTATAAATTCGGATTTTTGATGAAGATTTTATTGGCATTTATAACACTTTCAAAATTTTCAATTGCTTTATCATATTTTTTGGTGTTTCTATAAATAACTCCAATATTATTTATTAGTTGTTCTTCCCCAAATAGTTTGTCTTCTGTTTTTCTTAAATAATAGAGCGCTTCGTTATAATATGTTAATGATTTATCATATTCCTCTAAATCACCTAAAACTATACCAAGTAGATTATAGGAGTTGAATAGTTTTTTATTATTATTTTCTATTTTAAAATTTTCAATAGCTTTTATAGTATTTGCTTCACTGCCACTATAATCTTTAATTTTCATTTGAATGCCAGCCATTTGTAAATACAATCCTCCTGTGAGATTATGATCCTTAAGGTTTTCGAATATATTTAAAGCTTCTGAGTAATAATAGAAAGCACTATCCTTAACGACTTTACCTTGAAGAAAATAGCCCATATCCCAATAGGCCATACCTAATGCGGAAGAATCTTGAATTTTTTCATTTATGGTAATGGCTCTTTTGTTTATTTTACGAAATAAAGAACTATCAGTTATAAAATTTTGATTAAACGAAAGGGTAGAAAAATAACTGGCTTTTAAGGAGTCGTTACTTGAGTTTTCAGCAATATCATATGCTTTTAATTGTAGTTTTAACTTTTCTTCCTTTGTTGTGGTAAGTTTTTGACTTTTTGCGGACCAGATAGAAATACTATCATTTTCTAATTTAGTTATTGTGGTTGTTTTTGAGGAAGGTTTTGTTTTTGCGCAACTGGCGCAAAATATAATTAGTACTAATATTGAAAAATAATATTTGTTCAAAAAAAATTATTTGGAGATAGAAAACCAAGGTATAAAAAAAAAGCTTTTAACATTAATGTTAAAAGCTTTTTTGTAAAATGTTCTTTATAATCTTATGCGATTTTACCTATAGGTCTTCCTCCTCTATCATCGGGAGACGTAGAGCAATCATCACAAGCAAGTGCCTTAGAAATATCGTTCAAGAAATCAAATTCACTGTCTATATTTTGAATAGCTGCTGTTGCTATTCCTAATGTCATTACTGCTACTGCTAAGATACTTGTTACTTTTTTCATACTGTTCCTGTTTTTTAGGGGTTCTTTGGTTTATTCTATAGCCAAAGTACTATTGTTCCTCAAGTAACAGTCGCAGTATTTTAAGTCTTAAGTATATGACCTAATTCTGCTAGTATATGAACCAATTGTGAGAGAATTCTTTAATTTAAAGCGGAAAGCGTGTTTTTTGAGAGAATAGTTTTTAGATTATTCATATTCTCGCGGTACGATTTTGAGAAGGGAATATTCTCATTCACCGCTTTTAAGGCGCAGATAGATTTACCAAAGTTTATGCGAGAGACATAGCTAGTATTTACAATATAACTTTGGTGTATACGCATAAAGTTATCTGGCAATGTTTTCTCAAAAGTTTTTAACGTTTTAAAAGCATTAATAATTGTACCATCTTTCATGAAAAATTCAGTGGTGTTGTTATCTGCTTTTAAATAAAGAATATCATTGGTATTTAAGTATTGAAAATCATTGTAAGATTTAAGACATAAAGTTGCAGGAGCCTTTTCTTTTGGCATTCTTTTTTGAAGCTTCAACAAAGATTTACGAATATCAAATTCATTAAAGGGTTGTAGCCAATAATCAAAAAAACCATTTTTTATGGCGTCGTATGCGTAATTTTTGGTTGAAGCAATACCAATTAGTATGGGTAATTGACTCATATATTGGTGAATCTCGGTCACCATTAAAAAAACAGATGAATAGTCGTTATTTAGATTAATAAAAACAATATCAGGAGAGTATTTTAGAATATCGTTTAAGCCATCTGTAGGGTTGGTGGTAGTATTTATACATTCAAAGTCGCCATATTCGTCTAAAAATGCATGCAACTGCAAATTTGAGACAGCATCAGAGTCTATTATGGTGTATGTATAGTTCAAAAAAAATAATGTATACAACGAAATTAAACATAGGTAATAAAAAGTAGACCTAGAATATCCTTATAAAAACCAAGGACATATTTATATAATGAGTGTTTATAGGGCTTGTGAGCGAAAAATCTTTCATTTTGTAAGGTGAAATATTCAAAATTCGTTGTCTTTAGCTTGAAAAGCGCCTAAATCTGGCTGCGGAATTCGTGTTATTCCTAATATGTCTAAGGGTGTAAAATTTGCTGAATTTACATCCCCTTTATTAATTATTTCAGAATTTAATCCAATCCTAAAATCATTTTCATAAGGAAAATAATAATCTAAACTTCCATTAGTTATGATGTTGGAGTAGTGGGTGACATTATCAAATTCGTAGAGCGAACTATCAATGATAGAAGATTGATTTTTGTTGAATTTGATGAAACAATTTTGAAAGGTATAGTTGAGGCTATTTTCATTGTTAGATTGAAGTGAGATTTCATTTTGAATATTACCATCAATAATACAATTTTTAAAATCTGCCTTTACTAAATCAAGCCCAAACCCATTGTTGTTGCTAGTTGTGTTACTTATAGCTACAGCAGGGTTAAACCTAAAGCCTTTGTTCCAGTAATTTGCAATTGTAGCGTGTGTAAAAGAATATGCGCCACCATTTTCTATGAATAGTGAAGAGCTACCCGATCCGCCTAAAACAATATTCTCAGCTTCTATTTTGGCATTATTTGCCCATAGATTATATCTAGAACTATTATATATACGGCTGTTTGAAATGTCTAATGATATTTCAGATTCATTTACTTTACCCTCAACGAACAATCCAAGTGCTGCATTTTTAATAGTTAGATGATTTATGGTATTATTAATACTACCTGCACTAATCCAAATAGCACCCCATTGCCCAGGTATACTAGCAAATTCTGGCTCTAATCTATCACCCTCAAAAATAACTTCTCCTTCTAATAATTTATTACTATCACTTAGTTCGCCATTTATGGTTAGTGTAGCTTTATTTTTTACTAAAATTCCAGAATTTTGATGGAAGTGAACACGTGCACCTGCATCTATAACTAATTCTTTGTCCTCAGGGACCATAGCGTATCCATAGATTACATAAGATTTACCTTTTGTGAAATTCAAATTTTCATTTGGTATATTAAACCCTTCTATCTGAATAGGGTTTCCGGTTTCATCATCATATAAATCAATTCGCTCAGTATTTTTATTGGCAAAAAGAAATACGGCATCTTTTGCTAGTGTTACTAATTCAACAGATTGTAGATTGGGTTCGTTGTTAAATTGAATTGCATCGGTATATAACAGCTCATTTACAGAGTTGTCTGTTATATCTATTGTTGTTTCAATAAGAACAAATAGGCTATCCTTTGCGTAAATGGGAATATCGGTAAAACTATTACCGGCAACTCCGTCAACATTTAGTCTGTAAAAGCTCTCAGTGCCATTTCTAAGAGTTATGCTTGGTATAATGATATCATCTTTAGTATCGTTATAAACCTTTAATGTATAGGTGCTACTACCTATATTTGTGAAAACGGTGTCTAAGTAAACGGTATCTTTAGAAAAGGATAAATGACCATTACTTGCGGTATAATCAAAATCTTTTCTACAAGAAGAGCCCCATAAAATAGTAAATAAAACAGAGAGAGTAATTAATATTCTAATACGCACGATTACATTCTTTTTGCTTTACTAAGTTAGAGGAAAATTTCTTTTATCTCTTCGGGAATTCTTACAGGTCTATAAGATTTACTATTTAATAAGCACCACTCTGTACTTGAACGAACTAGTAATTTATTGGTCTTACCGTTTATCATTTCTACAATTCTGATGCATTTAGCACCAGAGCTAGACTCAATATTTGTAGAAATAATAATAGGGTCATTTAAAAGTGCAGCTCTTTTGTACTCTATATGATGACTAAGTACGACCCAAATAACTTCTTCCTGCATTTTAGTAGTAGCCGTTGTTTGCCAATGTTCTTTTGAGATATCTTGAATCCACTGAACATAACGTACGTTGTTAACGTGGTTTAAATCGTCTATATCATCACTTGAAACAACAATTTCCTTTTGAAATGCATTCATTATTTTTTCTGTATTTGAACTTCAAACATTTTGTTCCAAAATTTTCCAGTAACAAAAAATGTCTTACGCTCTGGGTGATAGGCTATACCGTTAAGTACATAATTAGTTTTATCCCAATTATCGGTTTTGGTGATAATATCACTTAATCCGCTAAAATTAATAACGCCTTCAATAGCTCCGGTTTTGCTATCAATAATCATAACACTAGGTTTTTGGTAAACATTAGCATAGATTTTACCATCTACATACTCTAGTTCGTTAGCAGAATTAAAAATTGATGAATTGGTTACTGTTTCTATATAGCCATCCTCCGTCATGGTATCTGGGTTCATAAACCATATTTTTTCGGTTCCATCACTTTTAAATATTTTAGAACCATCATTAGTTAAGCCCCAACCTTCGCGACTTTTTCCATATTGAAAGTTGTCTATTTTTTTAAAAGTATCTAAATCATAAATAAAGCCAAGTCCACTTTGCCAGGTAAGGTGGTATATTTTATTATTTAAAATGGTAATTCCTTCACCAAAGTAAGTTTCATCTAAATCTATTTGCTCAAAAACCTCACCGGTTTTAAAATCTAACTTTCTTAAAAAGGACTGCCCTTTTTTTCCTGTAGATTCATATAATGTGTCGTTGTAAAATTCTAAACCTTGGGTGTAAGCCTTTGTGTCGTGTGGGTATTCATTAATAATGGTGTAGGTGTATATCTCAGGAGCTTTTTCTGAAAGTACTTTTAGGTTTTTATTAATATCGACAGTTTCACCATCAAAGGTAATTTTAGCTGTCAAAATCTTGTTACCAAGTGTAGGTAAGTTGATATGTATTTTATCATTTTTAACCGGAATAACATTGCCATCAATACTATATTGAACGCTTTCTATGTCTTTTTCCTTTTTATTTTTAATACTAACACCAATTTCTTGGTTCTGGTTAACCTGATTTGCATTTTTTTCTAGAGTAATTTCGAATAGAGAAGATGCTTTTTGGTTACCACTGCCGCATGCAGCGAATAAACTGGTAATAAGAGTGATACAAATAATTTTTACAATTCTCATTAAGAAAATGGGTGTTAAAGTTTGCTTAGTAATCGTGTACAAGAGGAGTCTCTTGCTATTAATAGGCAATTTAATTCATAAAAATTAGAAAGTAAAAGGATTGTCAAAGTTTTAAAAGATTGTATATTTGCACCTGGCAAGTCCTACACGACCAGCTCCTGTAGAATCCCCCAGGGTGGGAACACAGCAAGGGTATATAGTCGTAGCGGTGCGATGTAGGTAGCTTGCCTTTTTTTGTGCCTTATAGTGAAATCACTTAACGTAAGGTAACATATTCAAAGCCAATTCTATATAACGTTTAGTATAGCTTATTTTCTATAAAATGAAAACAAAAGTAGTTCTAATTACAGGTGGGTCTTCAGGTATTGGTAAAGCAATAGGTATACATTTAAAGAAATTAGGGTATAAAGTTTACGGTACTACCCGTGACAAAAATAAATATCCATCATTTTCAGAATTTCCTCTTTTAGAGTTGGATGTTAGAAATGAAGCCACTATTAAAAGTTGTATTGCTTCTTTGCTAGAGAAGGAAGAAAGAATTGATGTGCTTGTTAATAACGCTGGTGTTGGTATAACCGGACCAATGGAAGAAACACCGCATGATGAAGTTTTAAAAGCATTTGCCACCAACTTTAATGGGCCATTAAACGTAATGAATCAAGTTCTACCGGTAATGCGTAAGCAAAAGGGCGGATTGATTATTAATATTACTTCGATAGCTGGTTATATGGGCTTGCCTTACAGGGGAATTTATTCTGCTTCGAAAGGAGCTCTTGAAATAGTTACGGAGAGTTATAGAATGGAAACAAAATCTTTTGGTATAAAGCTTACAACTTTGGCGCCAGGTGATTTTGCTACTAATATTGCTTATGGCAGATACCATACACCGGTTTTTGATAATTCTCCATATAGGGAAGCTTATAGAGCTACTTTAGAAGCCATAGACGCAGATGTTGATAGTGGTGGAGATCCTTCTGAAGTTGGTAAAAAAATTGCTCAAATTATAGAGACAAAAAACCCTAAGCCACATTATAAAGTTGGAACTTTTATTCAAAAGTTTTCTTTGACGCTTAAAAACCTGCTACCAGGTAGTTGGTTCGAAAAATTGTTAGAGAGCCACAGTAGTCATTAAGTTTTATTACCAGCTTATAAATTTAAATATCTACTAATTATAGTAGATATTAGAAAACCCATCTACAATTACAGCATTTTCAGTAATAATAGCCTTGTTCATAGGGTAGAGTACTAATTTCTCGGTAAGCTCTTTAAAATCGTTACTGTGGTATTGAAGAGACTCGTCTACACCAAGATTGTTTAAGATAATCTTCCACTGATCAAAATCGGTTTTAATATTTATTCCTATTAATTCTAGTTCCGGTTTCTTTTCCTTAAGAATAGCTACTCTTTTAAAAATTTCTTGGTATTGCTTTTTATTCGTACCAGACCAGAAATAGAACATTACTTTCTTATTCGCTGCAATTTCGGTAAGTGTTTTGTTTTCATTGGCGAATGAAATAACATCCAAATCTGGAATAACCTTTTGAGGTTGAAGATTTACTATACCTTGATAAAGATTTTCAATCTCATCAATATGTATGTTATTTTTAGACACATTCTTGAATTCCTTCAAAAAGATTTCTGTGTTTTCTGGAGCGTCTTTCCTTTTTAATAAATAATCAAAAGCAACATTTCTAAAAAGATTGTCTCTCAATTCTTTTTCTATAACCAGGCTATCTATTAAATGTAGCTTGTGCTTTTTGTAATGCAGTTGCTTACTTTCTTCTTTACTGCTTTTTTTACAATCCTTTAAACAGTTCATGTAAGATAAGTTGCCAAAATGCGCCTTCATGAAGTCGTAATAAGGTCTTAGGTAAGTAAGTGTATGGTCGCCATAATTTATTTGATTTCTATAGGAGTAGAAATTTTTAGGTAAATCATGGAAGTTTTCCTCTGCTTTCTTTCTTTTATGGTAAAAAGGGTAAATTTCTTTATATCTATTATAGGTATAATCTATACTTCCGTTCAATAATTTAATAGCCTCGTCAGAAATTAAATTATCAGTACTTAATTCTTTTAATCTTGAGACTTTATCATGTTTTAGAGATTCAATCTTTTCTAAAAAATCTTTAGGTTCTAACTCATAGTAGTCAGAATACATGGCAGAATCTTCATCTTCAGTAGATAAGAAAAGCTCTAAAAGAAAATTATTAGTCTCTTCATTACTTCCTGAGAAAACCAAAGACTCATCAAAATAAATGGTATTAAGTCGAACCATTAAGCTATCGCCCTTTTCTAAATATACATATTGGTGTTCTGGCGCTAAATTAAAATGGTACAATCCATTTTCAATAGAGGGTAATTTAAACTTAAATCGATTTTTATCGTCTAGCTTGGCAGAGTCTATTTTTAGTCCGCCCTTCATTAAAACAACCTGGTCGCTTGTAGGGTTCACGATTTCACCAGCAAATAATACAGTTTCTGAATCTTTTTTTGTGGAGGAACAACCTACTAATAAGGCTACGCATGTAGAGAGTAAAAATCTTATCATATAGTTAATGGGACTGGTGTTAGCCAAAAATAATAAACCTAATTGCCAGATGTTGTTAATAGCTAGTTAAATGTTGTGAAGCGCTAACTTAAGTATCTTTTGTCGAATTTGATGGTAAACTAAGTAGAGTAAGCCTATAAATTCAGTATTTTTGCACGGATTTTTAAAATTTTATTTCTATGTTATCTGTTTCTAATCTTTCTGTTCAATTTGGAAAAAGAGTTTTGTTTGATGAAGTAAACGTTGCTTTTACCCAAGGTAACTGTTATGGTATTATTGGTGCCAACGGTGCTGGTAAATCTACTTTTTTAAAAATACTTGCTGGTCAAACGGATCCAACTTCTGGTCATGTACATTTAGAGCCAGGTAAAAGGATGTCCATCTTAGAGCAAAATCATAACTCTGCAGATGATTTTACAGTGTTAGAAGCTGTAGTGATGGGTAATAAACCATTATATAAAATTAAAAAAGAAATCGATGACCTATATGCAGATTACGATGATAAAAATGCAGATAGAATAGGGGAGTTACAGGTGAAGTTCGAAGAAATGAATGGCTGGAACGCAGATAGTAACGCTGCTGCATTACTATCCAACTTAGGTATTAATGCCGATTTGCATTTTACTTTGATGTCAGAACTTGATTCGAAATTAAAGGTACGTGTACTTTTAGCACAAGCATTGTTTGGTAATCCTGATGTTTTAATTATGGATGAACCTACCAACGACTTGGATTATGAAACAATTAGTTGGTTAGAAAACTTTTTAGCCGATTATGAAAATACGGTAATAGTTGTTAGTCATGACCGTCACTTCTTAGATACGGTATGTACAGATATTGGTGATATTGATTTTGGTAAATTGAACCTTTATTCAGGTAACTATACGTTTTGGTACGAAAGTAGCCAGTTAGCTGCTCGCCAACGTGCACAACAAAATAAGAAGTCAGAAGAAAAAGCTAAAGAATTACAAGAATTTATTGCGCGTTTTAGTGCAAACGTTGCAAAAAGTAAACAAGCAACTTCTCGTAAAAAGATGCTTTCAAAACTAAAGGTTGATGATATTAAACCATCTAGCCGTAGATATCCCGCAATAATTTTTGATAGGGAGCGAGAAGCGGGAGACCAAATATTAAATGTAGAGGGTCTTTCTGCATCTACCGATGAAGGAGAGTTATTGTTTGATAACGTAAATATAAACCTTGCTAAAGGTGACAAAGTAGCTATAATTTCTAGAGATTCTAGGGCTACTTCGGCTTTCTATGAAATTATCAATGGCAATAAAAAAGCTGACAAAGGCACTTTTCAATGGGGTGTTACCACTACACAATCATATTTACCTTCCGATAATGCCGATTTCTTTACCGATAATATAAATCTAGTAGACTGGCTACGACAGTATGCAAAAACCGAAGAAGAGCGAGAAGAAGTATACATACGTGGATTCTTAGGTAAGATGTTATTTAGTGGAGAAGAAGCGCTTAAGAAGTGTACAGTTTTATCTGGTGGAGAAAAAGTTCGCTGCATGTTAAGTAGAATGATGTTAATGCGTGCTAACGTGTTAATGCTAGATGAGCCAACAAACCACTTAGATTTAGAAAGTATTACAGCATTTAACAATTCTTTGAAAAATTTTAAAGGAACAGTGATGCTGACTACTCATGATCATGAATTTGCGCAAACAGTAGCAAATAGAATCATTGAACTAACGCCTAAAGGCAACATTGATAGGTATTCTACGTTTGATGAATATATGTCTGACAAGACATTAAAAGATCAGCGTAACAAGATGTACACTGAATAAACATAGAATAGATTAACCCAAATCGATGTTTTATGAAAACCTACAATTTTGTGGCCTGCTTAATGCTGGCCTTCAGTTTCGTTGCATGCGAAAAATCTACGGATACTAGCACGGAAGAAATTAAAACTAGTATAGTCTCAGATTATACTGTTTTTATGCAAAACAACAATCAGCTTAATGCGGTTGTAGTTAATTCTACTGGAGAGGATATAAGCGTGGAAAGTGCTTTGATTTCATTTAATAATATTCCTTCAAATTCTTTAAAGTATCGCACACCATTAGATATTAGTTATTTTTATATTACTAATTGCCAATCGCATTTTCAATGGTATGATGCAAGTAGTGCGACGACAAAATCAATTCAACTTTTTAATGATTTAAATTCTTGTGTAATAAATGTAATGGCAACGGCACATTCTATTGAATCTGCCTTTATAGCGTATGAAAGAGAGTTGCTAGGTAAAGACAAGCAATTTGTTGTAAGAGTAAATTCCCTTGCCCAAACAACGAATAATTATACTGAAATTATATTAGATAAAAAGCCAGTTGACATAATTGCATCTAGTGATAGGTTATTTGTATTGACCTTAGATGAATTTGTTACTAATACCTATTATTTATCCGTGATAGATTTAGATACGGATGTTATTATAATGGAGTTAGATCTAGGTATTGATGCCTTAAGGTTGTTTACCAATAATTCAGGTAAAGTTATTGTCAGCTATCCAGAATTACATACTACTATTGACCCTGTGTCTTTGGATAAGGAGTATACAACCTACGGAGAAAATACAGAACCAGGATTCATTACTACGAAAGATTTTTACATGGATGGTACCGGTAAGTTTTATTTTCATAAAAATATGCCATCGGCTACAGTTTCTGAAGTTCCAGCTATTTATGATTTTGAAAAAAATAGTACCGTAGTTTATCTATTTGAAAACTTCTTAACTGAAACTGAATTGAATGTCAAATATAACATTGCCGAAACAACGGCAATCGCGTACGATGATAAAAACAATTATGTACTTATAGGTTATAAAGAGAATGGCACCACAGATAAAGGAGGTATTCTAAGAATTACCCCATCTCCCGATTTTAAATTAATTGATAATTTAAATTTAGAAGGAGTTCCGCAAACTATATTCGTTAAATAAGAGTATCTAACTATTAAAGTATTTGCTATTCCAAATAGCAGGATTAAAGTTTTTGCCCATAGAAAAGCCGTAAATTATTACTACAGAGGCAATACATTTAAACATAAAGAAATTTAGAATCCAAAATTGAGCATTTGAATTCGTTTTTGAGAAAAGCCCTTCAGGGATTAACAATGTAATTAAAAAACTCATTATCAATATTAAAATAACAATATTAACAAGGCTTTTAAAAGGCCACATCAACATTTTACGCAAAGGGTGAAGGTCATTCCCCCACTGATGTATAAGATAGTGGTAACCGTTGCCTATAGGGGCGAACAAAAGCGGATCATCTTTATCTTCTAATTTAAAAAGTTTAGAAGGTGCGATAATTTTAAAACCATTTACTTCTAAGTTATGTTCTTTTTCTATTGCTTTAATTTTTGATAAGGCTTCAGCGGGTATGGTGCCTTTGAAATACTTTGCATCTAAGAAGCGTAATCTATAGTCTATGCAAATTTGTTTAATTTCATCTATGTGATAAATCTTAGAACTATCTAATAAATCAATGTTGAAATTATTATTTGGTACTCCTTTACTACTTGTTATATTTTCTTCAATTCTATTAAGTTCATTATCCAGATTAGACAAGATTTCATAAACTTCATTAAGTCTTTGTTTATCAGATAAAACGCTTTTCTTTTTGACTTCTGTTAATTTGGTTTCAATGTTCGTTTTGGGTAACAACATACTTTTATTTTTTTGCAATACACTCAAAGTTAATGAATTAGTGATTTGATGAAATTCTTGTTTAACTTAATTAAAAGTTAATGAAATGTTAAAATTAATTTATTACTTAAATCGAACTAGGTGTAAATGACATCTAATTGTATATTAACGGAGAAATTGAGCCGTTTGTCGATTTCTAGAACATTTGCCCTTTAAGAACCAACTATTATGAAAAAATGGACAGCCCTCGTGTCCCTGTATGCCCTGTTTATAGGGGTTCATACCTATGCCCAGGATAATGTAATTGAATTACAGTTTGAGCGTTTAATTTCTAGTATTCAACCACAAAAGTCTATTTTAGAACGCACTGCATCTTTTGAAAACCATTCTAGACTTTTGAACGCGCTTAGAGTTACCAACTTAGATAAGGTATTGAATTATAAAGGAGAATTTACAGTTTTTGCTCCCTCTAATCTTGCGTTTGAAAAACTATCACAAGCTACAATTGATAAATTATTTGACCCAGAAAATAGAAGAGTGTTAAAGGCCATGCTTTCTTATCATATTATCGCAGATAAATTATCTGCGTCCACAATATTAAGGGCAATGTGTAGAGGAAACGGTGTAGCGAAATTTACCACAATACAAGGAGAAAAAATTACTGCAACAATGAAAGGTATAGATATTGTTCTCACAGATAAATCTGGCAATAGTGCCGTTATAGTAACTGCAGACTCAAATCAATCTAACGGTATCATTCATGAGATTGACACCGTTTTTGTTCCAGAAATATTGTTTTAATTAACGAAGCGTTGCTCCTAAACTACGTTCGTAAGTACTTTGCAGCTTAGACATAATCTTTTCAATTTGCTTTTCAGTTAGCGTGCTTTTGTCATCTTGCAATGTAAAACTGACTGCATAAGATTTTTTACCCTCTGGTAAGTTCTTGCCTTCGTATACATCAAAAAGTGTCATATCTTTTAAATACTTACGCTCAGTTCCAAAAGCAAGATCGTAAAGTTCGCGATACGTAGCTTTATTGTCTAGTAATAGCGCGAAATCTCTCTTAACTTCTGGGTATTTAGGTATTTCCTTAAAAATTACAGGAGTTGTCTCTAAGTGTTTTAAAACAGCTCCCCAATCAAAATCTGCATACAGTACATCTTGCTTAATATCAAAATGTTTAAGAATTGACTTTTTAATCAATCCGAAAGAAACTAATTCTTTCTTCTTGTGAGTAAAAGTTAAGCCTTCTGAGAAAATAGAAGAGCTAATAGGTTCACTCTTTAAATCTGTGATTCCCAATCTTAATAGAACTGTTTCAACAATAGACTTTAATTCGTAAAAATTAGTCGATACAGGCTTGGTCGATACAGCCTTGTTTGTCCAACTAGCTTGTGTAGAATCTCCACTTAATAAGATACTTAGATATTTTGGCTCTATCCTTTTGTCTCCTTTTGCATAGTATGTTTTTCCAAATTCGAACAATTTAAGATTAGCTCTTCTGCGGTTAATATTATAGCTAGCAGTTTCTAATGCAGAGAATAATGAGGTCCTTCTTAAAATAGATAAATCACCACTTAATGGATTTATTATTTCTATAGATTTATTTTCCTCGTCATCAGAATCTAATAACGCAGCATAATCAGGGTTTGTTAAGCTATTGGTTAAAATTTCAAAATAGCCTTTTGAAGCTAAAGCATTGCCAATTGTTGTTTGTATGGTATGGTCTGCTGTTGCTTCGGTAGTTGCAACAGAGGCATTCAGTTTTTGGCTAAAATCTACATTGTTATACCCATAGACTCTTAAGATTTCTTCTATAACATCTACTTGTCTTTGTACGTCAACTCTGTAAGACGGTACTTCAAGACCCATACCTGCTTCGGTAACGTTTTTAACCTTAATATCTAAAGATGCTAAAATAGATTTGATAGTATCTTGTGGGATGGCTTGACCTATAAGCTTGTTTATTTTTTCAAAAGCAAGAAAAACTTCAAAATTTGGTTGCTTCTTAGGGTATAGATCATAAATGTCTGAAGTGATTTCTCCACCAGCTATTTCTATTATTAACAAAGCAGCACGTTTTAAACTGAACTCAACATTCTCTATGTCAATACCACGTTCAAATCTAAAAGATGCATCTGTATTTAAAGCATGTCTTTTAGCTGATTTTCTAATAGAAACTGGATTAAAATAGGCACTTTCTAAAAAGATAGAAGTAGTTTCTTCGGTTACACCGGATCCTATACCTCCGAACACACCAGCCAAACACAACGGTTTTTCGTTGTCGCAAATCATTAAATCATCTTCGTGTAACGTTCTTTCTACACCGTCAAGTGTAGTAAACTTAGTGCCTTTAGGTAGTGTTTGAACAATTATTTTATTACCCTTTATTTTTGCTGCATCAAATGCATGTAAAGGTTGCCCTAGTTCATGAAGCACATAATTAGTAGCGTCTACAACATTGTTTTTTGGAGTTAAACCAATAGATTTTAATCTATTTTGAAGCCAAGTAGGGGAGGGTTGAATAATTAAATTACTAAGCGTTACACCACAATATCTTGGAGCAAGTTCAGTTTTTATGACGTCTACATCAATTTTTAATGAACGGTCATTAATATTAAAGTGACTGGTTGATGGGGTAATCAATTCTTTTGTGATTTCCTTTTGCTTCAGCCCGGCTTTTAAATCTCTAGCTACACCAAAATGGCTCATAGCATCAGCACGGTTAGGGGTAAGTCCTATTTCAAAAACTTCATCCTCTTCAACATTGAAAATTTCAGCACAAGGTGTACCTACTTTTAAATCTTCATTCAAGACCATTATTCCGTCATGGCTAGAACCAAGACCTAGTTCATCTTCAGCGCAGATCATTCCAAAACTCTCTTCGCCTCTAATTTTACCTTTCTTAATTGTCCAGGCTTCTCCTTCGGCAGTATACAAAGTTGTGCCAATGGTAGCTACAGGTACTTTTTGCCCTTCTGCAACATTCTTAGCGCCACATACAATTTGTACAGGAGCATCTAGGCCTATATCGACCATGGTAACATTTAGCTTATCGGCATTAGTATGTTTTACGCAACTTAATACGTGACCAACAACAATACCTTTCAATCCGCCTTTAACAGATTCAAATTTTTCAACACCTTCTACCTCTAAACCTAAATCGGTTAAAAGTTCTCCGGTTTTCTGTGATTCCCAATCTATTTGTATGAACTGTTTAAGCCAGTTATATGATATTTTCATTCAAAACATTTATAGTGCGCAAAGATAAAACAATGCCTGTATACATTCAATAAGCTATGAAGTCTTTATTTAAATTTTTAATTATGCATATTTAATTGTTTCTTACCAATTAAATTAGAAATGAATATGAGATTTGGGTTAGCAATATTATCCGCTTTACTATTAATTGTTGGGTGTAAGGAGAAAGAACAAACCAATAACCTATCAGAAGGAATATGGCTTGTAGAGTTAGATGTTATGGATAACCAAGCACTACCTTTTAACCTTGCAGTTGCTAAAGACGGCGATGGTAGCTATAAAATGCAAATTTATAATGCGGAAGAAGTTATTGACGTAGATGAAATAGAAATTAAAGGAGATTCTATACGCATGCAAACTCCAGTTTTTGAAGGATATCTAGCAGGTACTTTTACTGAAAATAAAATACAGGGACAATTTATTAAAGAAAGTTTAGATAGGATTGTACCGTTTACGGCCGTTTATGGTACTGAGGATAGATTTTCTGCCAAATTAGAGCAAACAGAAAGAAACGTAACTGGAATTTGGGAGACTTATTTTAGTCCAGATTTAGAGGAAGAGTATGTTGGAAAAGGAATTTTTTTACAGGATGATAATAAGGTGACGGGAACTTTTAGAACAACTACTGGTGATTATAGATTTCTTGAAGGTATACTTGATGGTGACTCTTTAAAGTTGTCTTCTTTTGATGGCGCCCATGCTTTTCTGTTTACAGCGAAAGTTACAGATTCAAGTATGAATGGTGTTTTTTATTCAGGTAATCATTTTAAAGAACCTTTTGTAGCGGCTAGAAATGACGGATTTGAACTGCCTGATCCAGATTCCTTGACTTTTTTAAATGAAGGTTATGACAAGCTTGCCTTCTCTTTTCCTGATTCTGATGGAAATATGATATCCTTGGCTGATAAAAAGTATCAAGACAAAGTTGTTATTGTTCAGTTAATGGGGACTTGGTGTCCAAATTGTTTAGATGAGACTAAGTTTTTAGTAGATTATCTTAAACAAGATACTAATATTGAAGTCATTGGTCTAGCTTTTGAATCTGCAAAAACTAAAGAAATAGCATTTAAAGCTATAGAGCGATTGAAAGATAGAGTAGCGGTGAATTATCCTATATTACTAGCTCAGTTTGGAAGCTATGATAAGAAAGAGGCGCAAGAAAAACTACCCATGTTAAATCATATACTTTCTTACCCAACTACCATATTTATTGATAAAAAAGGTGATGTAAGAAAAATTCATACAGGATTTAACGGTCCTGCAACGGGAGAAAAGTATGTTGAATTTAAAAAGGGTTTTAACGCGTTAATTACGCAGCTTAGTAATGAGTAACTTAGATAATGGTAGATTTTCCTAACCCAATATTTTCATCGTTTATGTTAAAGCTACCATCAAGTTCCATTATGTTATCGGCAATAAAATCCCCTACATAATTAGTTCCATATTTAGAGCTGCCTAAAATATCTGCAGTAACTATCTTTTTAGAAAATGATTTTAGAACGGCAGCTACAACAGCATCAGATTCTTCATTCATTTTAAAGTGTTGCAGTAACATAGCCATACTTAAAATGGAAGCAACCGGGTTAGCAATATTTTTACCTGCAGCATCTGGGTATGAGCCGTGTATGGGTTCGAACATTGCATGTTCTAATCCTACTGAAGCAGAAGGTAAAAGCCCTATAGAGCCAGCGATAACACTACCTTGATCAGAAAGGATGTCTCCAAACATATTATCCGTTAAAATAACATCGAATTGCGACGGGTCTAAAACCATTTGTATAGCGGCATTGTCTATAAATAAGCAATTTAACTCCACATCTGGGTAGCTTTCAGAAATTGATCTTACTACACGCCTCCATAAACGTGATGTTTCAAGTACATTGGCTTTGTCTACCAATGTAACTTTCTTTTTTCTTGAACGAGCAGATTTAAAAGCTAAATGTGTAATTCTACTAATTTCAGCTTCTGTATATGTGCATGTATCAGTAGCAGAATTTGCTTCTTCATCAACGGTTTTTATGCCATAATAAATTCCACCGGCCAGTTCTCTGAAAATTACAAGGTCAGTATTTTGAACCTGCGCTTTAGAAAGGGGAGATTGCTTTACAAGTGAAGGAAAAACCTTTACAGGTCTAATATTAGCAAAAAGACCTAGTTCTTTACGTAATCGTAAAAGACCTTGCTCTGGCCAAACTTTTGCTTTCGGATTATCATCAAATTCTGGTAAGCCTAAAGCACCAAACAAAGTTGCATCTGTTCTTTTACAAAGTTCCAGAGTTTCTTTTGGTAGCGGGTTACCTGTTTTTTTAATAGCAGAAGCACCAATAAGTCCTTTTTCAAAAGTAAAACTATGACCAAAAGTTTCTTCAACCGATCGTAAACATTTAATGGATTGTGCAACGACCTCGGGTCCTATACCATCTCCTTCTAAAACAGCAATATTTAAATGCATAGTTAGCTAATACTTTGTAAGTCTATATTAGAAGTCTCTATAATTTGATGAATATCATCGTCTTTGACTTCTTTCCTCGTGTCTGCGTACTTTAAAAACTCTTGATAAACTTGGTCCAATTGAGTTTTGGTAAGTTCGTAACCAACAATTTTTGCTCTGTAGGCTAGTGCGGCTCTACCACTTCTAGCTGTTAATATTATAGAGGATTCGGTAACACCAACTTCGGCTGGATCAATAATTTCGTATGTTTCTCTATTTTTTATAACACCATCTTGATGAATACCAGAACTATGTGCAAATGCGTTAGCACCTACAATCGCTTTGTTTGGTTGTACCATCATACCCATTTTTTGAGATACCATTAAACTGGTATCATAAAGTAATTTACTATTGATGTTGGTATCTAAGTTTAAATCTGGGTGTTGGCGCATAATCATTACCACTTCTTCTAAAGAAGTATTACCTGCACGTTCACCAATACCGTTTATAGTACACTCAATTTGTCTTGCTCCATTTAGAACACCTGCAATTGAGTTTGCCGTAGCTAAACCTAAATCATTATGACAATGACAAGAAAGTATTGCTTTGTGTATACCCTTTACGTTTTCACGTAAATACTTCATTTTGGCGCCATATTCATCCGGTAGGCAGTAACCAGTTGTATCTGGAATATTCAGTACTGTTGCACCTGCTTTTATAACGGCCTCACAAACACGTGCTAAAAATTCATTATCCGTACGACCTGCATCTTCAGCATAAAACTCAACATCTTCCACAAAAGTCTTAGCATAGGTAACGGCAGCAACTGCACGCTCTATGATAGCTTCTCTATTAGAATTGAATTTATATTTTATGTGAGAGTCAGATGTGCCAATACCTGTATGAATTCGAGGCATTTTTGCATATTTCAGTGCTTCGGCAGCAACTTCTATATCATTCCTCACCGCACGGGTTAATCCACAAACAGTCGCATTTTTAACGAGTTTGGCTATCGCCTCTACAGATTGGAAATCTCCAGGGCTAGAAACAGGAAAACCGGCTTCAATAACATTTACCCCTAGTAAATCTAGGCGCTCAGCTATTACCAATTTTTGCTCACGGTCTAATTTACAGCCCGGAACTTGCTCTCCATCTCTTAAAGTAGTGTCAAATATTTGTACTATCTCTTTACTCATTATATTTACGTAGTTTTACTCGTCAAACGAATATATAACCTAAAACACAAAATACTCGAATTTTGTTAACATGTTTACAACGTTAAGTCAGTTTTTTAGGTGTATAAAACATTGAATTACAATTATTTAAACTCTTATTATTACGATGACAAATGCGCATAAAGATGCTTTGTTCGTTTTGGTTAAATCACTTTCTAAATCTGAAAAGCGTCAATTTAAGCTCTATGTGGGCAGATTAGGGGTGAATACCGATGCTAAGTTTTTAGCACTATTCAATCTATTGGATAAAATTAAGCAATATGATGAGAAAACCATACTAGAAAGTGGTATTGTTAAGAAAGCGCAACTTTCTAATCTAAAAGCACACCTATATAAACAGATTTTAGTCAGTCTAAGATTAAATCCAGTTAACCAGAATATAAGGGTTCAAATACGAGAGCAATTAGATTTTGCCACAATTTTATATCAAAAAGGACTTTATAAGCAGAGTTTAAAAATTCTAGATAAAGTTAAGGGGATTGCAATTGAGAATGAGGAAAAGAATATTGCTTATGAGATTGTTGAGTTAGAGAAAATTATTGAAACCCAATACATTACACGAAGTATACCTGATCGCGCAGATGAATTAGCTATACAGGCAAAAGAATTATCTGGACATAATGTAATGACCAGTAAATTATCTAACCTTTCTCTACAGCTTTATGGTATGATGTTGAAGGTAGGTTATGTGCGTAGTGATGAAGATTATCAAAAAGTAAAAACTTATTTTAATGATCATTTACCGCTATATAACATTGAGGATTTAGGATTTAGAGAAAAATTATGGTTGTATAAAGCCTATTTGTGGTACAGTTTTCTGACTCAAGATTTCTTGTCCTGTTTTAAATACGCTAGTAAGTGGGTAGATCTTTTCTACGATCATAAAGACATGATTTATCTTAACCCGGTATTCTTTTTAAAGGGTAATCATTACTTATTAGAATCACTTTTTTATGTTCAATATAGCTCTCAATTTAAGGAAGTTCTTGAGCGATTAGAGTTAACAATTAAGGAAAAAGAATTTCCAGATAACGATAATATTAATTCATTAGTATTTATGTATTTAAATGCAAATAAATTGAATTTGCATTTTCTAGAAGGAACTTTTGAAAAAGGACTTTATCTAGTAAAGATTGTTGAATACGGAATAAATAAGCATAGAGACAGAATTGATGTACATCATGTTATGGTTCTTTATTACAAAATTGCCTGTTTGTATTTTGGAATAGGGGATAATAAAACCTGTATTCAATATCTTAAAAAAATTATAGATAACAAGAATTTAAAAATGCGTGAAGACTTAATGTGTTTTGCTCGTGTTTTAAGTTTAGTGGCGCATTATGAGGCTGGTATGGATTATCATTTAGAAGTTCAATTAAAAAGCACCTATAAGTTTTTGTTGAAAATGAACGATATGCATGCGGTCCAGAAAGAGATGATTAAGTTTTTAAGAAGTCTTGGAGGTATTTATCCTAATCAATTAAAAGCAGAATTTCAGAAATTATATACTGAATTGAAAAAGTATGAGGACCACCCATATGAGAAAAGGGCGTTCTTATATTTAGATATCATTTCATGGTTAGAGAGTCATTTGCAAAATAAACCGGTTTCTCAAATAATGAGGGAGAAGGCTTTGGCGAAAACACGCTAAAGAAACTTTTGTTAGATGAAAAGTAACCATATAAAACATTTATTAGAAATTAACTTGGCTATGTTGTTTATAGCCACTTCTGGTGCTCTTGGTCGCTATGTGCAACTGCCGGTACCAGTAACAATTGGTACAAGGGCGTTACTGGCATTTTTAGCTTTATTTCTATACTGTAGATATAAAAAGTTTAGTTTAAAAATAGAAGCAAAAGATGCCGGTGTAATTTTATTTAGTGGTGTTTTAATGGGAGTACATTGGGTCACCTATTTCTACGCTTTAAAATTATCAAATGTAGCTATAGGCATGCTTTCCATATTTACATACCCAGTAATTACTGCATTTTTAGAGCCAATTCTTTTAAAGACGAAGTTTCAATTAGCGCATTTACTTCTTGCTTTTCTAGTATTAACAGGTATGTACTTTCTTAGTCCGTCTTTAGATTTTGAAAATTCCTATACCATCGCAATTTGTTTCGGGGTATTTTCTGCTTTTGCCTATGCATTAAGAAATATAGTACTGAAAAAGAAGGTAGAAAAGTATAATGGATCTGTGCTAATGACATACCAAACAGCTATTGTTGGTATTTTATTATTTCCATTTTTGTTTACAGTTTCGCCAGATGTAATAATTGAGCAATGGCAAGTACTAGTTGCTTTGGCTGTTTTGACTACCGCAATTGGGCATACTATGTTTTTAATGACCTTTAAGCACTTTAATATTACCACGGTAAGTATATTAAGCAGTGTGCAACCAGTATATGGAATTTTAATAGGTGCTATATTTTTATCTGAAATCCCTAAAGGAACTACAATTCTTGGAGGAGTATTAATTTTAAGTTCGGTAGTTATAGAAAGTGTTCGCTCAAAAAAGAAAACTTAAAACTGTTCAATTAATTTTGAGAATTAATACCAGGGGTGCTTGCGCCAAATTGACTAATTATATTATCTCCAAATTTGGTGAATTGTTCATTTTTAGCCATTTCTCTAACCTTTATAGGATCGAAATCTCCATTGAAATATAAAAAGGAACCCGTTCGGTTATCATTATTATAAATTAATATTTCTTTTACCAAGTTCTTTTTTTCTCTTACAGATACCACATTACGTTTTAGTTCATCATTTTTTCTAAAAACTTCAATAAATGAATTACCTGTGATACCATTCATTTGCTGATTTAGAAATTGTGTTTTACTATCTGTTGTACTTGGAAACTGCATGTATCTTAAATCTTTAGTATTCCCAACCATAGCTTTCATTTCAGGAGAAACTTCACTGATCATGGTTAGCATAAATTGTGGTACACGAACAGCAGTAACTTGGTTGTCGTTTTTGTGTGCATTGTAAAAGGTGTCAATAGAATTATAGCTACTGCACGATGTAATTACTATGAACAAACCTAGGATGCAAATTTTCTTTAACATGGTGATAGTGTTTCTGTTAAAAGTAAGGAAATTAAATGCATGCATTCCAAATAGGGTCATTTGGTGGTGGTGCAATAATTTCTAAAGGCTCTTTTTTTACAGGATGCATCAACCTTAGTTTTCTTGCGTGTAAGTGAATGCTACCATCCTCGTTACTTCTATTGAATCCGTATTTTAAATCACCTTTTATTGGGCAACCAATAGCAGTTAGTTGTGATCGTATTTGATGATGTCGTCCAGTTTCAAGGTCAACTTCCAATAGAAAATAACGGTCAAGCTTTTTCAACGTTCTATAAGTTAAAATTGCTTTCTTACTTTCTGTAACCTCTTTTATGTGTGCGTAAGATTTGTTTTGTTTTGTATTCCGCTTCATCCAATGAACTAATCTTTTTTCTGGTTCTTCTGGACTATTTTTTACAATTGCCCAGTAGGTTTTTTTAGCATCTTTTTCAGCGAACATCTTATTTAATCTTGGCAGTGCTTTAGAGGTTTTTGCAAATACCACGATGCCTGAAGTTGGGCGATCTAAACGGTGTACTACACCTAAATAAACGTTGCCCGGCTTATTATATTTCTTTTTTATAAAAGCTTTAACCGTATCGCTAAGTGGCTCGTCTCCGGTTTTATCGCCTTGAACGATATCACCAGGACGCTTATTTATTACAATAAGATGGTTGTCTTCAAATAAAACTTGAAGATTTTCTAATGTAGAGTGTACTTTTTTAGACAAAGAGTAGGGTAATATTAATTAATATTGCTCCTCATCATTGGGGAAATCTTGGCTTTTTACATCGCTCACGTAATTAGAAATAGCATTACCCATTTCTTCGTATAAATTCATGTATCTGCGTAAAAAACGTGGGTTGAATTCATGTGTCATTCCTAATAGATCATGAACAACTAAAACCTGTCCGTCTGCATATTTTCCACCTCCAATACCAATGGTAGGTATGGTCAAACTTTCAGAAACTTTTTTTGTAAGCTCAGCAGGAATTTTCTCAACAACGATTCCAAAACAGCCAAGTTTTTCAAGTAATTTGGCGTCTTCCATTAATTTTTCTGCTTCCTCTTCTTCTTTTGCACGAACAGTATATGTGCCAAATTTATATATGGATTGCGGGGTTAAACCTAAGTGACCCATAACCGGAATACCAGCAGCTAAAATTCTTTTGACAGATTCCTTAATTTCTGCTCCACCCTCTAACTTTACAGCATGTGCGCCACTTTCTTTCATAATTCTAATAGCAGAACGTAAAGCTTCCTTAGGGTCACTCTGGTAGCTACCAAATGGTAAGTCAACAACCACTAAAGCTCTGTCAATAGCTCTAATTACAGAAGAAGCATGATAAATCATTTGGTCTAATGTAATAGGCAAAGTAGTTTCATGACCTGCCATAACATTACTAGCAGAATCGCCAACCAAAATAACATCAACCTTTGCGGCATCAACAATTTTAGCCATAGAATAGTCGTATGCAGTAAGCATAGAGATTTTTTCTCCATTCTTCTTCATATCCACTAGTGATTTAACCGTGACTCTTTTATATTCTTTCTTTGCTACTGACATAGTCTGTTTTTTGATTAAGTGCCATAAAAGTAAGGAGTTTTAATGAGATTTAACCCTCATAGAATAGAATCCATTTAAAAGTGAATAATTTAGAATTTATCTATTTTTACAGGATTAACTTAACATGAGATATTACATGAAAAATTTCTGTTTTCTAATGACACTATTAAGCGTCACTTTGGTTAGCGCACAAATTGAAGAAGAAGTAAAAGTAGAGACTTTTTTTTACGCTTTTCATGATAAAAATGAATTCGCGATAAAGCGTGTTGTAAGCCCTGATATTTTAATGCAGACCGTAGGTTTAAATACGCTAGGCAAAATGACCGTACGTAATAACAATTTTAATGATTTAATAAACTTCATGATTACCACACCGGATTCCATAAGTTTTCAAGAAAAAATATTAGATTATAAAATACTAATAGATGGTGGTATGGCACACGTTTGGGCACCGTATGAATTTTGGTATAATGGTGAATTTAGTCATTGTGGGGTTAATTCTTTTCAACTGTTTAAAGAAGAAGATACCTGGGAAATTATTTACTTAATTGATTCAAGAAGAAAAGAAGATTGCAATCATGTTTCAGAATAAATATAACATTCTATTTCCAAAATCTTGAACTTGAAACTTCTGGCGAAGGGAAATCTTCAGGAATTTCTTGTGTTACCTTACCTGAAGCAGCCCATTCTGCACCTCTTTGAAGTGTAGTAATAAACCCTACACATTCCATGGAATAGTCAAAATGACCTAAGGTTGAATGAAACACGCGACCCTTACCGTAATTGATAGCCATAAGTTGTGGAACATTTTGTCCTAAGCCGGTAACATTTTGATCCCAAGGTGGTGCATTTTTCTTAACATCTGCAAAAGCTGTGGCTAAAATAGTGGCATTTTCAAAAGGACCTCTCATACGCTCATATAATTCATCTGGAGTATGAAGCCATTTTTCAGGTATACCTTTCATTATAGGATGTTCTGGTGCTCTTGTCGTTAATTGAAATTCATATTCAGGACCGTGAGATCCACAAACACCTTCAATAGGGTCCTTTATTAATTCACCTTCATCATTGTAATATACGTAAGGTCCAGAACTCTCATCGCGATTTCCCCAAGCACCCAAACCTATCATTTTATTGAATTCTTCCCATTCTCCCCAAGCATTGTTAGCAGCATGAATAACAACCAAGCCCCCTCCGTTTTGCATGTAAGTTTCAAAGTCTTTTCTTGTTTTTTCTGGCCAAAGGGGAGATTCTGCTCCAAGATTAGAAATAATGACATCGTAGTTATTGAAATCAAGTGTAAAATCTGAAGTTTTAATAGGAGTGTCAGAAATTTGATATATTTTATCTGTTAAAGCGTAGTTTTCTATAAATGAGTTATAAGCTTCTGGTCTTGTTTGGTTGTATTTAATACCTAACCAAACAGAATCCGTTCTTTTAATATCAACTGTGAAAAGATCAGTTCTTTCCAAATAATCTTTCATCATCATGGTGGTCTTGGGCCAAACGTAATGATTGTTCTGTCCGTCAATTATTAAAGCTCTCAACTTTGTTGGTATTTGTTCTTGTTCAACAATTTCTTTCTTCTTTTCTCCACAAGAAATAAGTGCTAGACAAAATAAAACAACTGCCAATAAATTTTTCATGTTGATGATTACTTGAAATTGTTAACATTAAATGTACAAGAACTAGTTAAGATGGCAAAAGCGAACTAAGGATAACTTGGGCATTAAAAACAAAATTCTTTTTGCGGATGAGGAAAAGTGCTATTAATTTAGCAGCTCGTTAAAAAGATAAATAAGATGAAAATATTGGGAATAGGATCAAGAATTACGCATGCTGAATTTGGTAAAGGTGTAATTACTAACGTATCCAGTAATATGTATTGGGTGACCTTTATGGATAAAGGATTAGAGACCATTGAAATAGATTCTGAATACGAAGTAATTGAAGCGATTGATAATGAGGTAGATACCGTTAGTTTTTTTGATGTAGAAAGCTCATTAGTCGCTATTTTGCAGAAATGGAGCGATGCTACCCAGCGTGTAGCCATTGCAGATAAATGGAAAGGTGGTAACTTAATTTTAGAACCTGGCGAAGCAGGTATGAGCAATAAAGAAATTCCTATTAATACGTTCTTTCATAAAATTGTAATGGTGCGTGATCGCATACGTGTTATGGAGCAAAAAATAAATTCTAGCAAGAATTTAGATGATCAAGAAAAAATAGATTTACAGCAGTATATTACACGTATATATGGAAGCTTAACTACATTTAATGTTCTTTTTAAAGCAAAAAGCGATCATTTTATTGGTGATAAAGGAGCGAAATAAGTTCTGGGTTATACTAAGCCAACCATTTAATTTTGAACTTGAAGCGATTTAACAATTTCATATTGTTTTTTAATAATTGCTTCATTGAAACCATGGGCTGCTTTAGAAACGACTACATACTCTTTTCTTGGGGCCCTAATTTTTTCAAAATATGGTTTGTTCAATTCTTTAGAGCACAAAATATCATTTTCACCCTGTATCATAAAAACGGGTAAACGAAAAATGAGTCCGGTTTTATCGAAATTGATATTACTTACCATTGATTTAATACCCATGGTTTCATCACCCACAAGGTTCAAAAAAGAATAATCATCTCCATTATATCTATCTCTACTATCTTCGTTATTCTCATAGGAATCTGCTATTTCCCACCAAGAAGTAGGAGCTGGGGTAGCGCTCTCTTTCTCAAATTGTTTAATTACACGTAATAATTGTCCGTAATTTTTTGCTCTTTTATAAGGAGGGGCTCCTAGTTCTCCTAGTTTCGTTAATGTTGATTTGTTCTCTTTGGCTTCTGCCATTTCATAAACTTGGGAATAGGCGTTTTTAATATTGTTATCAAAATTTACAAATTGCGCATGACCTATATAAGCATGAAATATGTTAGGATTCTTTTGAGCCATTTGTGTTGCTAAAATAGAACCCCAAGAAGTACCCATTAGAATAACTTTATTTTTGTTTAAATGCTTAATTAAATATTGCGTGACGGCAATACCATCGTTAGTCATCTTTTCAACGGAAAGTGGGTTTTTTAAATAAAAATCTTCAGTTATTTCTTTAGGGTGATTTTTTCCAAATGTTTTTCCGGCACCTCGTTGGTCCCAATGAACTATAGTAAAATCCTTCAACCAATCAGCATAAATATCATCTTTGTATTGGCTCATAGTGCTTCCTGGACCACCATGAATTAGTAGGATTACCGGATTGCTATTATCATTTCCTTTAATAGTTATCCATTGATCAATACCTTCAATGTTTACAAACTTTTCTTCAGATATTTTATCTTGATTATAAGATGCGTTCGAAACTAGAAAAATAGTAAGAAAAAAGAGGTGTCTAATTTGCATGTTTATTGAAGGTTGAATGATGAATAATTAATATACGAAGATATTCATCGGTTTAGATTTAATATTAATTCTAAACTCTGTTATTATGTCTAGGTATATGTTCTAATTAATATTTTCTATACGATTCGAAAAATGGTAATATGATTTTCAATTTTTTCACTTAATGTCCTTTCGAATAATTAGTTCGGTTATTTATAGTCGTAAAAAATATGAGAAGGTTGCATTTAGGAACACTTATTTTTATAATAAATAATTAAGTAAGTATGGTATAGTAACCATCATCTTCATAATTATTCAATTCAGTTCTGTTTTGATATATTTTTAATAACCATAGTTTTTTTATTTCACATTGGCTATTTTAGGTTTAAAATTATAATATGGGTCAGATTATAACCTTCGGTGAAGTATTAATGCGTATTTCTCCTCGTGGTAACAAGAAGTTTGTTCAATCTAATATTGTTGAGTTTTATTTTGGCGGAACAGAATTAAATGTTGGTATCTCGATTTCTAATTTTGGAGGTAATGTAAAGCATATCAGTTCTGTATCTGATGATTTTATTGGAGATACTGCTATGACTTACATACGAAAGTTTGGTGTAGATACTTCTTGTATTGTTAAATCTAAACGACCACTAGGAGTATATTTTTTAGAAGTAGGTGCGGTCATTAGACCAAGTATGATTTCATATAACCGATCACATTCAGCATTTTCTGAAATTGAACCCACTAAGGTAAATTGGGAAAATGCTTTGGAAGATGGAGAATGGATGCATTGGACAGGAATTACACCTGCATTATCTCAAGGAGCTTTTGACGTCCTTAAAGACGGATTAAAGCTGGCAAGGCAAAAAGGGATTGCTGTTTCTGCAGACCCAACATATCGTAGTGGTTTATGGAAATACGGTCAAGATCCTAAAGAAGCTTTAATAGAACTATTACATTATTCTACAATTTTCATAGGTGGTGTAAATGAAATTAATGAAGTACTAGGTACAGAATATGGTTATAGTAATGACGATTTTATAGCGGCAAGTAAGCAGCTTATTGAAGAGTTTCCTACCATTGAAAAGGTGTTCGATAAAATAAGAACTTCATTGAATTCTTCTTGGCATAAAATAAGAGCTAGAATGTGGAATAGCAATGAGTTTAGAGAAACTGAAGATATTGATATTACTCATGTGGTAGACCGTATTGGTACCGGTGACGCTTTTGCAGCGGGATTAATTTATGGTTTACAGAAATACGATGATTACAAGGCAATGGAGTTTGCAAGTGCTGCGTGTGCATTAAAACATACTTATGAAGGGGATGTAAATTTTGCTACTGTAGACGAAGTAAACAATATTATAGCAGGTAATATTACAGGACGCTTACTTCGATAAATTACTAAATCGAACAACAGGATTAATAGATATATGTATTAATATTTATAGATAATACATCATCTTCAACTGCCTCAAAAAAACTACTGTATTTGAAGTAATTCTGTAATAGGGCAAAATTTATATTTCCAAAATACTCAATGTTCTATTCAGTAGTTCATTACCAATGTCGAGATCTAGATTGTAATCTCTCAAATTTGTTTCTGGGTTGGGGAAGCTTACGTTGACGACACCATTTTTTTCTTCTGATATTACTATTTTAATGGGAATTTCATTTATAGCTAAAATGTCTTGATTCGTAATTTTTTTAATATAATCTGGATGGAAGAATAGTATTTGCTTAAGTGGTTTTATAGTTATCCCATGCTTACCGACTATACTTTGAGTATTAATCTCATGAAGCACCAGAAAACCATGTGCGATGATATTCTTAAGTATAATTTCATACACATCATTAAACGGTCGCTCAATTAATTTATGAATAATTGCAGATTTCATTTTAGTTCTATTTAGATGATAATATTATTTCTAATTGTAGGCATTAATCTTTACAAAGAAACTGCAAAATAAGTTTTCCAATTTCTCTAGTTTTTTCTTCAGCGGCAAAATGTCCAGCATCTAGCAAATATAACTTGGCATTGGGCAAATCCCTTAAGTAAGCTTCGGCACCTTTATAATTGAATTTTAAGTCTTTTTTACCCCAAGTAATAAGTGTTTTTGGCTGATTTTCTTTCAGCATTTGTTGCCATTTAGGGTATCGAAGTAAATTGGTATTATAATCTTGAAAAAGTTGCACTTGAATCTCCCTATCCTTTTCCGAGGTTAGAAAAGCCAAATCATGGGTCCATGCATCAGGACTTTGAGTGTTATAGTTGGTGGCATCTAAATCGAATAAGTACTGCTTATTAATTATAGCGTCTTCACCAGTTAAACTATATAGCAAATCGTGTTTCTCTTGTGATTTATCAGTTTGTGCAGTTCTAAAGAAATCTTGCCTTGCAGGTGTTAATCCATCTAAATACGCATTGGCATTTTGAATTATTAAAGCATTTATACGTTGTGGATTTTTCATCATCATACGGTAACCTACCGGTGCTCCAAAATCTTGCATGTACATAACATAGTTTTTGATTTGAAGTTTGTTGATAAGCTTCTCTGTATAATTTGCCAATAAATCAAAAGTATACTTTGTAGAGGTTGGGTCTAAATGGGTGCTGTAACCAGAACCTACATTGTCTGGCGCAATAACGTGGTAATGCGTAGACAATATTGGTATTAGATTTCGGTAAGAATGAGAAGAGGAGGGGTAACCGTGTAACAACACTATGGTTGGGTTATATAGATTACCAGCTTCTCTATAAAATAGATTTACACTGTCTATTTGAATGTAATTGTACGTTGTAGGGGGAGGTAAAAAGAATTGATTCTTATCCTCTTTTACAGAACTGTTACATCCATAAAAACATAATGTTATTAGAACAATGATTACTATTTGTTTCATACTTGATCTTTATTTCTTTTGATTTTTCATGAAGCTTCTAATTTTCTGAATTATAGCAGCACCATCCTCTTCCAAGGCAAAATGACCTGTATCGTAAATGTTGTAATCGATATTTTTTACATCTTTTTTGAACGCTTCAGCACCACTTTCAGGAAAAAATGCATCGTTTTTACCCCAAACAATTAGTAATGGTGGTTGATTGTCCCTTAAATATTGTTGCCATTTTGGATATAACTTCACATTATTTTCGTAATCATAAAATAAATCTAAGTTAACAGCATGTGCGGTAGGTCTAGACAGTCTTAAATAATCTAAATGATAACTGTCTGGGTCTATTGTTTCAATATCTCTAACACCATGTGTATATTGCCATTTTAAACCTTCTAATGAAAAGGCAGGTAATAAGGCGTCTTCGGTCTGTTTGTTTCTATTTTTCCAGAGATCTCTAATACCTTCCCATGCATCGCCCAAACCTTCTTCGTTAGCATTTCCGTTTTGGTTTATTATAGCGGTAATTCTTTCAGGATGTGCTGTTGCTAATCTAAACCCAATTGGAGCTCCATAATCTTGAATCATAATAGCGTAAGAATCAATCTTCTTTTGCTCTAAAAATAAATTTACTACAGTTGCAATATTATCGAAAGTATACGTGAAAGTTTCAGAACTTGGAAAATCACTATTTCCGAAACCTGGATAGTCAGGAGCAATTAAATGATACTCATCTGATAATTCATTTAGTACTTTTCTATATTGAAAAGATGATGCAGGAAAACCATGTAATAAAACGATAGTAGGATTCTTAGGGTTACCAGCTTCTCTATAGGCAATGCTAATTCCGTTTACACCTAGGGTTTTGAATTTTATTGATGGTGTTTTATTATTGTACATATGTGCTTTAGCTGTAGAAATACTTTTAGTTTCTGATGTTTGCTTTTCATTACAGGAAATAAAAAGTAAAATGATACTTAGTGTTACTACTAATTTTTTCATAGTTAGAATACCTTTTAGTTCTAAAAGGATTTTTGAAATTGTGAATAAAAGCCACGACCTTAATTTTTAATTAAATCGTGGCTTCATATATGTTGTTTATTAATTTCTACCAGCCATTACACCACCATCAGTATCCCAGATAGCACCTGTAACCCATGCAGCTTTGTCTGATAATAGAAAGACAATACTATTTGCAATATCTTCAGACTCTCCAAAGCGTCCAATTGGGTGAAAACCGTTAAAACCAACTAGTGCTTCTTTAGCTGCTTCTTCACCACCAAAAACACCATGATAAACTGGTGTGTTGACAAGGGCAGGGGATACTGCGTTTACACGAATATTATCATCTGCCAATTCCATAGCTAAATGTTGTGTTAAGGAGTGTAAACCTGCTTTTTGCATAGAATACGCTGATGAAGGTGTTGCTTTTACGGCTTGTTTTGCCCACATAGACCCTACATTTACAATAGATCCACCTTTAGTTGCTTTCATTTTTTTTACAACACTTTGTGTAATAAAAAAGAAACCTCTATTTAAATCTTGGTAAGAATTGTAATCTTCCATAGTGTGATCTAAAAATGGTTTAGGTCCGAATATACCTGAGGCATTTACCAAGTAGTCCAAATTCTCTAAGGTGTCAATTTTAGCGATTAAAGCATCTACATCAGCAGTGTTAGATATGTTTGCCGTGTGTTTTATTAAGTTGGGTGCATCAGCGATTTTATCTGTGTTTCTACCAACAACATGTACGGTTGCTCCACCATCTAACAATGCATTTGTTGTTGCATTACCAATACCACTTGTTCCTCCAATTACTAAGGCTACTTTGTTTTCAAATTCTTTCATTGCAATTATATTTAATTATTAAAATAGACAGACAAGTCTGTCTTTGTAAATTCAAATTTTTTTAAGTTATTATTTTTTCACATAAATTTTTAGACTCTTGAATTGGCCAGTCTTGTTGGTGAAGATGGCTTTCGCCAACTGCACTTTCATATAACAAGTAAATTTGTCTTGCCAGAGAATTAACTTGCTCACTTTTAATTTCTTCTAAATTATTGATGATTAATTTTGCGATAAGAGCAATGAAATCGTTTTTTTGAGATTGTATCTCATTTCTAATTATCTCATTATCCTTAGGTATTTCTGATACTGTCTTAATACACCAACAACCATTGAAGTCTTTATCTTGATAAAACAATTTTAGAAAATCGAAAATGGATAAAATTTGCTCTTTACCCTTTGGTCTAGAGGTTGTGAAATTTTCAAAATCTTCAAGAAAGCCTATATTTTTATATTGGAGATATGCCAAGCAAATTTCTTCTTTAGACTTAAAATGATTGTAGAGGGTTGCCTTAGCAATTCCTGCTTCAGCAATAATTTGGTTTATACCAGTAGAATTATAGCCATTCTTATAAAATAAAAATGACGCAGTTTCAATAATTCTATTTTTAACCTCTGCATGTTTCATAATGCAAATGTAATTAAAAATTTCAAATACAGACAAGTCTGTCTATTTTTATTTAATAATTTAATAATACTAAAATTAGAGTGGCAAGGAGAGATAAGAATTTTATATACGGCATATTTTATGATTACCTAATTCAGTTTGATAATCTCAAATAGTAACATTACTATTAAACAGCTTCTTTTTTCTCTGATAGATACTTCCAGTAACGCTTAGGTACATGTTGTACATGAAGCTTGGTATTTATTCTTGACTTAATCGTAGTGCTTTTAAAGTAATTGTTCCAAAGGTCTTGGTATTCGTATTCCGAATCAGTGAAGACCGCACTTTTTTCAAGACTATTGGTATGTATATCAGTTAAGTCCAGCGAAATTATTTCAACCGTCTGTAAATCATAGTAAAGTCCGTATTTACGCTTAACGTCATAAATAATCCAAGGTTGATCTGCGTATCGATTTCTAAAGTGTTTAGATATTAATGGTAAGACATCAAAATCTGGTTCTATATTAGCGAAATAAACTTCGTCTTTAGTTAATTGAAAGCGAACAAAAGCTTCCATTCTGTGCTTTTCTCTACCAACCTTTTGCGCTAATGAATTTATCTTTAAAACACAATCATCGCTATAGTCTGTAGCGCCCTTATATGTACTACCCATTAATTTTTGAATATAACGGTAGAGTAGTCCCTCCATATTATTTTGTTCACTTAAAAAAGCAAAGTAAATATTCTTGATAGCAGAACTACTTTTGTTTCTAACACCGTTCCAAACACGTTGTGCTTTTTCTATATTGGTGAAAATTGTTTCTGTCTCAGCAAAAAGTCCACTTTGTAATTGCCCTTTTTTTTGAATATCTGCGTGGGTAAGCTTTTGTTCGAAACCAATAAAAACAGCAGTTAAAAACCCATTAAAACTACCATCGTAAACCAACGTCTTTATAGAATTCATAATAATAGTTTTAGAAGTTGAAGAAGAATATTTTGGTTATAATTTTTATCCTTTTTTTAATTTTACTTTTAATAAATACCACTTGGTATCCTAATGATAATAATTGACTTTGACTACGGTCAATAACGGCATTAAATGTTGAAAAATTTACCGAATTCGAGATGTTATTGATGTTCTCCATAGTCTTTAATTTTTTATTAAGTATTACTTTAGTTAAACAATGATAATTGATTGGAATAATGATTTTTGAATTTTCCATTTTGGGATTGTAAAATCATTCCTTTTATCTTTGAAGCATCTAAATCTCTTCGCTCCCAGTCATTAGAATTACAGATGATAAAATATTTTGCACGGTTAAGAGCAACACCCATTTTTTTCAAATGTTCCCAGTTTAAATTTCTATATTTTCTGCCACTAATAATCTTATGTACAGAGCCCATACCAATTCCTGGAATTCGTGCTAACATTCGCGTATCTGCCTTATTTATATCAACAGGGAAATGATTTAGATTACGAAGTGCCCACATTAATTTTGGATCAATATCCATTTCAAGATTTGGATTGTCAGCGTCTAATATTTCGTGAACACTAAAACCATAAAAACGAAGAAGCCAATCTGTTTGATACAATCTATTTTCTCGAAGCATTGGTACTTCTGATCCTAAAGAAGGTAATCGACTATCGGTAGAAATAGGAACATACCCGGAGTAGTACACCCGTTTCATTTTAAAATTTTTATAGAAGTGGGTAGCAGAATACATAATATCCTTATCGCTCTCACCAGTAGCTCCAATAACCATTTGAGTACTTTGTCCTGCAGGTGCGTACTTTGGTGTGCTTTTTATGATTTTACGCTCTTCTGAATAACGTATGATTTCATTTTTAACTTTCAGCATTGGCTTAATGAAATCTTCATGCTTTTTATCTGGAGCTAATAGTTTAAGACCGGATATTGTGGGGATTTCAATATTAACCGATAAACGATCAGCATATAATCCGGCCTCGTACATTAACTCATCACTTGCACCTGGTATTGATTTTAAATGGATGTACCCATTAAAATTTTCTTCTAAGCGTAGTTTTTTAGCTACAGCTATCAATCGTTCCATCGTGTGATCTGGGCTCTTAAAAATTCCGGAACTTAAGAATAACCCTTCAATATAGTTTCTTCTGTAAAAATTAATGGTTAAGTCTACCACCTCTTGAATTTTAAAGGCAGCTCGTTTTATATCGTTGCTTTTACGGGTTACGCAATAGGCGCAATCAAAAATGCAATGGTTGGTTAAGAGAATTTTTAAAAGAGAAACACATCGTCCATCTTCGGTATAGGTGTGGCAGATTCCATTTCCAGCATCACCCAAACCTTTGTCTTTATTTTTACGATTACTACCGCTACTTGAACACGATACATCGTATTTGGCAGCATCAGCCAAAATATTTAATTTCTCCTTAATTCGATTAAAATCCATAGCAACTTGTAATTAATCCAAATTTATGGAAATATTCCTAATTATGGAAATATTCCAAATTATATTATGGATATAATCCATAATGACTATATTTGAGGTGTTGAGATTTCTTTAATCTTAAATTTAAGCGGAATGCATTATGGAAAATGAATTGACATTAAAACGATTTACTGATTTACGAAGAGATCTGGGTTATACTCAGGCTGATTTTGCTGCACTTATTGGAGTATCTAATACTACTGCAGATATTGAACGTGGGCGAACCAAGCTTTCAGGAAAAGTGGTGTCAGAATTATTAAAACAGTTTAAGATTAATCCGCTTTGGTTATTTGGTGAAAGTGATGAGCAATACTTGGAGACTTCTAGAACAAGTGTTATTCCAAAAGTGGTTACAGTAGATTCTGCTAATCGAGATAACATGGTATTGGTTAACGCTAAAGCAGCAGCTGGTTATCCGCAAAATATTTCAGATACCAGTTGGTATCAACAATTACCGGCTTTTGATTTTCCGATTCCAGAATTTAGAAATGCAACGTATAGAGGGTTTCAAGTAGAAGGGGACAGTATGCTTCCAAATCTAAATCCTGGCGAATGGGTTTTGGCAAGAGCTATTGAACATATTGATTATGTTAGTGCAAATAAAATGTATGTTGTTGTACTGCAAGATTCCATCATGGTCAAGAAAGTTGAAAAGCGACCTAATTCTAATAATATCACTTTAATATCATTGAACGAAACGTATCCGCCCTATGATATTAAGCCATTTCAAATTCAAGAAATTTGGGAGGTAAGTAGTAAAATAACTTTTAATGTTGACGCAACTACAGATAACGGACTTTTACGTCAATTACAAGAATCGATGAAAGAGTTAAAAGATCAATTACAGCATGTTAAAAAGGTTAATTAAACTAATACTTTAATATTTTTTAATATACATTCCGCTCTCTTTTAGTTTAAATCCAAGACTTTTATAAAGTGAAATTGCAGCTGTTCTGTGGTGACCACTAAACAATAATACGTCATCTAGTTTTTCTTTTTCCGCTTGTTCTAAAAGTTTTTCCATAAGCTTTCTGCCAATTCCTTTACCTCTGTAATCAGAAGAAACAACCACATCCTCAATCATTCCTTTGTGCCCAGAAACCACCTTGTATTTAGCCATCATGGCAATACCTACTAAGCTTTTGTCATCCAAACATATTACCACATCTGTGGTGTTATAATCAGATAGGGCAGAAGCTAAGTCTAGTTGTGTTAATTCAGAATTTAGTTGCTTATAAAGCTCCGTTAATTGAGTTTGTAAGTCTGTAGTAACCTCGTTAAAAGAAATTAGTTTTATAATCATAGTATATCTTATTTATACTTAAAATTACTTCATTTAGTGTAATTGTAATAATCTATAATTAAAGCTATGCTTGAATTTCATTGTTTAGCCTTTACGGCGTTCTAACAAAATCATCATCATTAGGCCTAGAATAATGATGTCGTCATCATTACCATTCAATTTCTTTAATTCACTCACTTTAAAACGACGACCAACTAACGATTTCTCTTTAGATAAACGCACTACAGTTTCATTATTACCATTGATTACAATATAGGCAGGGTTTAAAAATAAGCCAGTAAATAGATTTATTATGGGTATTTGACCAACCATCCCATCTAATACCTTTACCCATGCGTTTTCTTCCCTAATAGTGTATTTTAATTGTTTGTTCTTATCGAATATTTTGTAATGTGCTTTCCATAGAGAAGCCCAGCCTTTTCGACCAATTTTACCAAGTTCCTGACCAGAACGGTCAGAAAAGGAATAACATGCAGAGAAATCAATCCACTTATCTGCTTTAATATTATATAGTAATTCGGTTTTACTGTCGTTTTGGTATACCCCAACATTCTCTTTAAATTTAAAGAGCTTTTGCTTAACGTATGCTACCATTTTTCCATTGGCATCTACAGCCGAAAAATCATTAGATAATGTACCGATATGAAAAGTGAAGTCTAGTGGAAATTTATAATCTTGCATTATTAATTTTTAGTGGTTGAATTCTTTTACTGTAAATTATTTAAGTCCTTTGACTTCTCCCATGGATATAGAAAATGGTCCAAGTTTGTGAAGAGTAGGTAGGATAACGCCACTTTCTGTTTCAGTCCATTCTTCCCAAGAAGCTTCTACGCCACCAATAGGAATTATTTGAGTCCATAGTTTAAAACTTTTGGGTCTACCGCTTGGTTCTATAATCCATAGGTAAGAATCGCCAGGAGTGTCGCCACCTAGAGTGTAAGTAACTAAAAGGGCTTCTGAGCCATCTTCCATATCTACTAAATACCGTTCGGTACCGCGATCAAATGCTTTAAATGGAGCAACTAACCAAAACGAGTCATTATTAAAATAGTTTTGTGCTTTCTCAATTAAATTTTGCGTCTCCTCATAAGAAGTTGTTACATTGTTTACTGTTGCTATACTTGATTGAGGAGTGATTAAATCTAAATGAACGATTATATTATCCCACCTTACAGTAACAATTTCTTTTTCTTTATCCCATTTATAGTGATGATCCCCGCGAAAAGACCATTCCAGTATTTTGGTGTTATTGAAATCCTTGTAGTTTAAAGCATCTAACATTCTATACGCTAATGCATCTGCTTCAGGACCAGATTCCCCCGTAGGTATTGGTTTATTATAGAGATAATACAAGACTCCATATGCAATAATCAGGAGTAAAATAACAATACCTAAAAACTTAAATAATTTCTTTAGCATATACTACTTAAATAATTCATTAATAAATATATATAAAATGTTCGATTCAATATAAAAATGTTATTTAGACGAGTCTAAAACCCAACTGCGGCATCATCACCTCGTTTATCTGCACCACCTTCAAGTTTGCCGTTAGGTAGTACTCTAATGGCGTCTACTTTGCCTATAATTGGAGTTCTTTCTTCGTTTATGATATAACCTTTAGCCTTTAAATCGTCTTTCAGTATAGAGGAAAATCCGTTGGGTTCAAAAACAACAACATCTGGTAGCCATTGATGGTGGAAACGTGGGGCATTCACAGCATCTTGCATGCTCATTTTAAATTCATATCCGTTTAAAATTGTTTGTGCAACTGCGGTAATAATAGTGGAACCACCTGGTGTGCCAACAACCATCCATAATTTGCCATCGCGTTCTACAATGGTTGGTGTCATGCTGCTAAGCATTCTCTTATCTGCCACAATACTATTAGCTTCAGCACCTATAAGACCAAACATGTTGGGTATGCCGGCTTTCGAGCTAAAATCGTCCATTTCGTTATTAAGGAAGAAACCAAGTTCATCAGAATAAAGTTTAGAGCCAAAATTACCATTTAACGTTGTAGTCACAGAAACTGCATTACCTTCTGTATCAATTATAGAGTAGTGGGTTGTTTCCATGCTTTCCACAATTTCTACTTGCCCGTGAGAAACATCGTCTGACTTTGTAGCTTTCTCAAAAGAGAAATCGGACATTCTTTCTTTCATGTATTCGTCATCAAGTAAAACATCTAAAGGAATTTCAACAAAATCAGGGTCCCCTAAATAGTAATTCCTATCAGCATAGGCACGTCGCGATGCTTCAGTGAATAGTTGTATAGTTTTTTCGGAATTATGACCGAAAGAGGCGATATCATAAGGTTCGATCATTTTAAAAATCTGATTCATAGTAACACCACCGCTACTTGGAGGACTCATTGAAATGATATTTAAATCTCTATATTTAAATGTAACTGGCTTTCTCCAAACAGCCTGGTAATCTTCTAAATCTTCTTCGGTTACAAATCCGCCATTTGCTTGAATGAAGCTTGCTAATTTTTGAGCAATTTCACCTTTGTAAAAACCATCTCTTCCTTTTTTGGCAATTGTACGAAGTGTTTGTGCGAGTTTAGGGTACTTAATAATATCACCTACTTTGTAAGTTGAGGCAAATTTTGAACTATCACTATTTACTTTAATAAAAACCTCACGATAATTGTCAAGCATTTCAGCTTGCTTGGCAGTAACTGCAACACCATTTTCGGCCATGGCAATTACAGGGTCAAAAATGTCCTTTAAAGGAAGTTTCCCTAATTTCTTATGTACTTCTAAAATACCAGCAACTGAACCGGGCACGCCAACAGAAGTAGCGCCTAATGTGCTCAAATCAGGTATTACATTACCTAAAGAATCCAAATACATATCTCTATAAGCAGATTTTGGTGCTTTCTCCCTAAAATCTAAAGAGCCAATTTCACCATTTGCATTTCGGTAAACCATGAATCCTCCACCGCCAATATTTCCTGCTCGTGGGTATGCCACAGCAAGAGCTAATTGCGTGCCAACCATTGCATCGAAAGCGTTACCTCCTTTTTGCATGATATCACTACCAATTTTAGAAGCTTCTTCTCTAGCAGATACTACCATTGCATTATCGGTAACAGTGCCTGTTGGTGTTGCCGAATTCTCTTTACAACTGCTTAATACTAGCAATATTGTCAGCGTAAATAATAGTTTTAGTTGGTTCATAGTAAGTTGTATTAATTATTTAAGTAATAATATATAAAGCATTGGTATATAGTAATAAAAATATTATTTTTTTGTAGTTAAGGAAACGTATTTATGTTTCGAAAACGTAATAAGTTCCTCAAAAAACTCAGTAAATTCTTTTTCGAATTCATCGTAATGTTCTTCAAGGTCTAAAATGGCAAAATTCATTTTAGATTTGTTTTTTGTTCTACGGTTCATGCCATTTAGTACACGTGCAATACCATCCATTTTGGAGTAGTTGAATATCCAATTATCAGCTATCATATAGGGCATCATTCTTTTTACTCCTTCTGGTAAAATTTCATAATTGTCTTCTAAGAGATCATAAAAATCATCAACAAAAACATCTAGTGGAATATCAGAATATTTAGACCAGTTTTTAGCAAGAAAATGATCGTAGTAGATATCAACGATTACCCTACTATAATGACTGTAGTTTGCATGAAGTCTTTTGCTGCTAATTTTTGGTATGGCGTGGGAATCTGTATACGTATCAATAAATCGATGAAGCTTTATGCCTTTCTGCACTTTAATGGGCAAATGCTGAAATTTATTGGCACGTATACTGTCGGCAATAAAATTACCGATGGTGATTTCTTTATCGTTAAAAGACAGGTAAATATGGGCTAAAAAATTCATTGAACTAAATTATGCTTCATAAATCGAATTTACAAAGAAGGGCTATAGTGATAAGTATGATACCTTTATATTTGCAAAAAACTTATTAAGAGTATATGACACTAATAAAATCTATTTCAGGAATACGAGGAACAATTGGAGGTAAGCCAGGAGATAATCTTACTCCGATCGATGCTGTCAAGTTTGCGGCATCTTACGGAATCTGGTTAAAGGATTATTCTAAAAAGGATAAGTTGAAAGTTGTAATTGGTCGTGATGCTCGTTTGTCTGGGGAAATGATTCAGAACCTTGTAGTTTCTACTTTAATAGGTTTAGGAATTGATGTGGTTGATTTAGATCTATCAACAACACCAACAGTTGAAATAGCGGTGCCGATGGAAAATGCCGATGGTGGAATAATATTGACGGCAAGTCATAATCCAAAACAATGGAATGCCCTTAAATTATTAAATGAGAAAGGAGAATTTCTTGATGCTGCACAAGGCGCTAAAATTTTAGAAATTGCAGAAAAAGAAGATTTCGATTTCTCTGATGTTGATGATCTTGGAGTAATAAACAGAAACGATAGTTACATTGATATTCATATAGATGAAGTTTTAAACCTTTCTTTAGTTGATGCTGAAGTAGTGAAAAAGGCGAAATTTAAAGTCGTAGTGGATGGTGTGAATTCTACAGGAGGAATTGCAATACCTAAACTTTTAAAAGAATTTGGAGTAGAAGTTGTTGAGCTATATTGTAAACCAACAGGTCATTTTCCTCATAATCCAGAACCTTTAAAAGAGCACTTAAAGGATATCAGTGAATTAGTTGTTAAGGAAAAAGCAGATTTCGGTATTGTGGTAGATCCAGATGTTGACCGTTTAGCCTTTATTAGTAATGATGGCGAAATGTTTGGGGAAGAATATACATTAGTAGCTTGTGCAGATTATGTTTTAGGGAAAACAAAAGGGAACACTGTTTCTAACCTTTCCTCTTCACGTGCATTAAGAGATATCACTCAAAAGCATGGTGGTACTTATGAAGCTGCCGCAGTAGGTGAAGTAAATGTGGTTACTAAAATGAAAGCCAATAATGCAATTATTGGAGGCGAAGGTAATGGAGGTATTATTTACCCAGAAAGTCATTATGGTCGCGATTCTTTAGTTGGTACTGCGCTATTCTTAATGCTTATGGCAGAAAAGGGCGGTACAGTAGCTGAACTAAGAGCTAGCTATCCAAGCTATTTTATGAGCAAAAAGAAAATACAATTGACACCAGGTTTAGATGTGGATGGTATTTTAAAATCTATGGCTGAAAAGTATGCTGATGAAGAATTATCTACTATTGATGGTGTAAAAATCGATTTTGCGGAAAATTGGGTACATCTTCGTAAATCGAATACAGAGCCAATAATAAGAATTTATACAGAAGCTAAAAGTCAAACTGAAGCTGATGAATTGGCAGATAGAATTATTGAAGAAATAAAATCTATAGCAGGATTGTAAATTTTAAAATACAAGAAGCATAAAAAACCGGAAGCAGTTTAACTGTTTCCGGTTTTTCTTTTTATTATATTAACTTACTTCGGCAAAAGCTGCGGGTTTCTTACCTCTATGTTTCCAGCGTTTGTGAGTCCATAAATAATATTCCGGTTGGTCTTTTATCTGTTCTTCAGTAAGCCTTAAAAAGGTATCTGTTATTTCGTGTTCTTTGGTTTCCTTACTATTTATTGCTATTGGTATAAATTCAGCTTTATAGTGACCTCGTTTTACTTTGCTTACTTTTAAAAATACTGTAGCTAATCCTGTTTTTCTAGCTAATGCTTCTCCACCATTGAAAATAGGAACTGTTATTCCCATAAAATCGGTCCAGTAATGAGCTCTATGTGCTTGTGGCGATTGATCGCTTACCATACCATAAGTAGCGCGTACATTATTTCTGAAATTAAGAATAACCGTTTTAGCTGTTTGGCCTTGGGTAATTAAAGTAGTGTTCCAACGTGCTCTTACTTTTCTAATAAAATTGTCAAAATAAGAATTATTTATTTTTTGATAAACCGCATACCCTTTGGAGTTTACGTAATTGTTTATGCTTACGTTCCATTCCCAATTTGCATAGTGCGCACATAAGATAATTATACTGCGCTCTTTTTCTATCTCAAGTAAAACTTCTGGGTTTACAACTTTATACTTTTTTGCAACGGCATCCTTACTTAAGTTCATCGTCTTTACCATCTCTAAGAACATATCACAAAGATGCTTATAGAAGTCTTTTTCAATTCTATGAATTTCTTCTTGTGATTTTTCGGGGAAAACCAAGTTTAGGTTTTCTTGTACCACTTTTCTTCGATAACCAAAAACACGGTAGATAAAAAAACAAGCAATATCAGATAATCCGTAAAATAAGCGATGTGGCAAAATGGAAACCACCCATAGAAATGGGTAAATCAAAACAAAGGCCAATAGTTGCATTCTCAAAAAAATTATGGGCAAATATAGTTATATTTGACGCCAAATAAATGACAGATAATGTATAACCTTGATATAGCGACCATAGCAATAATTGCGGCAAATGTATTAGTATCAATGAAGGGATTTAGTGATACTACTTTTTTTGAGCGTTACAAATTTAGTATTGGAGCAATCAAGGCAGGGCAGAAAGAACGTATGGCAACATCTGGTTTTTTACATGTAGATGTTTCGCATTTATTATTCAACATGCTTACGCTATATTTCTTTGCGGGTGTGGTTATAAATTGGTTTGGTACCATTCAGTTTTTAGTTATTTATGCGGTTAGTCTTATAGGTGGTAGTTTATTGGCGTTGAGTTTTCATAAAGATGAGCCATATTATTCTGCTGTAGGCGCAAGTGGTGCGGTTACAGGAATTTTGTATGCCGCTATACTATTGCAACCAACTATGCAATTGGGAATAATGTTTATTCCTATTCCGGTTCCTGCGTATATCGTTGGTATCGGTTATTTGCTTTATTCTATTTATGGAATGAAAAAGCGGTTGGGCAATATTGGTCATACAGCACACTTTGGTGGCGCAATTGGTGGTTATGCCTGTACATTATTATTTATGCCTAGTCTTTTACAAACCGAAACGCTAATGGTTGGGTTATTAGCACTTCCAATTATTCTACTATTTGTTCTTGGTAAAATGGGTAAAATTTAAGCTTTTGTCAAAGATTTTAAGAATCTTTGATAAAATGACCTGAGATATAGTGCATTTCATCGGTTTTCTCTGGGTATAGACAACAATCACACACTAGGGGTCGTTATTGCTGAAACCCGAATTAAACATGAAATCAACCCTATCTATCAAAAAAACTTGGCTTATGGCCATAGCTGTTACTTTTTTTGTAGCAAGTTGTAGTGATGAAACTACAGTTTTTGAAAATCCAGAAGATAACTTGGTTAATGAAACCAATCAGTCAAAATTAGACAATAGCGTAAGCTTTGAGCGCGCTGGTGTTCTTGATATTTACGAAGATCCAATAGCAACGGCTAAAAGATTTAATCTTACTGGAAAAACGGAGGAAGCTGGTGACTATCCACTTTCTTTAGTTGCTCAAATTTCACCTCCATCATTTGCTAATGGTGAAAATTTAGCGGCAACCCATGTTGCCTTAGATGGTGATTATGGTTATGTATCCTACAATACTGTCGGTGAAGACTATGTTGGTGCCATCGATGTAATAGATATTAGTGATCCAACCGATCCTAGAGTTACTTCTAGATTGTATTACACAAATGCAGATTTAAATTCAATTGCCTATGATAATGGGTATGTATATGTTGCTGGTGGTGTAGATTCAGAACAATCAGTTACAGCGACGGCAAATTCTCTAATTGCTAAAATAGCTGTTAGTGGTGGTAGAATGAATACTTCTGACATTACTTATGGTTTTCAAGAAGGATTTAACGCTACAGATGTTCGCATTGTTGATAACAAAGTTATTGTAACTAGTGGTCAAGATGGATTTGTTGTGGTTTATGATAAAAATGATTTGAGTGCCTTGAACGAGGCTGCTTTTGCAGATTTACGTTCTGTAGCTTATAGTGGTACTGAAATTGCTGTTTTAGATGCTGCGCAAGGTGTTACTTTCTTAGATCAAAATTTAAATGTAACTAGAAGTATAAATATTGAATCTGATTTTGGTATAGATGCCAAGCGTACATTAGATTTTTCAAATGAAAATATTGTTGTTGCCGAGGGTACGAAAGGAGCTGGAGTATATAATGCTGCTTCTGGTAGTTTTGTAGAATACTTGCCAATATTATCGAATCCGGAAAATGCTGAACCAGGCGAAATTGTAACTAATGGAGTTGCGGTTAATGAAGATGTTCTTTTAATGGCGAATGGTGCTGGCGGATTAAGTCTTTCAGAAAGTAAAGATGGTAATACTGTAGGTGTTGGTGTAATTGAACTAACAGGTTCTATTAATTACGTGACATCTAAAGGAGATTACATTTTTGCCGCTTCAGGTAAGAAAGGATTTCAAATTATAAAATTGAATAGACCAGATGAAAGTTTGGTAACACGTTGTGAAGATTTAACCGCGTATTCTGGAAGTTCAAATTTGAACGTAAATACGGGTGATGACCTTGCCTATAGAGGTTCAAAAAGATTCAACAATCTAAATATTGGTGGTAATCTATTGCTTTGCGGTTCTTGGACTGTGAAAGATGGTGTAAACATCAACGCAGATGGTTTGTTCGAAATGAACGGAACTATTGTAATAGGTAGAAACAATAGGCAAAGAAACGTTACAATAAACTCTGGGGCGACACTTAGAATAGAAGGTAATTTAACTATTTATGGTGATTTAGTTCTAAATGAAGGAGCTACTATAGAATTCATCGGTGACGATTCAGTTGTAAATATCTTTGGAAGTGTTAATAGGGGTTCAAATACAACGGTAGAAGGTACTTTTAGAGATGTTCGAGGAGCATTTTAATTAGATGTTATACACTTATAAAAAAAGCCCGAACAACATTGTTCGGGCTTTTTTATGTACTTAATTTTAAAATCTAATTCAGTAACTCTGCCACTTTCGCTTCTAAGGCGGGACCTCTTAAATTTTTAGCTACAATAACACCGTTCTCATCTAATAAGAATGCAGCGGGTATAGCTTCTACATTATATAATTTAGCAATTTTATCGTCAAAATATGCAATGTTAGAAATGTGGTTCCATTCTAAACCATCTTCTGCAATTGCTTTTTTCCAAGCCTCTTCTGTTCTGTCTAAAGAAACACCTAAAACATTTAAGCCTTTATCGTGGTATTTATTGTAAACAGCAACAATGTTTGGGTTTTCAGCTCTACAAGGTCTGCACCATCCTGCCCAAAAGTCAATTAATGTTACTTTTCCCATAACATCTTTAAGAGCGATTACGCTACCATCAGGACTTGGTCCAGAAAAATCAGGTGCTTTTGCACCGATACTAGAATTTTTTCCTGCAGCTTCAGAAGCTTTTAATTTTTCAATTCCATCAAGAATTTGTTTTCCTGGTTTAGAATTTTTGATTTCTTCAGATAAAGTCTTGTAGATTTCTTCAACTTCTTCAAGGCTAACCGCTTTTGTTGCAACAGCTCTATCCAGTACAAGTGCAGATATTAAAGCGTTAGGGTGACTTTTAACGTAGTCTAGCTCAAAAGTCTTGTATTCCTCTTGCAATTCCTTCATTTCATCTTGAAGTGCTAGTGCAGCTTCGCCAGATGCTGCTTTCATGTCCTGCTGAATAGATTGAGCCTGTTGAGAGATTTCTCTTGATTGTTCCATATAATCGGAAAAAGAATCATTTTGAAATGTTCCGCTGATTTCAGCAAAACCCATACTGTCTCTTTGTGCACTAAACTGTATTTCTCCGTTTTCCAAGATTACCGCTGTATATCCAGGTAATTGTTCAACGAAAATATAATGTAGTTCAGGTATATCAGACTTCCCTGAAAAAGTAAATTCACCATTGGTTGTAGTAGCAGTGTCTACTTCTATAGGTTGATTGTTTTCTCCAATTTTCTTAAGGAAAACGCGAGTGCCATCGGTCATTTCTCCTCTTAATTTCCCATTAAGGGTAAAGCCTTCCGGTTTAGTGTTACAACTGAATAATAAGATTCCGGCTAGTAGTATTACAATACTATTTTTCATAAATTTCACTTAGGTTAAGTTGCAAATGTACTTATATATAGGATATAAAAAAAGACCTCTAACGCAATGGTTAGAGGTCTTTATTATAATGATTTGTTTCTGTTTAAAACTGGTATCGAATACCAAGTCCTATATCAAAATCAAAATTATCAGAGAACCCATTATATCCCGTAACTCCTAGTTCAGGTCTAAAGTCTAAGGAGAGTATTAATGGAATATCAAAATTATACTCAATTCCTATATCACCTGCAGCAAAAACAAATAAGCCGCCATCATTACCAGGAAAATCTACACTACCTAAACCACCACCAACACCGTAGTACCAGTTAAAATCACCTTCAATAGGTCTGACCCATTGGTAAAGACCGGCTAATTTAAAGGCGCTAAAATTTCTACTATCCCTCCAGCCTAAGTCAAATTCCAACCTGTTGTCTCGTGTCAATGATTTCTGATAACTAATTTCAGCACCAAAGCCGTCACTATCACCTAGTCTTAGTCCTAAGGCGTGGTCAGCTATTTCTTGAGCGGAAAGCGAGCAGGTCGCCATAAATAATAATACAGTAAAACCTTTTAAAATCTTCATATAGTTCTTCTTTTTTGTGATGAAAAATGAGCCGATTTGTAATGTGGCTCACACAATAAAACTTAATTTAGCGGTCAAAATTGTGTTAAGGTGGATAATAATTTGCTGTTAAAGTTACGACAAGATTTAGAGGGAGATGTACGATTTGATAATCTTACTAAGACTATTTATGCTACAGATGCTTCCGTTTATAGAAAAATACCTTTAGGTGCTGCATTTCCTAAAACTGTTGATGATATAAAAACCATAGTAAGGTTTGCAAACAATAAAAATATTGGTCTTATACCAAGAACGGCAGGTACGTCATTGGCAGGGCAATGTGTAGGTGATGGTCTGGTCGTAGATGTGTCCAAACATTTTACGAATATCATTAGTGTTGATGAAGTTAATAAACAGGTAACTGTACAACCCGGTGTAATTAGAGATGAGCTAAACCAATATCTAAAACCTTATGGATTATTCTTTGGACCCAATACATCTACATCAAATAGATGTATGATGGGGGGTATGGTGGGTAATAATTCATCTGGTACCACCTCCATTCAATATGGTGTAACTCGAGATAAGATTATTTCGATGAAAACCATTTTATCGGATGGAAGTGAGGCTGAATTCGGAAGGATTACCGCTGAAGATTTTAAGAAAAAACAGCAAGGCAATACTCTTGAAGCATCACTTTATAATAATGTATTTAAAGAGTTAGTTGATAAAGAAATAGCTTCAGAAATTATTGAGCATTTTCCGAAGCCAGAAATACATAGAAGAAATACTGGTTACGCTGTTGATGAATTATTGAAGTCAGAAATTTTTGGAGGGCGTGAAACATATTTTAACATGGCAGAATTGCTGTGTGGTAGTGAAGGTACATTGGCTTTTACTACAGAAATTACAGTTCAATTAGATGATTTACCTCCAGCATTATCTGCAATGGTAATTACACATTACACGTCTTTAGAAGATTGTTTAATGGATGTAGTTCCAGTGATGGAACATCCATTGCATTTGTGTGAGATGATGGATAAGGTTATTTTGGATTGTACAAAGAGTAATAGAACCCAATTGGCGAATCGATTCTTTGTTGAGGGTGATCCGGCAGCCTTATTAATGTTGCAGGTTTCAGCGCATACAGAAGAAGAACTAAAGGTAGTTGTCGCATCATTGATAGCTACAATTGAAAAATCTGGATTAAGCTATTCCAACCCGGTTCTTTTTGGAGACCAAATAGCAAAAGCCATTGAGTTGCGTAAAGCTGGTCTTGGTTTGTTAGGAAATATAGTAGGAGATATGAAAGCTGTAGCTTGTATAGAAGATACAGCAGTAGCGCTCCCGGATTTGAAGAACTTTATAGCCGAATTTTCCGAAATTATGAAGGGCTACGGTCAAAGCGCTGTGTATTATGCGCATGCGGGTGCAGGTGAGTTGCATTTACGACCAATTTTGAATCTGAAAAAATCTACCGATGTTGGTTTGTTCAGGAGTATAACAACCGACGTTGCCAAACTGACTAAAAAATACAAAGGTTCTTTTAGTGGGGAGCATGGCGATGGTATTGTTCGTGCCGAGTTTATTCCTATAATGATTGGCGATAAGAACTACCAGCTGTTAAGACGTATTAAGTCTTACTTTGATCCTAAAGGTATTTTTAACCCTGGTAAAATAGTTGATGCATACCCGATGGATAAATCCTTTAGGTATGAAATTGATCGTGAAGAGCCAGAGATAATGACTTTAATGGATTTTTCTGATAGTGAGGGTATACTGAAGGCTGCAGAAAAGTGCAATGGAAGTGGAGACTGTAGAAAAACCCATCATATGAATGGTGGTATGTGTCCAAGCTACCATGTAACCAAAAATGAAAAGGATACTACTAGGGGTAGAGCAAATACGTTAAGAGAGTTTTTAACTAACCCAAATAGCACAGCTAAAAATAGTTTTGACAGTCCCGAAATTAAAGAAGCTTTCGATTTGTGTTTAAGCTGTAAAGCATGTGCAAGCGAATGCCCAAGTAATGTAGATGTATCAACTTTAAAGGCGGAATTTTTATATCAATACCAAGAGGCTAACGGCTATCCTTTAAGAGGAAAGTTGTTTGCTTACAACACGAAACTCAACGGATTGGGAAGTAAGGTTTCTGGGTTGACCAATGCCATTTATGAGTCCAAATTTTTAGGTGGTTTGTTAAAAAAGTCGAGTGGTGTTGCCAAAGAAAGAAGCTTACCAAAGGTTTATAGTTTTAATTTCGATAAGCACCTTCAAAAATCTAATCTTCAAAATACTAAATCAAAGAAGAAAGTAGTTTTATATATAGATGAATTTACCAAATACTTAGATATTGAGGTAGGTAAAGATGCCATAGAATTATTAACTAGATTGGGTTATGATGTGGAGTTGTTTTATGCTGAAAGTGGACGAACTTTTCTTTCCAAAGGGTTTTTGAAACAAGCTCAAAAGCTAGCCATTAAGAACACTAAAGAACTTAAGAAGTTTGCTGAAGCCGGTTTGCCTATTTTAGGGTTGGAACCATCTGCTATTCTATCTTTTAGAGATGAGTACAAGAGAATGACTTCGGATAAAACCACAGCTCAAAAAATTGCAGACCATTCGTTTTTAATAGAAGAATTTTTGGCAAAGGAAATAGCTGATGGTAATTTGAGTTCTTCCGATTTTACCCAAGAAGCAAGAGATATAAAAATTCATAATCACTGTCATCAAAAAGCTTTAAGCAATCAGAAAGTAACGTTTGACGTATTAAATCTACCAGCAAATTATAAGGTTACCATTATAGCTTCGGGTTGTTGTGGTATGGCTGGTTCCTTTGGTTATGAAGAAGAACATTATGAGACTAGTATGAAAATTGGAGGATTGAAATTATTTCCTGCAGTGTCTAAATCTTCTACTGAGACTATAATTGCTGCGAATGGTACTAGTTGTAGACATCAAATATTTGATGGTACAAAAAGGATAGCTAAACATCCAGTAAGTATATTGAAAGAAGCATTATTAAATTAATTATCGGTAAAGCCACCTTTTTCTTTTTCTCTAGCTTTTCTATGAGTGATGGTTGCAATGAGTTCATTCATGTCCATCGACTTTAGCTCCTCGTCCATATAAAACGAAGCCAATTTATCATTTTCGTAACGGTAAAGCTTCCAGCGTTTAAAGGAGTATTCTAAAGCAGTCATGTGTTTTACCCAATCGCCTGAATTTAAGTAAAGACATTCTCCTTTTTTAGTTTGAAAATATTGTTTTTTGGGTGCATGGCTATGTCCGCAAACTACATGGTCGTAATGTTGGCTAATAGCCATTTTGGCTACATTGTTTTCAAATGATTCAATTTGTTTAGGGTCACGTTCACCATGGTCTAATTCTGGATTAGAAAAAGGTTTATTTTTCTTACCGAACGATTTAAACAGTTTCGTTTTTAATTTGGCTAGTTTCAATAATGAATCAAAGCCAATTTCACCAAAATTCAATAGCCAGTGGGAGTGACGAAAGGAGAAATCAAAAATATCACCATGAAAAAACAATGTATTTTTCCCGTCAAGTTTTAAAATGAGGCGGTTGGAAATCTTAATGGTGCCCATATAAATATTATCAATCTTACGAAAAGGCTTATCTCGGTTACCAGTAATGAAGTGAACAACAGTCCCTCTAGAAGCCATTGAAAATAATTTCTTAACCACTTTCAAATGCGAAGGAGGAAAATAATTATTACGCATTTTTCCAGCATCTAATATATCACCATTGAGAATTAGCATTTTTGGGTCAATACTAGATAAATATGTTAGTAATTCCTCCGCATGACATGCATAAGAACCCAAATGAACATCCGATAAAACAGCTATTTCAAGACGACGCTTTTTCAAGAGGCTAATTTTTATATCAAAATTAAACCTAAAGACATTCTAATCAGTTATTTAGTAGGTCAATAATATATAATCATTACGTTAAGAAATTATTACGGTAATTGACTAAGGTTAAGCTAATATTATGCGTTTTTTAAATTTTTCTTTCAAGCATTTAACATTTATCTTTGAAGACTGTGAATTTGTAAGCTTTACAATCGTTAAGCGTAATTTAGAATGTATTTATTATGGCCGGAAATACCTTTGGAAATATATTTAGGGTAAGCACTTATGGGGAATCCCATGGAAAAGCAATTGGAGGTGTAATTGATGGCTGTCCGTCAGAAATTGAAATAGATTTCGATGCGATACAAAATGATCTAAATCGTCGTAAACCAGGTCAATCTGCTATTGTAACTCAAAGAAAAGAGCCAGATGAAGTAGAATTTTATTCAGGCATCTTTGAAGGAAAAACTACGGGAACACCAATTGGCTTTGCAATTCATAATACAAATCAAAAATCTAAAGATTACGGGCATATTAAAGACTCGTATAGACCATCTCATGCAGATTATGTGTATGACCAGAAATATGGTTTTAGAGATTATCGTGGAGGGGGTAGAAGTTCTGCAAGAGAAACAGCAAGTAGAGTAGTGGCAGGGGCTATTGCAAAACAATTTTTAAAAGGAATAGAAATACAAGCATTTGTATCTCAAGTAGGAGATATGAACTTAGGGAAACATTATACCGAACTAGATTTATCGTTAACCGAATCTAATGCGGTTCGTTGTCCAGATATTGAAATGGCTGCTAAGATGGAAGATTATATAAAATCCATTAAAAAAGAAGGCGATACCATAGGCGGTGTTATTACTTGTGTTGCAAAAAATGTACCGATTGGTTTAGGAGAACCTGTTTTTGATAAACTTCATGCAGAATTAGGTAAGGCTATGCTGTCTATAAATGCTGTTAAAGGCTTTGAATATGGTAGTGGGTTTGAAGGTGTTAAAATGAAAGGTAGTGAACACAACGACCAGTTTAATAGTGACGGTTCTACAAAAACCAACTATAGCGGCGGTATTCAAGGGGGGATAAGTAATGGTATGGATATCTATTTCAACGTTGCTTTTAAACCTGTAGCTACAGTCATACAAGGGTATGAAACAATTGATAAAGAGGGTAATAAGGTTCAAGCACAGGGTAAAGGTAGGCATGACCCGTGTGTAGTGCCAAGAGCAGTACCTATTGTAGAAGCTATGACCGCTTTGGTTTTGGCGGACTATGCCCTAATTAACCGCACCATTAAATTATAGGTTGCGTTTTTAGCACTTTTCCAAGCAAAATACTATCTTACTTCCCTAAACTAATTTATATATGAGGAAGCTTGAGTTGCATTGGCAAATTCTAATAGGAATGTTGGTAGGGGTTTTATTCGCTTTAGCCATGGTTCAGTTGGAATGGGGACCGCAATTTATTTCAGATTGGATTAAGCCATTTGGTAACATTTTCATCAACTCTTTAAAACTTATAGCAGTACCACTTATCTTAGGTTCATTAATAAAAGGAGTTTCAGATTTAAAAGATATCTCTAAGCTTTCCCAAATGGGTGGGCGAACAATAGGAATATACATCGCAACAACAGTTATTGCCGTAACTATAGGTTTGGGAGTTGTAAATATTGTAAAACCTGGTGCATCAATAACAGAAGCGACCAGAACAGAACTTGTTGATAATTATAAAGGTGATGCGGATGCAATAAAATCTCAGGCAGATAAGCAGCAAGAAGCAGGACCGTTACAAGCACTAGAAGATTTGGTGCCAAGCAATATTTTTGCTGCAGCTTCAGATAATGGAAATATGTTGCAGGTTATTTTCTTCGCAATATTTTTTGGAATAGGTCTAATACTTATACCAGAAGAACAGGCTACACCCGTTAAAAAGTTTTTTGATGGATTCAATGAAGTCATTTTAAAAATGATTGATTTGATAATGTTGGCTGCACCATACGGAGTATTTGCTTTATTAGCGGCATTGGTAGTAGAATCGCCGAGTCTAGATTTATTTAAAGCTTTGGCGTGGTATGCATTCTGTGTATTATTAGGGCTTTCCTTAATGCTAGGAGTATATTTATTATTGGTTTGGGTGTTTACTAAAACATCTCCAAGTACTTTTATGAAAGGAATGTCACCAGCTCAACTACTGGCATTTTCAACAAGTTCAAGTGCAGCTACATTACCTGTAACTATGGAAAGGGTTGAAGAACATTTAGGTGTTGATGAAGAGGTGACAAGTTTTGTCTTACCTATTGGGGCAACCATAAATATGGATGGTACAAGCCTTTATCAAGCTATTGCCGCTGTTTTCATCGCTCAAGCATTTGGAATGGATCTAAGCCTATCTGCGCAATTAGGAATTATTGTTACAGCTACGCTTGCATCTATAGGAAGTGCCGCTGTGCCAGGAGCTGGTATGGTTATGCTTGTTATTGTACTTGCTCAGGCAGGGATACCAGAAGCAGGATTAGCTTTAATATTTGCAGTTGATAGACCATTGGATATGTGTAGAACGGTAATTAACGTTTCTGGAGATGCTGCCGTATCTATGATGGTGGCTAAATCAGTAGATAAACTACATGAACCAAAAGTTAAAAACTGGGATGATAATTATAAAAAATAATCTTATTTCAGTTTTTATACTTACGATAAGCAGCTGTACTAAACATAAATAGTCCGTAGCAAACTAAACCTAAGGCAACGATACCTAGTAGCCATTTGCCATACACTTGATTTTGTATGAACGAAAAGGCTTCGGAGGTTCCTTTCATTTTTTGGGATGTTGCTCCTTTTAAATTTATACCAGCAGTAATGAAAAAATAAGAAACAATGCTAACAACAACTCCTCTAGATAGTAGGCCAGCATAACCAATCCTTTTGATATACTTTTGCTTGTTGATAGATGAAATAGATTGAATGTGAAACTTACTAAGGAAGTCTCCTTTATAGGCTTTTATAAATTGATAAATACCTTTAAAAGCTAATCCTATACCAACTACCAATAGTAATATTGAACCACTAGTACCCGTCAATATAGAATTTTCGGAATTTCTGTTACCACTAAAAAAGGAACTAATATCAAGAGCATCGAAAATAGCAATTACACCTAAGACAGTATAGATTATACCGCTAATTGAAAAACCAATTCGTTTTGCGATGTCTTTAGGTTTAGAGCCAATATCTTCGGGATCTAGTATGCCCTGTATTAATCGCCAAGAGCCGTAACATAACAATCCAAGTCCAAGAAAAATAACAATAAAAGCACCAAATTTTTGTTGTTCTAAATAATCGATTACAGATAATTTTCCAACTTTTTCGCCCCCCATATTAATAGTGGTTAAAAAGGTTAAAATGCCGGTAATACCATAAACAACCCCTTTGGCGATATATCCTGTAAATGCGACTTTTTTTAATACATCATTCATTACGTTCCATCTTTAAACTGCTCATTGTCTACTTTTTGTCATTTTGTTTATCGGCTCCTTCAGTGGCGTCTTGGTAATTTAAATCATCATCTATAACTCCCTTATAAGCTTTAATCCAGGCATTTCTGAATATTCGGGTAACGGTAGGCCAGACTTTTGTTTTTACACTATTGAGGTCTCCTTCAATGGGAATTTTAGTAGCCAAGGTGTCTTGTTTATGGTTTTTAAGTACAAACTTAAAGAAGCCTACAAACCCTTCCCATAGTGTTTTTAGAAACCCATTATCTTCACCTATAAGCTTAGTATTTTTAAGAATGGGCTTAAAAGAACCTTTCAAATACCCATCAGCAATGGCAAGCTCGCCGAAAAGATCAAAAGTACCTTCGTCAAAATCAATACCTGCATAGTAATTGGTGAAATCATTAAGAGCTGTAGCGTTGGCATTTTCTAAACTAAAGGTAATGTCCATGTCAGGAATTTCCTTTACTAGGTTCATATCACCGTTTAAGATTACTTTACCGTTACCAATAGAGGTAGCTGTTGCTTGTACTGTAGAAGGTAATGTCCTTGCTTTTTCAACGACGTTTCTTAGGTTAGACGCAGTTAGTTGAACATTAGAAAGATTTAAATCTATATTAGGGTCTGCTTGTAATTGTAAAAAAGCAAACTTTCCATTTTCAATAGTTAATCTGTTAATATCAATAGGCACTAAATTTGTAAGCGCTTTAGACCAGTCATCTGTATTTGCTTGTCCTGTAGTATCTTGTTGTTGATCCTCAAAAACATAGATTATCGTAGGCTCTAACATTTCTATCTCACTAACTATTCTTCCATGAAATAGCGCGTTCCATTCAATAGAGATATCAGTTTGTTTAAAATCTAAGAAAGGAATTTCTGTATTTGCGTTCACCGTATTTAAATACATGCCATGAATAGTATACGCCCCTCTGATGATTGATAAGTCGATATCCTCAACTTGACCATAATATCCAGGAATATCGGCAAGAACTTTGTTAACATAATTCTTTATAAAGAAGGGTAGGGAAAGGCGAATTACTATAAGCAGAACTACGGTAGCAATAGGTACAAAGTATCTTTTTTTCTTATATCGATTCCGTTTTACTTCACTCATGCTTTCAATGTTTTAATCAAACGTTGAGAAGTTAAGTGATAGATCTAAGAATTTGAGTTTAAGTAATGGTTAGAGGTAAAAGAATATGTATTCAGATTAAAAGTAGTTTACGGTATTTTAATTTTTAAAAATTAAATGAATTTACTCTTCAATTCTTCGGTAGGTATCATGCATGATTCTTTTTTACCGTACCATTTATATCTATTCTTGGCAATATAATCGTATACGATGTTTCTAAAAGACTCTGGAAGCCATTGTAAAATCAATGATACCGCATCATAACCTTTTAATTCTTTTCCAATTTCCAACGCTGCAGTAGATTTTGTGTAGTATGCTACATTCGGCTCAATAAGAATAATTGAATCGATATCGTCGATGTCAATATTCCGTTCGTGTAGTAACTTTTTTGCTGTATCACTTTGTAAAGGAGTAAAACGAAAGATATCATTAACATCTCGCTTTATTACAAATTGCACAGTGCTGTTGCATAAGTTGCAAACCCCATCAAAAAGAATGATTTTTTTATCTGATTCCACTTTACAAAATTATATAATTATTAGATGAGCAAATCATAAGAATGTTATAATAATTAAAGAACTTAAATTTACAATATAAATCAAATTAGCAAAGTGATTACACTGTGAATACATTAAAATAATCGTATACGATTATTTGTAAATAGCTGAATAACAGTGCTATTTTTTTCTTTCGACCAGTTCTAATTGGTCGACGCTAACGTTTGTAGTGAATATGCCATAATTGACAATTGCTTTGCCTTTTTCAAGTGAATCTATACTTCCAACGGCTTTGCCGTCAACCATACGAACCCTATCGCCAATATTAAAAATAGGTTTTGGCTTATTCTTTTCTTTAAAGATTGCCTTTTTCTTTTCAACCTTCTTTTTCTCTCGAATAACCTTGACCTCTTTTTGTACCTCTTGTGCTACTTTGACTTTTTTAGATCGTTCTGCCTTAGCTTCATTTGCAGTTTTCTTTTTACGCTTACTATTTTCGGTTTCTACAATTCTTAAAAGCTCAGAAACCAATGGGCGTTTTTTGTTGTCTTGAAAATATTTGTCTGCTGCTACATTAATTTTGTTACCCAACAGTATCATACGTTGGTCATGATCATATAGCTCTTGATAATTCTCTAATTTTGATTTTACCTTTGCATTCAATTTCTCTAAACGCTCATTTTCTTCTCTGGCTTTAACTTCTTCTTCTTTAAGTCTTGATCCAGTTTCTGCCATTTTACTGCGCTCTTTCTGTAGCTTAGCGATGGTGGCGTCAAAACGAACCTTACCGCGCTCTATCTTCTTCTTTGCCTTATTTATAAGCGAGTAGGGGATTCCGTTCTTTTGTGCAACCTCAAAAGTAAAGGAGCTACCGGCTTGACCTAAGATTAATTGAAAAGTTGGTTCTAATGTTTTTCCATCAAATAACATGTTTGCATTGGTTACATGAGGCAATTCATTGGCAAGCGCTTTTAAATTTGCATAGTGGGTTGTAATAACTCCGTATGAACCACGCTCATAAAAAACTTCTAAGAAAGCTTCTGCTAGTGCTCCACCTAATTCCGGATCACTACCAGTACCGAATTCATCAATCAAGAATAGTGTATCGCTGTCACATCGTTTTAAAAATTGATTCATGTTCTTAAGACGATAACTGTATGTACTTAGATGATTTTCAATACTTTGATTATCTCCGATGTCTGTTAGAATCTTTTTAAAGAAACAAACTTCACTTCTTTCATGTACGGGTATCAGCATACCACTTTGAAGCATTACTTGAAGTAAACCAATGGTTTTAAGGGTAATGCTTTTACCACCGGCATTGGGTCCAGAAATGACTATTATTCTGTTTTCATCATGTAACTCAATTGTTTGTGGAAATGTCTTTTCACCTTTACGCTTATTGTTTAAAAACAATAATGGATGATAGGCATCTCTAAGATAAAGTCTATTGTTAGCGTTAATCTTCGGTAACAAAGCGTCAATATCTTCTGCGTACTTAGCTTTTGCAGCAATAACGTCAACTTGTGTTAGAAACTCTTGATAACCCCTTAAAAGAGCTCTAAATGGTCTTATTTGAGCGGTTAGCTGCTTAAGAATACGTTGTACTTCTTCTTTTTCCTCAAACTCTAAATTATTAAGTTCCCGACTATACTTCAAAGCGGCTTCAGGTTCTATATAAACAATGCTTCCGGTCTTTGATGTACCCATTACGGCGCCCTTCACCTTTTTACGGTACATAGCCTTTACCGCTAAAACACGCCTGTTTTCTACGACAGATTCTCTAATTTCATCTAAATAATCGGAAGATTGATAGGTGTTTAAAGCAGAACCAAAACTTTGGCTGATTTTTCCACGTACCACATTAATTTGCCTTCTAATCCCAAACAGTTGATCAGAGGCGTTATCTTTTACCTCACCAAAACGATCAATTACATTGTTTATTAAAACCGGAATTTCTGTATTTGATTCAAGTTTTAAAGCAAAGTCATAGAACAGCGGATAGTATTCTTTAAATTTTTTAAAAAATTTCTGATGTTCGGCTACTGTGGTACAGATACTAGCAATTCTTTTGAAGCCTTGCAGTTCTAGCGTAGTGTTCTCTATTTTTAAAAGCTTTAAATCGCCATTAATACTATCAAAACCATGATTCGGTATACGGTTCTCACTTATTAATGAGGATAGGTATTCAGCTGTTTTACCTAGCTCGATTTTTATTACTTCTTCAGTTATATAAGGAGCAATTTCTAATGCTACCTCCTTACCTAATTCAGTACGGCAACGAGCGGATACTTGTTTTAATACAGATGGAAATTCTAGGTCTTGTAATGTTTTGGAATGTATGTTAGCCACGTTATGCTTAAATAAGCTGCAAAGGTACGCATTGACATTTATATTTTGAAAATGCCAATACCTTAGGAACATATAATTTTGACCGTAAAACAATTGTTATTGGCTGACTACCATTTTTAGTATTAATTGAAATGATGTTTTATTAAAGAATTGACTTGTTCTTATGTTAAGACTAACTTTGTTTGTTAGATGTTTAATGCAAATTTTATGGATATCAATTTAAGTGAAGGTTGGGAGAGTCAATTAAAAGAAGAATTTGATAAACCCTATTTTAAAGAACTAATGAACTTTGTAGACAAGGAATATGCAGAAAATACCTGCTACCCAAACGCTACGGATATTTTTGCTGCATTCAATCATTGCTCATTTGAAAATACCAAAGTGGTTATTATTGGTCAAGACCCTTATCATGGACCCGATCAAGCTAATGGATTATGTTTTTCGGTAAAGGATGGCATAAAACATCCGCCATCGTTAATTAATATTTTTAAAGAAATTGAATCTGATACAGGAAAAGAATATCCAGAAAGTGGTAATCTAGAAAGATGGGCAAAACAAGGCGTACTACTTTTAAACGCAACACTTACAGTTAGAGCACATGAGGCAGGTAGTCACCAGAAAAAAGGATGGGAAGATTTTACTGATGCTGTAATTTCAATTCTATCAAAAAATAAGGAACATTTAGTATTTATTTTGTGGGGTGGCTTCGCTAAAAAGAAAGTAAAACTTATAGATTCAAAAAAGCACAGTCTTTTGGTATCTGGTCATCCATCACCGCTTAGTGCAAATCGCGGATATTGGTTTAATAATCAACATTTTTCATCTTGTAACAAAATATTGGAAGATTTAGGCAATAAAATTATCACGTGGTAAGTTTAGATAATAATAAACGCTTTAAATTTAGACCTTGCCTCAACACAGGGTCTGGAAAAATAACTTAAATAACAGCTCAAAATGAATAACTTAGATAGGCTAAATACCATTTTATTGGTAGACGATGATGATGCAAGTAACTTTTTACATTCCATTTTCATTAATAAATTGGATATGGATGTTAATATCAATTCGGCTTTAAACGGTCAAGAGGCTATAGATTTTATTCTAGGTAAAGGTCAAGAAGAATTGGAATTGCCATGCATGGTCATGTTAGACTTAAGAATGCCTGTAATGGACGGATGGCAATTTATGAAGGCATACGAGGAACTTGTGCCTAAAAAATTGAAAAATCAAATTACAATTGTTCTTGTAACGATTAGTGATAACAAAGAGGACAAAGAGCGTGCTATCTCTAATAAGTATATAGCAGACTTCGCACAGAAACCACTTTCTGATGAAACATTTAAAGCTTTAATTCAAAAGCATTATAGTTTAGCGACAATTTAATTTATCTGAGGATATCTGATGCAGGTATAATTCTATCTATTAAACTCAATTCTTTTAACGTAGTTTGAACTTTAACCAAGGTTTCTTTTGGTAATTGTTTCTGGCTCCATTCTGTTAGTTGTAGCCATTCTTGTATATCCTCTAATTTTTGATGGTATCTATTTGCTAAGGTAGAATCTATTCTAGGTATTTGCTTGAATTCAACGGTATAAGTATTGATGACTTCAAGAATATGCTTAAGTAATCTGTTATTTTCTGTAACAAATTCGTTTGTACTAACTACCATAAAGCATGGCCATGGCGTAGGACAATTTCCTAGGTGTTTAAAAGTACCGTTGTCTACCAATGGTTTCGTTGTAAATCGCTCCCACATAAAATAATCTGCGGTACCCGTTGCTAAACCTTCAACAGCACCATCCAGATTATTTATTAAATTAAATTTTAGTTTCTCGGTGTCCCAGCCCATCTCTGTAGCTTGTATATAAGACATTAGGTGACTACCGCTACCAAAACGACTAATAGCTGCTGTAGTGTCTTTTAAATCCTCTAGAGACCTATGCGAACTGCTTACATCTACATGAATTCCCCAGAGTAGAGGCGAAGCAATAAATTCCTGAACAATTTTAACTTCATTGCCTTCGGTAATACTTTTTACAATGCCTTCGGTTAAAATAATCGCAAGGTCGGTCTCCTTATTTTTAAGAAGCTCGCTCATTTTACCAGTCCCTTCGGGTACATCGGTCCATTCTAGATTGATACCTCTTTCTTCAAAAGCGCCTTCTTCAATAGCTAAATGCCAAGGAAGATTAAAATGTTCTGGCACTCCAATAATCTTAACGGTTTTCATCTAGTTTGTTTTTAAGGTAATCGTAAATGGCGTATTGCGATCGTAAAGCCTTGTCTTCTTTGTTTTGTATCACTTTTCGATTGGAGTTTTCAAGGTCCAATACGCGTGCTTTTTGGTTGTCATTGAGTTGAAGGTTCAATATATGTTTCAGCTCATCAAAAATATCTTTATCAAGAATAGGGGTAAGCACTTCAATACGGCGATCTAAGTTACGAGTCATCCAATCAGCAGAACCAATATACATTAGCTCATCTCCACCATTTTCAAATAGATAAATTCGTCCATGTTCCAAATAACGATCTATAATACTCGTAATGAAAATATTTTCTTTCATTCCTGTATTAGGATCATTATTAGCCTTTAGGTAGCAACAGAATCCTCTAACAATAAGTCTAACATTAACACCTGCATTTACAGCTCGGTACAACGCTTTGATCATGTCAGAATCTTCAAGACTGTTCATTTTTGCTGTGATAGCGGCTTTTTTACCTTCTAAGGCGGCATTGATTTCATTTTGAATTAGATTAAGAAATGTAATTCTAGTTGTAAATGGCGAAACCATTAATCGTTTTAGCTTTGGCACAATAAGTTTACGTTCTAAAACTTGGAATACCTGTCCTAAATCTTTGGTAATTTTCTTGTTAGCAGTAAATAGTCCGTGATCACAGTAAATTTTAGAGGTCTTTGCATTAAAATTACCAGTTCCTATATAGGCATATCGTTTTTCAATAGTGCCTTCAGTTCTATTTACCATGGCTATCTTAGAATGCACCTTAACTTGTGGTATACTAAATATGACTTTAGCACCTTTCTCTTCAAAAATCCGCCCCCATTTAATATTATTAGCTTCATCGAACCGAGCTTGTGCCTCAACAAACAAGGTAACCTCCTTGTTATTATCTAATGCAGTCAAAATAGCATCTGCAAGAGATGATGATTTTGCAATTCGATAAATTGTCATTTTAATGGCACTCACTTGAGGGTCTGTAGCTGCAGTAGAAAGAAATTCTTCGACAACTTTAAAGTCTTGATACGGAAAATGTACCAACTGGTCTTTTTTAGCTATGCTGTCAAAAATGTTTTCTGAATAGGATAGCTCTGGATGTGGTAATCCTTGCTTTTCCTGATATTGTAGATGTTCAGTTCCCTTTGGAAGAGGAAAAGAGAAAAAATCTGATAAGTTGTGATATGCTCCGCCAGGGGATAAATCTACCTCACCTAATTTTAAATCCTTCTTTAGTGTATCAACAAGCCAAATAGGCATCGATTCGTCATAGAGAAGACGTGTCGCTTGACCAGATAGACGTTTATCCAAGGAATTATATATTTTTTGTACAAGTTCTATATCAGAATAGTCATCATCTAGATATAATTCCGCATCTCTCGAAAGTTTTATGGAATAGCAATCAACAACTTCCTTGTTTGGTATTAGCTTTTTAATATTTAACCTAATAGCATCGTCTATATAACAAAATTGATGACCATTACCGGGTAAGGTTATAAATCTATTTTGATCTTCGGTGGGTATTTCAACAATGCTATACTCATTATTTGGGTGTGCAATAGCTAGGTAAAGTGCACCATCGATTAAATCTAAATGCTCTTTGTGAACTTCGCAAGCGTCTTTGATGGATTCATCAAACAGCCGTTCTATAAACTTCTTTTGCTCATCAGTAAAGTTACTGGTGTTTCGAATATAGATATCATGCTCTTCTAACTCGGCTAAAGTTGCTGCTATTACGTTTCCGAACTGTACCTGTTGTTCGTTGATAGTTTTTAGAATATGTTTTAAGGTGCTATTCGCCTTAAACATCAACTTCTTTCGAAGTTTCTTGTCAAGTTGCTTTATTTGTCGAAGTTGAGAAACACGTACTTTAAAATATTCATCGAGGTTAGATGAGAATATGGCCAAAAACTTTAAGCGTTCCAATAAAGGAGTGTCTTTGCTTTTGGCTTCAAGTAAAACACGTTCATTAAAGTAGAGCCAATTAATGTCTCTATGCTTCAAGTTGTCTTTTTTCATGATAAGGTTTCAGTAAAAATAAGAAGTACAATATTAAAATATTGTAATTGAAAAAGAGATTTTGCAATAGCTATTGAAAAAGGTGAGGTTCTTCTTGTCCCAAAAGGAACAGGTGGAATACAAGACTTTGCTCCTTCAAATACAGAACATATAGAGTGGACAAGATACTTAGAAAACTTTATTTATCAAGCTACAGGAGTTCCAAGAGTTATTGCAACAGCAGAGAACTTCACAGAGTCAGGAGCTAAGGTAGGCTTCTTAACATTTGAACCAATCTATACAAATGAGCAGATTCAATTAGAAATAGATTTATGGAATCAAGTAGGAATCAAAATTAAATTTAATAGACCCCCAAGTCTTAGCACTAATCTACAAACAGATGAAAAGAAAGATGGACAAGAAGGTTTTCAGCCTAATGATACAGAGGCAGGAGTAGGTGAATAATGGCAAGAAAAAGTCCTTTTGGACCAAGAACAGAGAAAGAAACTATAAGAGATATTAAAAAAAGATTAGGAATACCAATCCCAAAAGCAGGGCCAGTAACACGTAAACCTAGACCAACTCCAGGAACATTCGTAAGTAAAAAAA
>LAZR01000174.1_pt1 | contig 74485 bp, 62 predicted proteins | sample 329461 | NCBI WGS metagenome assembly LAZR01 (sample SAMN03002196, study PRJNA259156) | marine sediment metagenome | biome: sea floor; feature: Hydrothermal impacted sediments; material: marine sediment; isolation source: Loki non-amplified sample from Loki's castle hydrothermal vent sediment ... | reverse complement strand
ACCCGCAGGTGGCCCCGCTGGTCCACGTTGGTGACGTGGCCCCGGCGGGAGCTTACGTCCCCCAGCACGTCACCGAAGAAGTCATCCGGGGTGGCTACCTCCACCTTCATGTAGGGCTCCAGCAGGATCGGTTTGGCGCGCTTCAGCGCCCCCTGCACGCCCAGGGAGCCGGCCATGCGGCGAATCTCGTGCTTGTGATACCCGCCAACGGGCAACATCATGCGGGCCAGATACCGCCGCTCGATGCCAAACAGCACATACGACTGATCCTTCGCGGCGCTGCGCCCCCGCAAGATAGCGGGCAAACCGTCGCGGTTGGCGATTCGCGCGTGGTGGCCGGTGGCTATGTACTTGTAATTCGGGCCCAGTGCGTCAGCCAGGTCGAACAGTCGGGGCACTGGAAGCGGTGGCCGCAGACCCGGCAGAGCGTCAGCGGCGCGTAGCCCCGCCGGTTGAGGAACAAGAGCGCCTGTTCGCCCCGCGCGATGGTGTCGGCGATCGCCTTGCCGAGCACCGGCGACACGAAGCGTCCGCGCGGCGGCGGCGCGGCACGCATGTCGATCAGCGACAGATCCGGCATCGCGGCTTCGGCGAAGCGGCCGGCGAGCCGCACATGGCCGTAGCGCCCGGACGCGGCGTTGACCCGCGTTTCCACCGACGGCGTCGCCGAGGCGAGGATCACCGGAAATTTGCCGAGCGAGCCGCGCACCACCGCCATGTCGCGCGCGTGGTAGAAGGTGCGCTCCTCCTGCTTGTAGGCCGGGTCGTGCTCCTCGTCGACGATGATCAGCCCGAGGTTCTGGAACGGCAGGAACAGCGCCGAGCGCGCGCCCGCCACGACCTTCACCCGTCCTTCCACGACCTGCCGCCATATCTTCTCGCGCTGGCGCGGGGCGACGTCCGAGTGCCATTCGGCCGGCGGCGCGCCGAAGCGCGCATGAAACCGGTCGATGAAGCTCTGGGTCAGCGCGATTTCGGGCAACAGGATCAGCACCTGCCGGCCCTCGTCGAGGGCGCGCGCCACCGCCTCGAAATAGACCTCCGTCTTGCCCGAGCCGGTGACGCCTTCGAGCAGCGTCGTGGAAAAGCCGCCCTTTGCCACGCTCGCGGCGAGACTGTCCGCCCCCGCGCGCTGGTCGGCGTTGAGTTCGGCCCGGCCATAGCCCGTATCGGGCGCCGCCACCGCCGGCGGCGGTGGCAGGCGGACGCCGCGAAAACTGCCCTGTTTGATCAGCCCGTCGACCACCGAGGGCGTCACGCCCGCCGCGTGGGCCAGACCCGAGCGCGACCAGGCCGGCGCGTCCTGCGCGGCCGCAAGCACTCGCTCGCGCGCCCCGGTCATGCGGTCCGGAGAAGCGCCGGTCGCTTCGATCCCCTCGATCCAGGCTTCCGGGTCGAACGCCGCCGGTGCCCTGAGCGCCATGCGCACCACCAGCCCCGGCGGCGACAGCGTGTAATCGGCGACCCAGTCGATGAAGCGACGCATCGTGGCGTCGAGCGGCGGGCAGTCGAAAACGCGGGTGATCGGCCGGAGCTTCTTGGCGTCAACCCGGTCGGTCGCGCCGTTCCAGACCACGCCCGCGACCTGCCGGGGGCCGAGCGGCACCCGCACGATCGACCCCGGCGCGACCTCCATCCCGTCCGGCACGGCATAGGAATAGGGCCGCTCGGCCGGTAGCGGGACGAGGACCGGCACGACGCGCGTTTCAAAGAGCTGGCCGGTCTGGGACAAAAGGGGGGGCTCCGGGGGAGGGCAGGGACCGGATTTGGCCGCTTGCGAGGAGCGGAACCGAATCGCGCATGGATTGGCGAGTCTACGAAGTCGGGCGGATGGCCGAAAGCGATGGTGCGGTCTGGCGGCAGCCGCGGACCAGATTGCCCGATCCGCGGCCTTGAGGCAGGCGATGATGCGCAGGGCCTCCGCCGCATTCCATCAGCGGGATTTTGCGCTTCGATGCCGCAGTCGGAGTGCGCTTCCGTCCTCGGCGTCGGGGAGGCCGTCGATTAGCATCTGAAGCGCCAATAATGATACTTGAGATATCAGTCTGCATTGCGTAGATATCGTTTAACCCATCCTGGACGAAATGATTCATGATTACCGCCTCACAACTGCGCGCGGCCCGGGCGCTTCTGGGCATCGATCAGAAGACATTGGCCGAACGCGCCGGCGTATCGGTGCCCACCATCCAGCGGATGGAGGCCAGCCAGGGCAATGTTCGCGGTGTCGTCGAAAGTCTGACGAAGGTCGTCGAGGCGCTCGACCGCGCCGGAATCGAGTTGATCGGCGAAAACGCACAGAGTGTTTCGTCGGGCCGGGGGGTTCGGCTGAAGGTGCCGAAACCGCGAAGCTGACACGAGCAATAAACGCGACGGCGACCGACGACTGATGCCGACGATCCCGCCGCCTTTTTCCAAGGCCGCCGGACATCATGGACATGAGACCCTCAATTCGGACCCCGACGTCCAACCCGAGCTTTGTCGCGCTCTTCACGCCCAAACTCATCACCGTCCTGCGCGAGGGCTATCGCCTCTCGCACTTTCGATCGGACGTCGTCGCCGGGCTGACCGTGGCGATCGTCGCGCTGCCATTGTCGATGGCGATCGCCATCGCCTCGGGCGCCTCGCCGGCGCAGGGGCTCTACACGGCGATCATCGGCGGCTTTCTGGTCTCGGCCCTCGGCGGCAGCCGCTTTCAGGTCGGCGGTCCCGCCGGTGCGTTCATCGTGCTGGTGGCAACGACCGTCCAGCTGCATGGCATGGACGGCTTGCTCCTGGCCACGATCCTGTCCGGCGTGATGCTGATGGCGGTGGGCTTGCTGCGGTTCGGCACCTACATCAAGTTTATTCCGTACCCGGTCACTGTCGGCTTCACGGCCGGCATAGCCGTGATCATCTTCGCCAGCCAGATCAAGGATCTTCTCGGCCTCACACTCGGCGACGCCGAGCCCGGACCGCTACTGGAGAAACTGCCCGTCATCTGGGCCGGTCTGCCGAGCTTCAACGCGGCGGCGATTGCGCTGTCCGCCGCAACCATCGTCGTCATCACCGGCCTGAAACGCGCCCGCCCGCATTGGCCGGGGATGCTGATCGCGGTGATCGCCGCCGCTGCCGCGACCGGTCTGTTGCATCTTCCGGTATCAACGATCGGCACCGCCTTCGGAGGCATTCCCAGCTCCTTGCCACTGCCGTCATTGCCGGAATTCACGTTCGCCAAAATCCAGGCCGTGCTGCCGAGCGCCGTCGCGTTCACGCTCCTCGGCTCCATCGAATCCTTGCTGTCGGCCGTCGTTGCGGACGGGATGACGGGTCGCCGTCATCGATCGAACTGCGAATTGGTCGCGCAAGGCGTGGCCAACGTCGCCTCGGGCCTCTTCGGCGGCATTTGCGTCACCGGCACGATCGCCCGCACCGCCACCAATGTGCGGGCCGGCGCGCACGGACCTGTCGCGGGCATGCTGCATGCCGTCATTCTTCTGCTCTTCGTTCTGGTTGCCGCGCCGCTCGCGAGCTATATTCCTTTGGCCAGCCTCGCCGGCGTTCTCGCCGTCGTGGCCTGGAACATGATCGAAAAACATGCCTTTGCGACGCTGCTGCGGGCCTCGCGCGGCGATGCCGCGGTGCTCCTGGCGACGTTCCTCTTGACGATCTTCCGCGATCTGACGGAAGCGATCGTCGTCGGCTTCGCGCTCGGTTCGGTCCTGTTCATTCACCGCATGTCGAAAGCGACGTCGATCGCGACGCACGGACCGTTTGTCGCCGAGGACAGGGCCGATGATGCCAATGGCGGCCGCTCGCCTTACGACGAGACGGCGGCGATGGATCCCGACGTGGTCGTCTACCGGATCTCGGGGGCGTTCTTCTTCGGCGCGGCGGCGTCGATCGGCTCGGTGCTGGACCGCATCGCCGACACGCACCGCGCCCTGATCATCGACTTCGCGGCGGTTCCGTTTCTCGATTCCACCGCGGCCAACATGCTGGAGGGGCTGGCCCACAAGGCGACCCGGCGTGGGGTGAAAGTGGTGCTGACCGGCACCTCGCACGAGATCCGCAAGGATCTCTTCCTGCACGGGATCAAGCCGCCGCTGGTCAGCTACGAGCCATCCATCGACAAAGCCCTGGCGACGGTTCGCCAGGGCGTGGGATGACCCGGTCGGTCGCCCTGTCCCGTATGATTTCGGCGACCTGCCGGCGGCCGAGCGGCACCTGCACGATCGAACCCGGCGCGACCTCCATCTGTCCGGCACAGCACAGGAATAGGGCCGCTCGGCCGGCAGACGGGCGTCATCGCTAAGTCATTTGTAAATGCAACTGCCGCATCGGAAGACAGTCGCCCGTGGTGTCGCGAGCGGCCGGACGGTCCGTGTTCCGCGCGGGTCTCCTGCCGCGCGGTTGCGCTTCTGATTACCCTATGTAAGGCTTAGACTTTACTTTGGGAGAATTTCATGGCGACGATCATCAGCACCGACCAGACGGCGACTTACAACATCACCACCAACGACACCTATGTCTTCCTTCAGGACGTCTCGGTGACGGCGCCCGGCACCGACACTGCGATCACTGTCACGGGTAGCGTCGACGCGACGATCCACGTCGCCGGACTGCTCAGCGGCGCTATTGGCGTCAGTCTCAACAGCAACGACGTGTTCAACCTTGCCCCCACTGGTACGATCGCCGTCGGCACCGCTGGTGTCCATGCATCCGGCGCCGGCAATTCCGTCACCATCGCCGGCTCGATCTTTTCGGACAACTCTGGCGCCGCTCTGTACGGGGGGAATAATGTCGCCACCGTCAGCGGCACAATCTCGGCGTACATGGGAATATATTTCGCAGGCGCGAACAACCGCGCCTCGATCACCGGCACCGTGACGGGCGATGATTTCGGCATTTATGTCAACGGCGGATCGGGCAATGCGATCGACATCGGTGCCAGCGGCTATATCCGCGGCGGCTCAAATGCCGACGAGACCGTGGACCTTTCAGCTGCCATCCGCTTTGGCGGTGCCGGCAATGTCAACAGCCTGGTCAATGCCGGGACGATCGTCGCCGAGGCCAGCAACCTCACCGGCCGCCGCATCGCCGTGCTCGACGGCAACATGGACGGCACCGCCTCGGGCGCCACCAGCATCGTCAATACCGGCCTGATCGACGGCGACATCCTGCTCGGCGAGGGCAACGACCTCTATGACGGCTCCGGCACCGGCCGGGTCACCGGCATCGTCAGTGGCGGCGCCGGCACCGACACGCTGATCGGCGGTATCGCCAACGAAAACTTCTACGGCAACACCGGCGACGATTTGCTGGAGGGCGGCGCCGGCAACGACAATCTCGACGGCGGCTCCGGCGCCGACGCACTCCACGGTGGCGCCGGCTACGACTTTGCCTTTTACAGCCAGGCGGGGAGCGGCGTCACCGCCGATCTGTCCGGCCTCGTCGCCGGCACCGGCGAGGCCGCCGGCGACAGCTATCGCGGCATCGAGGGGCTGGTCGGCAGCCAGTTCTTCGACCAGCTCTCCGGCGACGGCGGCACCAACGTCCTCTATGGGCTCGGCGGCGCCGACTTCCTCTATGGCCGCGCCGGCGACGACTCGCTCTATGGCGGCGACGACAACGACGTCCTGTTCGGCGGCGAGGGCCGCGACCTGCTCGACGGCGGCGCCGGCATCGACACCGCCTCCTACGCCTTCGCCCCTGAAGGCGTTACCGTGTCGCTCGACGGCGGGACCGGCACCGGCGAGGCGACCGGCGACCGCTTCGTTTCCATCGAGAACATCAACGGCAGCGAGTTCGCCGACAACATCACCGGCGACGGCATCGGCAACATCCTCAACGGCCTCGGCGGCAATGACACCCTCAACGGCCTCGCCGGCGACGACACGCTCTATGGCGGTGACGATAACGACCTCCTGTTCGGCGGCGCCGGCGGCGACCTGCTCGACGGCGGCGCCGGCATCGACACCGCCTCCTACGCCTTCGCGGCGGCAGGGGTCACCGTGTCGCTCGACGGCGGCACCGGCACCGGCGAGGCGACCGGCGACGGCTTCGTCTCGATCGAGAACATCAATGGCAGTGAGTTCGCCGACAGCATCACCGGCGACGGCACCGACAACACCCTCAACGGTCTTGGCGGCGACGACACACTCAACGGCGGGTCGGGCAATGACAGCCTCAATGGCGGCGACGGCCGGGACACGCTGATCGGCGCTGCCGGCGCTGACCATCTCGACGGCGGCGCCGGCTGGGACAGCGTCGATTACAGCGCCTCCGGCACGGCCGTGTGGGTCGACATTTCCAATACCACCGCCAGCACCGGCGGCGACGCACAGGTCGATACCTTCAACCTGATCAACAGCATCGTCGGCAGCGGCTTTTCCGACACGCTCTATGGCGACATGTGGAGCAACATCATCCATGGCGGCGCCGGTATCGACATCATCGATGGCGGCGGCCTCAACGACATCATCTATGGCGGCGACGGCGCCGACTGGTTCATCTTCACACCCGGTGCCGGCGCCGACACGCTGGCCGATTTCGTCGACAATTCCGACCGGATCGACCTCAGAACATTCGGTTTCGCCAGCGCCGCCGAGGCGTTGGGCTTTGCCACCGACACGGGCACCGGCGTGCGCTTCAACTTCACCGACGGCTCGCAGCTCGACGTCGCCAATGTCGCCAATGTCGCCGACCTGGAGAACGACATCATCTTCGCCTGAGGCGGAGAAAGCGCGACGGGCGGGCGGCGATCCCCGGGCGCTAGCCTTTCCGCGAAGCCTTCGCCGCGAGTGTCGACATGCTCCTTTGCGGGAAGGAAGCGGCCTTAGTGACTGGAACCCCAGCCGCGGAAGCTGGTTTCCGCCGTCTGTTTTTGCCGCCTATGGTCGGTCGGTTTCGGCCGGTCGCCGTCGTGGCAACCACTTTCCCATATAGCGCCGGCCCCCCCATTCCTGCTAAGACGCGGCAGATTGCGAACCGAACCCAACGAGGGCGCCATGAAATTCTTCGTCGACACCGCCGACATCGCCGAGATCAAGGAACTCGCCGACACGGGTCTCCTCGACGGCGTGACCACCAACCCGTCGCTGATCATGAAGGCGAACCGGCCGATGAAAGAGGTGGTCGCCGAGATCTGCGCCGTCGTCGACGGCCCGGTCTCGGCCGAGGTCACCGCCGTCGAAACCGACGCCATGATCCGCGAGGGCAAGATCTTGGCCGCCATCGCCGACAATGTCTGCATCAAGCTGCCGCTGACGCTGCCCGGCCTGAAGGCCTGCAAGGCGCTGACCGGCGAGGGCTTCCTGGTCAACGTCACCCTGTGCTTCTCGGCGGTGCAAGCGCTGCTCGCCGCCAAGGCTGGGGCGACCTTCATCTCCCCCTTCATCGGCCGGCTCGATGACATCAATATCGACGGCATGGGGCTGATCGCCGACATCCGCCGGATCTACGACAATTACGGCTTCGACACCGAGATCCTGGCCGCCTCGGTGCGCACCATGAACCATGTGCGCGAGGCGGCGCTGCTCGGCGCCGACGTCGCCACCGTGCCGCCGGCGACGCTCAAGGGTCTGGTCAAGCATCCGCTCACCGACAAGGGCCTCGAGGCCTTCCTTGCCGACTGGAAGAAGACCGGCCAGACCATCGCCTGAGGGCGGGGCGGACCAATCGCTGCAACGAAAAAGGCGACCCCATCGGGCCGCCTTTTTTCCTGTCTGGATAGGAGCCGGGGAACGCCTTACGCCTGAAAATGACTCTCCAGGAAATACAGCGACTTGTCGAGGCCGCGGCCGACCTCGGTCAACAGATCCTCGGTCAGCGCGTCGCCGGCCTCGGACGCCTCCTCGATGCCCTTTTGCACCTCGTCGCTCCAGCGCGCGTAGGAATCGGCGAGTCGCTTCAGGTGATCTTCCGATTTCACCAGATCGAGCGGGTAGGGCTCCAGCACCGAATTCTCGACCGCCGCCTGCACCGTGCCGTGGGCTTGGCCGCCCATGCCGGTCAGCCGCTCCGCGATATCGTCGACATAGGCTTCGGTCACCTCGTGCAGCTCGTCGAACAGCTTGTGCACGGCGATGAAGTTCATGCCCTTGACGTTCCAGTGCGCCTGCTTCGTCTGGTAGGTGAGATCCACCGCCGAGCCGAGATGCTTTTGCAGAAGCTGGACCATCGATCCGCGGATGTTTTCCGACAGCGGGTTCTTGGTCGTGTGCAGCTTGGTTTTGCCGTTCTTGGCCATGATCGTCTCCTTCGTTTTGTGTGGCGTTGGCGTATCGAGCCGCGTGGGCGAACCCCGATGCCAAAACCGGTCGCCAGCATAATCGCCCTAGAGGCGAACGGTTCCGTTCGAAACGGGTTTTCGGCGACGATTGGGGATGACATCGCGTCGCGGCGCGGGGTGTCCGGGGTTTCCAGAATGGGGTCGCGATCCACATGGCGGTTGCAGTCCGATCGCGCCCGGTAGCGGCGCCCGCCTGAATTACCATCAAGGAGATTTCCATGAAGACCATGCTCATCACCGGCGCCTCGACCGGCATCGGCGCGGCCACCGCCCGCCGCGCCGTTAACGCCGGCTACTGTGTGGCGCTCGCCGCCCGCTCCAGGGACAAGCTCGACGGGCTCGTGTCGGACCTGGGTTCGGAGAACGCGATGGCGCTCGCCTGCGACGTTCAGGATTTTGCCGCCCAAGAGGCGATGGTTGCCGCCGTTCTCGGCCGCTTCGGTTCGATCGACGCGGTTTTCGCTAATGCCGGGCTCGGCGCCAAAGGCACCGGCACCGCGGGCGGCGACGTCGACAATTGGCGCGAGATGGTGCTGACCAACGTCCTCGGCCTGATGTTCACGGTGAAGGCAAGCTACGAGGCGGTCGTCGCGGCCAAGGGGCATTATCTGCTGACCGGCTCGGTGGCTGGCCGCAAGGTGTTGCCGGGCTCGGTCTACGGCGCGACCAAATGGGCGGTGACCGGCTATGGCTACAATCTGCGTGAGGAAATGCGCGAGAAGGGCGTCAAGGTGACGCTGATCGAGCCCGGCATGGTCGATACGCCCTTCTTCGACGAGCCCAAGCCCGGCGCGCTGACCCCGGACGATATCGCCGGGGCCGTGCTCTATGCGCTGTCGCAGCCGGACAACGTGATGGCCGGCGAGATATGGATCGAGCCGCTGACCCGCTGACCCGACGGCGCTACTCGGCGATCGCCGCGTCCGACAGCTTGTCGAGCGCCTTTTCCATCGCCTCGACCGGCTCGGCATCGTCATCGATGCCGTAGCGCTCGGCAAGTTCCTCCGGCTCGAGATAGCCGACCATGGTCTGGCCGTCCTCGTCCCAGACGAGCATCTTCTGCGGCAGGTCGAGCCCGATCCGGCGGTTCTTTTGCATCAGCGGCGTGCCGAGCTTCGGATTGCCGAAGACGACCACCGTCGTCGCCGGCAGCTCCATGCCGGCCGATTGGGCGTTGGCCTGATGGTCGAGGGTGGCGACCACCTTGGCGCCGGCCTTTTCGATTGCCGCCGTCAGCGCCGCGACCGTATCGGCGACGGATTTGGGCGATTGCTTGGTGACCCAGTCGTCCTCGGCATGGGCGAGGGTAGGAGCCAGGATGAGCGCGGCGCCGAACAGCGGCGCCAGGGCTTTGAAAGTCATGATCTCTCCCGTGTGAGGTTTCGAGTTCAACTGTCGGCGGGGCGGCGGGTTCCCTCCGCACCGCCCCTGCCGTCTCTCAGCTCATCGAATCCTTGATGCCCTCGAAGGCCTTGTCGCCCCAGACCTTGCGGATCGTGGCGTCGCGGCCGCAGGAGAAGCGGTAGTATTTATATTTCAGCGGGTTCTTCTTGTAATAATCCTGGTGGTAGCCCTCCGCCGGCCAGAAGGTCGGGGCGGTGTTGATCGGCGTCACGACTGTGCCGAGGTCCTGTTTCACCGCGGCCTTCGACGCCTTCGCGGTCTCGACCTGGGCGGCGTCGGTGGCGAAGATCGCGGTGGAATAGGAATGGCCGCGATCGCAGAACTGGCCGCCGGCGTCGGTCGGATCGACCGAGTGCCAGAACACGGTGAGCAGCTGGTCGTAGGACACCTTGGCGGGGTCGTAGGTGATCTTCACCGCTTCGACGTGACCGGGATGGTTCTGATAGGTCGGGTTCTGGTTGGTTCCGCCGATATAGCCCGACGTCGTGTCGAGCACGCCCTGCACATGGTCGAAGTCACTCTCCACGCACCAGAAGCAGCCGCCGGCAAAGATCGCCGTCGCACTCGTCTGGGCCGCTACCGGGCCGGGCGACAGCGTCAGCGCCATCAGCGCGCCAGCGGCCAGCGTGGCCAGGGCGAATGGGTTGCGTCGCATCGTCATCTCCTCAGTCTTCTGCCGAACGGGCATGCGTCGCGCCATCAAGGCTGGCGACGCGCGCCCGATCAACACAAGCTTCGGTGAAGCGGGGTGTTACCGGCCCCGACCTTAGCTTCTCGCGAGGCTCGGCGCTAACCGGGACCCGGTTGTCTGCCCCGCCCTTAAGCTTCGGGCTTACGCTCTCGCTGGCGGGGGCCCCTAGCCCCCGTCGGCCTGGAAGCCGGCGGCCTCGATGCCGGCGATGGCGGCGATCTCGTCATTGTCCGAGGTATCGCCGGTGATGCCGACAGCGCCGAGGATCGCGCCGCCCTGGCCCTTGACCAGCACACCGCCCGGCACCGGCACCAGCGAGCCCTTGGCGAGAGCGTTCATCGCCTGGACGAAAGAGGGCTGCTCCTCGGCCCGCTTGAAGATCGCCCGCGAGCCGATGCCGAGCGCGATGGCGCCGTTCGCCTTGCCGATGGCGACGTCCGGGCGCATCCGCGACGAGCCGTCGGAGCGCTCCAGCGCGATCAGCGCGCCGCCGGCATCGAGCACGGCGACGGTCAGTGGCTTGCAGCCGTTGGCGGCGCCGGTCTTGAGCGCTTCGGCTATGATGATGCGGGCCTTGTCGAGGGTGATGGTCATGGTCGTCCTTGCCGTACGAGGTTTGCGGGATGTGGCGTGGCATCGCCTTTACCCGATCCGCCCGGTCGGACAAAGCCGCCGCCGGGCGCTTTCCAGCCGCCGGCCGACCTTCCCTCACATCCACTTGATCGGCAGATTTCGACGCAACCTCCCGCCGAACGGCCCGTTGTTGGTCCAATCGCGGCATCGCTTCGGCGGTGAATCGCGATCCATCCCCGAATTTGGAGGACTCCCCATGAACAAGCTTCTTATGACGACTGCCGCCACGCTGCTCGCGCTCGGCTCGAGCGCTTTCGCGGAGAACATGGTCGACACCGCCGGGGTGAAGGTCGAGGGCAAGACCGCGACTTTTGCCAAGGTCTCTTCGGACAAGGGCGGCTATCTCGTCCTGCACGAGGTCAAGGACGGCGCGCCGGTGGTTCCGGGCTCGATCGGCCACGTGGCGATTCCGGCCGGCGAAAGCACCGACGTTTCGGTCGAAGCCGACATGGATCTGACCGCCGAGGGCGAGTACATGGTCATGCTGCACGACGAGACCAACGGCAACGACACCTATGACTTTGGCGAGGGTGCGACCGACGTCGACACCCCGACCATGATGGAAGGCAAGCCTGTCGTGATGCCGTTCATGGCGACGATGATGAAGGACGGCGGCGTCAAGGCCGACGGCGCGATGGACTCCAACATGTCCGGCGCCAGCACCGCGACCAGCGGCGAGGCCGGCGCGAAGACCGATGAGGTCACCACCCCGTCGGGCGGCGTGGTTCCCGGCCAGACCCCGAAGTAAGCTCGCTACCGTCAGCATGTGACGACAAGCCGTCCCGCCCAGCGCGGGGCGGCTTTTTTTATAGCAGCGGCGCCAGGACGGGCGGCGGAACCATTCCCCCGGTTCGCGGCGTTTATCGCCAAGAGACTCCATCCCATCAAGGAGATCGCTATGCCCCGCTTCACCGCTGCCATTCTCGCCGCGCTGCTCGCGCTCCCCGCCGCGCCGGTCCTGGCGCAGCAGACCGTCGGCGTCGCCCTGTCGAACCGCGAGAAGCGCGTCACCGTGCCGGTGCGTCTGCCGGACGGGCGCATGGTTCTGCGCACCCGCAACAGCGGCGTGCCCTGGCTCTACGGCGTCGGCAGCGCCTACGGCAAGGCATCCGGCCTGCCGCTGATCGGCGGCGTCACTCCCTCGATCATCGCCTCCACGCCGTCCGGCGGCCTGGTGCCGGGACAGGAGCCCGAGTGATCGCCCCCGCCATCGCGCTCGCGCGGTATCGCCACGCAATTGCCCGCTTGGCAGCGGACAATGCCTGCGCCAACGCAAAAAGGCCTGCCCGATGAAAATCCTCCCCGCCGTTCTTCTCCTCGCCTTGACCTTCAGCGCCTGCGCCCAAACCCCGGACGGCGTGAAGAGCGCCAGTTGGAGCCGCCAAGCCGAACTGATGGACGGCGCGGTACCGCGCTAGAGGGGACTCCACACGCAGCAAGCTTGACGATGCCAGAATCGCACGGTTGGTTCGTTGCCAAGCGGGCTCCGCATGCTTCGCAATACAGAGCGGCCAAGTCGAACTTTCCGCCGCGCGCCGAGGGCGGGCGACGACCAACGGCACCCCGCAATTCAAGCGGAAACGATTGCGGGCGAGAGACTGCATGGTGCTGCATGGTGCAACTGGGGCAAACCCATCGGTAACGGCTTCGATGCGGCGGCGGTGACATGCTCCGGGGGCAGGGGATCGCTATCGATGAGCCCTGCCGATATCGCGAAGACGCTCGCCCGCGTGCCGTAAAAGCCGCTGGACGACGACCGGAGTAAGCACCGACTCGCCTCATCCGCCAATTTGGTGACGTTGCCCTGATTGTGACCGCAATGAATCCATTTCGGGGCTGGTATGGGCCGATTAGGTGCGCCGCATTAGGCTTTAGTCGTATCCCGATCGCCCCGTCGCTCCTTGCCAACCAGGGGTGCGTCCATGATAGTAGCCGAGGCCGCCGGGAGGGATCGGTTCGCCACAATGCATCGGCTTGTGTGTGAACCAAGGTTCCGCAAGACCGGGCGCGAATTTTAAGGGAGGAATTACGTGACAAACATTCAATCCAAGGCCGTCAACCGCCGCTCGTTTCTGAAGAAGAGCGTGATCGGCGGCGGAGCGGCAGCCGCGGCGACCGCGCTCGCGACGCCGGCCGTACTGGCCCAGTCGCCGCTGGTCGTGAAGATGCAGACGTCCTGGCCGGCATCCGACATCTGGATGGACATGGCCAAGCAGTATGTCGACCGTGTGGAGTCGATGTCCGGCGGCCGGATCAAGATCGATCTTCTCCCCGCCGGCGCTGTCGTCGCCGCCTTCCAGGTGATGGACGCGGTCAATGACGGCGTGCTGGACGCGGCGCATTCGGTGTCTGCCTACTGGTACGGCAAGAACAAGGCGGCCTCGCTGTTCGGCACCGGACCGGTGTTCGGCGGCAATCCGACCACCATGCTGTCGTGGTTCTACCAGGGTGGCGGGCGCGAGCTTTATCGCGAGCTGACCCAGGACACGATGGGACTCAACGTCGTAGGCCTGCTCGGCTTCCCGATGCCGGCTCAGCCGTTTGGTTGGTTCAAGGAGCCGGTCAATAGCGTCGCCGATATCAAGGGCTTCAAGTACCGGACCGTCGGTCTTGCCGCCGATCTGATGCAGTCCATGGGAATGAGCGTCGCGCAGCTTCCGGGCGGCGAGATCGTGCCGGCGATGGAGCGCGGCGTGATCGACGCGTTCGAGTTCAACAACCCGTCGTCCGATATGCGTTTCGGCGCGCAGGACGTGGCGAAGAACTACTATCTCGGTTCCTACCATCAGGCGAGTGAGGCCTTCGAGTTCCTGTTCAACAAGGACTTCATGGACGATCTCGACGAGGATCTGCGGGCGATCATGGAATATAGCGTCGAGGCGGCCTCGACGGCCAACACGGCTTATGCGCTCGACAATTATTCCTCCGATCTGCAGAAGCTGCAGGACGAGAGCGGTGTGACCGTGCGCCAGACGCCGCAGGAAATCCTGCAGGCGGAACTGGAAGCCTGGAGCACCATGATCGTTGATCTGGAGAGCGATCCCTTCATCAAGAAGGTACTCGACAGCCAGCGCGCCTGGGTCGAACGGGTGACCTACTACGAGCTCCTGAATGCGCCGGACTACCGCTTGGCCTACGAGCACTTCTTCCCCGGCAAACTGCCGAGCTGATACTCCGACACAGAACAATCCAATGCCCGGCGGTCGGTTTCCGCCGGGCCTTTCTGTAATCGGATCGGGAATCCATGGTCGCTTTCATCCGCTTTGCCGACTCACTGTCGGCAGCCTTCGGCAAGGCATTCGCCTGGCTGATCATCCTGATGACGTTCGGCACCAGCTACGAAGTGTTCGTGCGCTACGTCCTGAACGATCCGACGCCCTGGGCGTTCGACGTTTCCTTCATCATGTACGGAACGCTGTTCATGATGGGCGGAGCCTATACGCTGTCACGCGGCGGTCATGTGCGCGGCGACTTCCTTTATCGGCTCTGGAAGCCGAAGACGCAGGCGACCGTCGACCTCGTCCTCTATCTCATTTTCTTTTTCCCCGGGGTCACGGCGCTGATCGTTACCGGGTGGAAATACGCGGCCCGCTCCGTCGGTTACGGCGAGGTCAGTGTGAACAGCCCGGCCGGCATCCCGATCTTCCAGTTCAAAGCAGTCATGGTGGCGGCTGGTATCCTTCTCTTCATTCAGGGCATCGCCGAGATTTTCCGCTGTATCCAGTGCATTCGCACCGGATATTGGATGCGCGCCCATGAGGACGTCCAGGAGACCGAGGACGCGATCCTCAACAAAGCCACTGCCGCCGAAAGCGACGCCCACCCATGACCGATCCCCAACTCGCCCTCACGATGCTGGGGCTGTTCATCTTCCTTGTCTTCCTTGGATTTCCGATCGCCTTCACGCTCATGGCGATGGGTATCGGCTTCGGTTACTACGCCTATTTCGACGCCGACCGCATGTGGCGCAGCTTCAATCGTCTCGATGATCTCGCGGGCACATGGGACAGCTTGAGTCTCTGGGTCGACGGGTTTTTCAACAACCGCATCTTCGACCTCTTCATCAACCAGACTTACACGGTGATGAGCAACGAGGTCCTGACCGCAGTCCCGCTGTTCCTTTTCATGGGCTATGTCGTCGAGCGGGCCAATATCGTCGACCGGCTCTTCACCACCCTGAACATCGCCTCCAAGAATGTTCCCGGCTCGCTCGGCGTCGCCGCCCTGATCACCTGCGCCCTGTTTGCCACGGCAACGGGCATCGTCGGCGCTGTGGTGACGTTGATGGGCCTGCTGGCGCTGCCGGCCATGCTGAAGGCGCGCTACGACACGTCGTTCGCCGCGGGCATCATCTGTGCCGGCGGAACGCTCGGCATCCTGATCCCGCCCTCGATCATGCTGATCGTCTACGCGGCGGCCTCCGGGACCTCCATCGTTCGGCTCTACGCCGGCGCGTTGCTGCCCGGCTTCCTGCTGGTCGGTCTGTACCTCGTTTACGTGGTCGGTCGGTCCATCCTGCAACCCTCCGCTGCTCCGAAGCCGACCGCCGAGGAGGTTCCTGACGTTCCCGCCCTGCGGTTGATCGTCATGATCGTGACGTCCTTCCTGCCGCTGGCCGTCCTTATCCTCTCCGTCCTCGGCTCGATCCTGTTCGGCCTGGCAACGCCGACTGAAGCCGCGGCCATCGGCGCGCTGGGCGGCTTGCTGCTCGCCGTTTCCTACCGCGCCCTGACCTTCCAGCGACTGCGGGAGTCGGTGTATCTCACGGTCCGGACCACCGCGATGGTCTGCTGGCTCTTTGTCGGCTCCTACACGTTCTCCTCGGTCTTTTCCTATCTTGGCGGTGAGACCGTCATTTCGGAATTCGTCCGGGGGCTGGATCTGACGCCTCTGGAGTTCCTGCTGCTGGCGCAGTTGATCATCTTCCTGCTCGGTTGGCCGCTGGAGTGGTCGGAGATCATTATCATCTTCGTACCGATCTTCTTGCCGCTGCTGGACATGTTCGGGATCGACCCGCTTTTCTTCGGCATCCTGGTGGCGTTGAATCTGCAGACATCGTTCCTCACACCTCCGATGGCGATGAGCGCCTACTACCTGAAGGGGATCGCCCCGCCGGAGGTGAAGTTGACGCAAATCTTCGCCGGCATCATGCCGTTCCTCTTCATGGTCTTCCTGTCCATGGCGGTCGTCTACATCTTCCCGCAAATCGTCTATTATCTGCCGAACGCCTTCTATGGCAATTGATCCAAGGCTGCTCACGCTGCCGGCTGCTGAACTCGCAAGCCGACTGGCAAGCGGGGCGCTACGTGCATCCGACCTGGCGGAGGCCTCGCTCATGCGGATCGCGGAGCGCGAGGAGGCGGTTGGCGCTTTCGCGTGGTTCGACACCGAGTTCGTGCGCCGCCAGGCAAGGATTCTCGACGAATGGCGGGGCAGGGGGCGGGCCCTGGGGCCTCTTCATGGCTTGCCCGTCGCCGTCGTGGATACGATCGACACGGCCCGCGTCCCCACCCGCAATGGCACGCCCGCCGACGCGCAGCGCGTGCCCGAAGCCGACGCCGCCATCATGGAGCGGCTGCGCGCGGCGGGCGCCTTGCTGATCGGCAAGACGGAAACAGCGGAGCTTGGCTATCGCCAGCCGCCGAGGACGCGCAACCCGGTCAACCCGGCGCACACGCCGGGGGTGGCCTCGTCCGGCTCGGCGGCGGCCGTCGGCGCGGGGATGGTGCCGCTCGCGGTTGGCGTCGAGGGCGGCGGCTCGGTCATCGGCCCGGCGGCCTATTGCGGTTCGGTCGGCTACAAGCCGAGCTTCGGTTCGATATCGCGACGCGGCACGCTGGCCCTTGCGCCCAGTCTCGACACGCCCGGCGTGTTTGCCGCTGATGTCGCGAGCGCGGCGATGCTCGCCGAGGCGCTGTTTGGATATGATGCCGCCGATCCCGCGACATCGCATGCGCCGCATCCACGTCTTCTCGACGCGGCGCGCTCCGCGCCGCCGGTCAAGCCGACCTTCGCCTTGGTGCGCACGCCATTCTGGGATCAGGCGAGCGCCGATACGCAGGGGGCGCTCGGCGAACTGGCAGAGCACCTCGCCGAGCGCTGCTTCGAGGCCGAGCTGCCGGCCATCTTCGCTGAATGCGAGATCCATTTCGAGCGCGTCCTGGAGGCTGAAATGGCCCGCAACCTCGTCGGCTACGGGCAGCGTCACGGCGCGCTTCTCAGCGCGCCATTGCGCGAGACATTGGAGCGCGGCGGGGCCATCCTGGCACGCGACTATCTCGCGGCGAAGGATTGGCAGAGCGTCTACAGAGCCGGGATCATGGCGATCCTGGACCGATGCGACGCGATCCTGACGCCTGCGGCGCCGGGACCGGCGCCCGAAGGGCTCGACAATGTCGGCTCACCGGTTTTCAATCGTCTTTGGACATTCGCCGGGCTGCCGACGATCACGCTGCCGCTGTTGGAGGCGGAGAACGGCCTTCCGATGGGAGTTCAACTGGTTGGACGCCTGGGGGAAGATGCACGTTTGCTGCGCGCGGCGCGTTGGCTGGAACAGACGATACTCAAAGGAGGAACGCCCGAATGACCCTGACCGAACGTTTGATGAGCGTTGTGGCTTTTGCGCTGTTCGTATTCTTCCTTGGAGTGCTGATCGTCTACGTTCCCCGCGTCGACCTGGGTGTGGTGCTTTTGGTGACCATCCTGCTTTGTGCCTACGACCTGTTCTGGCACAAGACGCCTGCGCGCGACTGAAGCACGGGGCTTGAAGCACCGACGGAAGACGGCCTTATTCCCGGAGTAACCTCTACGAGATCGCACCGGGCTGACCCGGTGCAGGAACCTGCCGTGCCCCGCTCGCGTCTCGTCGGGATCGGCGAATAATTATCCTCGTATCTCGCTATAGGCCGCCAAGGCGCGTTCGCGCGCCGCTTTGTGATCGACGATCGGCAAAGGATACGTCTCGCCGAGTTTTATTCCGGCCTTTGCCAGTGTCTCGGCAGTCGCGTTCCAAGGCGCGTGGATCGCCTTGTCCGGCAGTTCGGCGAGTTCCGGCACGAATCGGCGGATATAGGTGCCGTTGGGATCGAATTTCTCGCTCTGGGTGACGGGATTGAAGACGCGGAAGAACGGCTGCGCGTCGGCGCCGGAGCCGGCCACCCACTGCCATTGCGCGGGGTTCGAGGCCGCATCGCCGTCGACCAGCGTATTCCAAAACCAGCGCTCGCCGTCGCGCCAGTCGAGCAAGAGGTCCTTGGTCAGGAACGAACCGACGATCATCCGCACCCGATTGTGCATCCAGCCCGTCTGCCAGAGCTGGCGCATGCCGGCATCGACGATGGGGTAGCCCGTCAGGCCCCGTTGCCACGCCCGAAGATCGGCGTCCGAACGTCGCCACGGAAACGCATCGAAGCGCTTGTTGATGTTCGTCGTGGCGAGGTTGTCGCAGTGATGGAGCAGGTGGGCATTGAAGTCGCGCCAAACTAACTCCTTCTTGAACGTGCGGATCGCATCGTCCGGGATCGATTGGCGGCGTGACGCATAGGTTTGAGCCGTGTGCCAGATTCGATAGGGCGAGATTTCGCCCCAGCGAAGATGCGGCGACAGACCGGATGTGCGATCCGCGGAGGGATTGTCGCGCGCTTCATGATAGCCGGCGAGATCGTCGTTGCAGAACGTCTCAAGGCGCTCCAGCGCGGCTTTCTCGCCGGGCGTCCAAGCCTTTGCGATGCCCCCCGACCAGTCAGGCTTTGTCGGCAGAAGCGCCCAGTCGGCGAGATTGTCCGATCGTGGAAAATCGTCCGGCTGCTTGAAACCCGCCGGCGCGTCGATCGGATCGCGTGGCTCGGATGCCGAGAGCTTCTTCCAGAACGGCGTATAGACCTTGTAATAGCCGCCGGTGGTCGTCTGGACCTCGTCCGGCTCGTGCAGGATGTTGGCGGTGAAGCGGCGGACATCGAACGCCGCGCCCAAAGCCTCCGCGATCCTGTCGTCCACACCGCGCCCGGCCGGATCGTAACGTCGGTTGAAATAAAGCGCTGTCGCGCCGACGGCCGCGATGATGGCGAGGATCTCGTCCTTTGCGGCGCCGCGCCGAAGCGTCAAGGCAGAGCCCTTGCCGTGCAAGCTGCGGGCGAAGGCGTCGAGGCTGCGATGCAGCCACCATTGGTGAGCGCCACCGAGCGCGCGGATGCCGTCCGATGTCTTGTCGAGCACATAGAGCGGCACCACGGGCCGGCCGGTGTCGGCCGCCGTGGCGAGAGCGGGATTGTCGTCGAGGCGCAAATCGTCGCGCAACCAGACGACGATCGGACCGCCGTGGGCTTTCGAGGTGGTGTCGTCCATGCAGGCGTCCCATCGTTGCCGATGGCAGATTAGCTGGCGCGCCATGGCTCTGCGGCGAGGCGGGTGCGACGAAATCGCAAGGGGCCGACGGATCAGACGACGCCGAAAAAAGAAGGTCGCCGGTACGACACCGACGACCTTCTTGAAAACTGGCTCCCCGAGCAGGGCTCGAACCTGCGACAATTCGATTAACAGTCGAACGCTCTACCAACTGAGCTATCGGGGAATGACGCGTCAGGCGCGTTGGCGTGCCTATAGCAAAACGATGACACTCTTGCCAAGCCGCGAGTTGAGGAAAAATCCCCGATCACGGCGCGAATGGCGAAAATGGCTTTGCTCCAGTCGGCCGCATTCCCATTTCAAGGGCCGGGCCGATAACTACTGGTAAATCATGGCGGCAGGATGAGTGATCAAGAGACGCAGCACGACGAAAGCGATGGCGAGCGCACATCGGAAAGCCGAGGGATCGAGATATTCGGTCGCAGACTTCCGCTGCCGGCGAACCGCGGATGGCGGATCGCCTTGGGAAGCGGCCTTGTCGTGGGCGGCCTCTTGGGTTTCCTGCCGATTCTCGGCTTCTGGATGATCCCGTTGGGGCTCCTTGTCCTGTCGGTCGATCTGATCGTCGTGCGCCGCTGGCGCCGACGGACGACGGTGAAGTGGGGACGATCGCGACGCCCGCGCCGTCCGGTCGGGAATGCTGGCGAACTGGGGCGAGACCCCGGCACCCATCCCCGGTCCCTGGACGATGATTCCCGATGCCCAGCTGCGAGGCCGGGCGCTTCGACCGGGATTAGTGAATACCGTTAACGCGGTTGCGGAGCGGTCTTCGCCGGCGCGGGTGCCGTGTCCCCAGAAGCGGCCGGCTGTATGATGATGCGGCTTGTCGGCTGACGGCCGGGCGCCTCTTCCGATGCCTGGTAACCGAGATGGCGAACGCTTTCCGGACGATCCGGCGAGGCGGTCTCGACCCGGTCGTAGAAATGGCCGAGCACACCGTCGCCGGTCGCAGCGAACTGGGCGGCCGCCGGCCCTGCCAGAAGCAACGAGGCGGCGAGGGTCGAGGCGATGGCGGGAAGCAATCTCATGGTTCTGGTCCTTCTTGCTCGGCGCAACGGGCGGCTTCCGGCCGTTTCATGGCCTTGCGTCCCGTTCCGCTCTGCATAAGACCTATTATCGAAACGATTGGTGGGATAGGGGGACTTATTGGAACCAATCGTTCCATTTATAGGACGGAAAATGTCGACCCTCGATGACCTCTTCTATTTCGACGCCGTGGTGCGCTACGGCGGGTTCGCGGCGGCGGGGCGTGCTCTCGATATCCCGAAATCCAAGCTGAGTCGTCGCGTATCGGGATTGGAGGAACGTCTCGAAGTGCGGCTATTAGAGCGTTCGGCGCGTCGATTTTCGCTCACCGCCGTGGGCGAGGCCTTTCACGTCCACTGCCGGGCGGCGCTCGATGAAGCCGCGGCCGCGGAGGAAATGGCGCTGAGGTTGAAAGCCGAGCCGCGCGGTCTCGTGCGTGTCGGTTGTCCGCCCGGCTTCGGCGAACACGCGTTGGCAAAAATCCTTCCCGCCTTCTTCGCCGCTTATCCCAAGGTCCGGGTCCAGATTCTGGTTTCCATGAAGCCGGTCGACCTCATCGCTGAGCGTGTCGACGTGGTGATACGGGCCAACCTCGCATTCGATCATGACCAGGATTTGATCGCGAGGAAGCTCGGCGCCGTCGGGATCGTCCTCGTCGCCAGTCCCGCGTTTCTTGAACGGCATGGCAATGTCGCACGGCCGGAGGATCTCTCGCAGCTGCCGACGATTTCCTATCCGAAGGCGAGCGACCAGGATCTCTGGATCCTCTACGATGAATCCGAAATTCCAGCGCGCGTCCGCCATCAGTCTCAGGTAATCGCCGACGATTTTGCGGTCCTGCGGGCGGCGGCATTGGAAGGTATCGGGGTGGCGATGTTGCCGCAGGCCGTGTGTCTCGATGCGCTGACGACGGGCCGCTTGGTGCGGGTGCTCCCCGCCTACCACGCCGGCGAGAGCATGATGCATGTTCTGTTCACGTCACGGCGGGGCATGTTGCCGGCCGTTCGAGTCTTGGTGAATCATTTGATAGCGGAGCTTCCTACGCTGATGCGAACCAAGCGCGAGCAGGCGTGAGCGGCGATGACGTAGGAGGTTGAGCGATACTGGCACGATCTGAAGTGCTACGCATTGTTACGTCAACTGCCGGATTCGATTACACAGATCGGCTCGTTTGGCCCTGCGTCCTCGCGGAATGCAGCATCGTCGGAGATTTTCCGGGAACCAAAATGTCGCACCAAGCCTTGTGCCCAAAAGAAAACATATTTGCAGGTGGCGCACATGCTTACGAAGACCGGAATGACGATCTTGGCCCTGACCTTCGGCTCGCTGAGCCTTCCCGCTTACGCTCAGGATGTAGTTGGCTCGGCCCAGTTCGAGGCGCCGGTCGAAATGGCGTCGCTGGATATCGCACCGAGACAGCGTGGCGAGACGGCTTCGATTCCGGTTCCCATGCCGCGGCCCGATATCACCCAGGCGGCGCAACAGCCGCAACCGCAGCAGGAAATCCGCCGGACCGCCGGCGGCATCCGCATCGTCGGCCCTCGCTTCTTTCCCTCCGAATAGGACGCATCACCGGTTGTCGCCGGCATGCGTCGGCGAAATCCGATAGGGGAAGCGATTATATAGCAGGGATGGGAATGGAGGCCTCGGAGGGAATCGAACCCCCGTACAAGGATTTGCAGTCCTCTGCGTAACCACTCCGCCACGAGGCCTCACCGGCGCCGTACCTACGGATTTCGTTGGGTTTCTGCAAGGCCGGAAATGGTCATTCGGGAAATCTGGCCCTTGCGCCGTCCTGACCGGGTGATCGCGCCCTAGGAGCGCCGGTGAGCCAGTGATCGTAGAGGTTCCAGATCCTGCGCGATCTCGTTGCGCGCCGGTCGCCGTCGTATCGTCCGCCGGCACCGGCTCTTTTATCTCTTTCCTCTGAATTCGTCCTCAGGCGAGATTCTCCGCCACGGACAGGGGCGGGGCGCTCGTCATGTCTTGCCAACCGTCGGGAATGGGCGCACGCCTGTTCAAATCCGCGGCCCAGCGTCTCCACGTGCAGGACATGATTCGGAACAATTCGCGAGCGCCTTCCGCGCCTGCCATCCCCGACGCTGCCGACATGCTCATCCGTGCGGCGCGCACGGATGATATCGATCGGCTGGTCGAGATCGAGGTGGCTGCTTTCGATGTCGATCGCATCTCGCGCCGCTCATTTCGTAATCTCGTCAGCGCGGACAGTGCCATCGTGCTGGTCGCGGAGGATGGCGGATTTGCTGCACAAGCCTGCCGGGTCGTCGGCTACGCGGCCATCCTGCTGCGTCGCGGCACGGGGCTTGCGCGGCTCTACTCCCTCGCCATCGCACCGGATGCGTCGGGGCGTGGAACCGGCCGGAAGCTGCTCGAAGCGGCAGAATCCGCGGCCTTCGATCGCGACCGCATCGCCCTTCGACTTGAGGTTCGCGAGGATAATGCCGCCGCGATCGCGCTCTATCGCTCCCGTCATTTTCGCTCGATCGGACGCTATCTCGACTATTATGCCGACCACATGCCGGCACTTCGCTTCGAGAAGACCCTGCGCGGCGACCAGGCGATCGACACCGGTGTCCCCTATTATGAGCAGACGACGGATTTCACCTGCGGCGCCTGCTGCCTGATGATGGCGCTGGCGCGGGATGTTCCCGGTTTTGTGCTGGAGCCCGTGGCGGAGATCCGCCTCTGGCGCGAGGCGACGACGATCTTCATGATGTCGGGACCCGGCGGCTGCGAGCCCTATGGCTTGGCGGTGGCGGCGCATGAAGCCGGGCTCGACGCCGAAATTCATGTCTCGGAACCGGGCGATCTGTTCCTGGAAGGGGTTCGCAGCGCGGAGAAGCAGCGGGTGATGGCGCTTGCCCAGGAAGATTTTCGCCGTCGCGCCGACGCCTATGCGATTCCGGTCACCATTCGCCCGTTCACCCTCGTCGAACTGCGCGCCGCGATCGCCGCGGGCAAGACCGCCGTGGTGCTGATTTCCGGCTATCACATGTTCGACAAGAAGGTGCCGCACTGGGTGCTCGCGCATGGCGACGATGGCCGTCACGTCATCATCCACGATCCCTGGGTGGCGGACGAACGCGGCGAATCCGTCGCCGACGCCGCGAGTCTTCCGATTCCATACGAAACATTTGACCGGATCGCGCGTTTCGGCAAGGTCGGCCTCCGCGCGGCCGTTTTCCTCTCCCGGCGCGAGGCTTAAAAGGTCGTCCGATGTCTCAATGGGTCGTCCTCGTCGGGCGCGCGTCCGATCTCGACAACGGCGCGACGCCGCACAAGGTCATGACCAGCCGCGACTATCTTGCGCGATCCGGCCTGTTCCGGGGGCAACGGCCCAAGGTCATCAACTTGTCGCGGTCCTACGCCTATCAAAGCAGGGGGTATTACGCCTCGCTCCTCGCCGAGGCCCGCGGCCACCGCATCATCCCGTCGGTCGAGACGATGATCGATCTGTCGGAAAAGAAGCTTTACGAAAACGCCTTGCCCGAGCTCGATGCCGTGCTGTCGAAGGCACTCGACAAGGGCGAAGCACCAACTGCCCCGATACGCATCTATTTCGGCCACGCTGACGACCCCCGCCTTGATCGTTTCGCCAAGCTGATCTTCGACTGGTTTCGAGCGCCGGCCCTTGAAGTCCATCTGGAGCCCAAAGCAGGGCGCCCGCGAATCCGGCGCATCGGTTTTGCCTCGATCGGCAAGCTCGACAGCGCCGAAACGGCGCGCCTGCTCGTCGCCATGGAGCGGTACACCGCGCGCCAATGGCGCGCCGCCAAAGCCAAGACTCCGGCGAAATACGCATTCGCCACCCTCTACGACCCCAAGGAAGACATGCCGCCGTCTTCGGTGGATACGCTGCGGCACTGGGCGCGCATCGCGGCCCGGCTCGGCGTCGATGTCGAACCGATCGGTCGCAAGGATCTGCCCCGGCTGGCCAATTTCGATGCCTTGTTCATCCGCGAGACGACCTCGATTTCCAATCACACCTACCGGTTCGCCCGCCGTGCCATGCAGGAGGGCATGCCGGTGATCGATGATCCGATCTCGATGATACGCTGCACGAACAAGGTCTATCTCAACGAACTGATGGCGGCGAATGGTGTCGCCACGCCGTCGTCGGTGATGATCGGAGGCAAGGAGGACTTCGCCCGGGCGGCGGATGAGCTCGGCTTTCCGATGGTGCTGAAGATCCCCGACGGGTCGTTCTCGCGGGGCGTGAAGAAGGTCGACGACGTCGCGGGTCTGGTGACGCTGGCGAATGCCTGGCTGGAGGATAGCGACCTTCTGATCGCCCAGAAATTCATGCCGACGACTTTCGACTGGCGGATCGGGGTGCTCGGCGGGGAGCCCTTGTTTGCGGTCCAGTACCTGATGGCCAAGAGCCATTGGCAGATCATCAACCACGACAATGGCGGGCGACCCTTGGAGGGAGGGTTCAGGGCGTTCTCGCTCGGCGAAACGCCCCCGCATGTGCTGGATGCCGGACTGCGGGCGGCCCGCTGCATCGGCGACGGACTCTACGGCGTCGATCTCAAGGAGACCGACGACGGGATTTTCCTGATCGAGGTCAACGACAATCCGAACCTCGAGCATGGGGTTGAGGATTTTGCGGAGAAGGACGAGGTCTGGACCCGGCTCACCCGGTGGTTCATCGACCGCATCGAGCGTTGAGTTTGGTCGCCGAAAGTGTGCGGCGCGAGCGGGATAACCGCCGCTCCCTGGCCCGCGCCGAGCCGGAACCGCGCCGCCATCGCCCAGAGGCGGGTCCGCCTTGCGCGCGGCAAGAGCCGCGACTATGGAAACGGGGCGGCCGCAAGGCGACGATGCGGCGAGACACGAGGATTTCGGCCATGGATTTCGAGACCGCCCGCACGAAGATGGTGGACAACCAGATCCGCACCACGGACGTCACCCGTCACGACATTTTGCGGGCGTTCCTGCAGGTGCCGCGGGAAGAGTTCGTGCCCGCCTCGCGCAAGCCGCTTGCCTATATCGATGAGGATCTGCCGATCGGCAACGGCCGCTACATCATGGAAGCCTCGCCTTTCGCCAAGCTCCTTCAACTTGCCGCGGTCACGCCCGACGACGTCGTCCTCGATGTCGGATGTGGTTCCGGCTATTCCTCGGCGATCCTGTCGCATCTCGCAGGCTCGGTGGTGGCGCTGGAAGAGAATGCCGAACTCGCCGCGGCCGCGGGCGACAATTTGGCGCGTCTCGACTACGTCACCTGCGTCGTGGTCGAGGGAAAGCTGGAGGAGGGCTACCCCTCCGAGGCTCCGTACGACGTCATCTTCTTCGAGGGGGCCGTCGAGCGCTTGCCGGACACCTTCTTCGAGCAGTTGCGCGAAGGGGGACGTCTGGTGGTTGTTGAAGGCGTGGGCAATGCCGCCGCTGCCAAGCTCTATTTCAAGGACGAGAACGGCATCGTCTCGGACCGGTTCGGCTTCAACTGCAGCGTGAAGCCGCTACCCGGATTCGACAAGGCGAGAGAATTCGTCTTCTGAGCGCGGCCGGTCGTTGCAGATATGTGTCGTTGCCACGCAAAGCTCGGACCGAGCCCTTCGGGCACTTGATCCTACAATCACAAAACTGATCAAATGCCGCCTACAGGGGATGGGCACGATCGCATGATCGCCACTAGGGCTAGGCCTTGAAGGCATCGTATGCCGGCATCCTCTGTGAATTGGAGTGATCGTATTGCGTAAGAAAATCTGGTTCGTCGCCATTTTGGCCGCCTGTACATTCTTGTCGGATCCCGGCATGGCCGAGACCCTCACCGGGGCATTGGCCAAGGCCTACGCCAACAGCCAGGGCTTGAATTCGGCGCGGGCGCAACTGCGTGCCACCGACGAGAATGTTCCACAGGCGCGGGCTGGACTCAGGCCGTTCGTCAGCGGTGTAGGCTCGGCCAACGCGACTAGAAGCCGGACGACCTTCGGCGACGATATTTCGTCGCAGACGGCGCGGTCGGAATCAATCGGCTTTGGTATCCAGTTGAACCAGACGCTGTTCGACGGCTTTCAAACCCCCAACAACGTCGCCGCGGCGCAGGCGCAAGTTCGCGCTTCGCGGGAAAACCTCGCCAATACCGAGCAGAATACCCTGTTCGACGCGGCGACCGCCTATATGGACGTGCTGCGCGACCGGCAGATCGCCGCGCTACGCCGCCAGAATCTCGGATTTCTGCAGGAGCAGGTGCGGGCGTCGCGGGCGCGCTTTGAGGTGGGCGAGGGAACGCGCACCGACGTAGCGCAAGCCGAATCCCAGCAGGCCCTCGCGACGGCGCTGCTCAATAGCGCGCTGGCGCAGGTGGCCTCCAGCGAGGCGACCTATTTCGATGTGGTGGGCAATCCACCAACGAACCTCAAACCGGGCAGAACACCGGCGGGTCACATTCCGAAGTCGCTCGATTCGGCCGTCGCCATATCCCAGCGCGAGCATCCGGCGATTCTTGCGACGCTGGCCGTCGTCGACGCGGCAGCCTTCCAGGTCAAGTCGGCCGAGGGCGCGCTGCTGCCGACACTGAGCCTGACCGGCCGTGTCGACGATACCTATGCGCTGAGCGAAACCCGAGGGGGCGACCTGCCCGGCGTCAATACGTCGCTCGGCCGTCCGAACGTCAACACACAGAACCAGGTCTCGGCGACCGTGGGCGCCCAATTGACGATACCGATCTACCAGGGCGGTCGTGCGAGTTCCAAGGTCCGCCAGTCCAAGGAAGTGCTCGGACAGCGCCGGATCGAGGTCGACGGAACCCGCGATCAGGTGAGGACGGCGGTGGCCAGCGCCTGGGCACAGTTGCAGGCCGCCCGTGCCAACATCGCCGGCTTTCAGGCGCAATCGCGGGCCGCTCGCCTGGCCCTGGATGGTGTCATCGAGGAGCGTAACGTCGGCCAGCGGACCACGCTCGACGTCCTCAATGCTCAAGGCGAGGTGATTTCGGCGCAGATTTTGCTCGTCGGCTCGCAACGCGACGAAGTGGTGGCCGGCTATGCAGTGGTCTCGGCCACCGGCCGGCTGTCAGCCGAGCGGCTCGGCTTGGCCGGCAAGACCTACAAGCCGGAAGAGCATTACGAGCAGGTCCAGGACCAATGGTACGGTCTGAGAACGCCGGACGGGCGGTAGACACTCCGCGTACGTGTCGCGGCCGAGGCCGCCATCGCGACAGCCTCGGCCAAGAAGCTGGTGATAGTTTCCCCAAAAGGGCTCGCGGGATTCACGCCGGGGCTCTTTCCATTTAGGCTTCGCGCATGATTCGATCGATAGGGTCGACCCTTGTCGCGGAATTTGCGGGAGCGTCCCATGAGCAATGCCCTTTCGGCCCGTGAGCCGTCGATGGACGAAATCCTGGCCTCGATCAGGCGGATCATCGAGAGCGGCGATGAGACCGTCATCGCCACACAAGCGCCAGATCTCGAGCCTCTGCACGGCGAGCCGGCAAACGCCGCCGGCAAGGCTGCGGATCTGGCGGCCGATGCGGTGGTCTGGAGAGCCGAAACGCCATCCGAATCCGAAGACGCGTCTGTCGGTTCGGGGGCGACTGGAGACGAGACGGCCAGGCCACCGAGCGCCGGTTCCGCCCAACCCGCTGTCGACGGCACAACTGCGCCGGGACGCCCCCGGCTGGGGATCGTGCCACCCGTCGAGCCGGTGGATTCCATGTTTGCCGAGCAGCCCGGCGAGGCGAACGACGAACGGTCGCCCGCGGGCCTGGACGCGGGCCTGGAGGTCGACCCTGTTGCCGAGTTGAGCGGTTTGCCGGATCGGCAGACGGCCGAGGCGGCGCAGGGTGAGGATAATCTCCTTGAGGCCGGCGAGGATTCGTCGCTGTCGACCGCGCGACTGCGCGCGGTCTCGCTGGCCTCCGTTTCCGAGCGCCGTATCGAGGCGGTGCGCGCCGGCGCTGTCCCGTCTGAGGCTTCGGAGCCGATCGAAGAGGGCGATGACGATCATCTCGGCGCGCTGTCAAACGCGATCGACGCGGAGGGCGACGAGAACGAGGCCGTGGATCTGCTGCCGGATGGCGGCCAGACGGTTGTCGCGGACGATGATGAAGACGCAGTGGGTGAATTCGACGAGGACGAATTCGCGTCCGAACTGATCGAGAACGCCAGCCAGATCGCGTCCGAACCGCAGGTCGAGGGCCAGCAGCCGGATGCGGTCGAGGCTGAGACCGCGCTGTCGCCGGATGCCGTTACCACGGCGCCGGCTGAACGCGACAAGCCGGCAGCTCCGGAGGCGGCGGATACGGCGAGCGGTCCGAGCCTTCACGGAAACGCGGCCAGCGCCCCGATCCACGAACTGATCTCACAGGAAACGGGCAGCCGCGTCGCCGCATCCTTCGACAATCTCGCGCGCGTCATTCGCGAGGAACATCTGGATTCCATCGACGAGACGGTAGGCGAAATCCTGCGGCCGATGCTGCAGGAGTGGCTGGACGACAATCTGCCGAGCCTGGTCGAGAAGCTTGTCCGCGAGGAAATCGAGCGGGTCGCGCGCGGCGGCCGCCGCTGATCGTGCCTTCTCAAGGCATCTCTGCGGGTCCTCGAGTTCCTGTTGCGTGCCGCTCTTCGTTGACAGCCGCGAAAGCAAGGCTGTAACCGGAAGGCACGCTTCAACGCCCTCGGGCAATGCCCCGTGCCGGGGCCACCGGACATGTCATGATTGAAAAGACGTACGACGCCGCGGCGATCGAGCCACGCATTGCCGAACGTTGGGAGAAGGCCGACGCCTTTCGAGCCGGGACGGGAGCGGCCGAAGGCGCCGAAGCCTATTCGATCGTGATACCGCCGCCGAACGTGACCGGCTCGCTCCATATGGGGCATGCCCTTAACGATACGCTGCAGGACATCCTGATCCGCTTCGAGCGCATGCGAGGGAAGAATGTCCTGTGGCAACCGGGCCTCGACCACGCCGGCATCGCCACGCAGATGGTGGTCGAGCGGCAATTGGCCGAACGCAAAGAGCCGGGTCGTCGCGACATGGGCCGCTACGCCTTCATCGATCGGGTCTGGCAATGGAAGGGCGAATCCGGCGGCACGATCCTCGAGCAGCTGCGCCGGCTTGGTGCCTCCTGCGACTGGTCACGCGAGCGTTTCACCATGGACGAGGGGCTGTCGAAGGCGGTTCTCCATGTGTTCGTCGCGCTCTACCGCAAAGGGCTGATCTACAAGGACAAGCGGCTGGTCAACTGGGACCCGAAGCTGCTGACGGCGATCTCTGACCTCGAGGTCGAGCAGAAGGAGGTGGCGGGCCATCTCTGGCACTTCCGCTATCCGCTGGCTGACGGCGCGAGCTACGAGCACCCTTACAATCTGGACGACGAGGGCAACCGCGTCGCTTGGAAACCCTCCGACGGCGAGCCGGCGGGACACGAAACGCGCGACTATCTGGTGGTCGCGACGACCCGGCCCGAAACCATGCTGGGCGACACCGGCGTCGCCGTCCACCCGGACGACCCGCGCTACAAGGACCTTGTCGGCAAGCATGTCACCCTGCCGCTGGTCGGTCGCCGCATACCGATCGTCGCCGATGAATATCCGGACCCGGAGGCCGGCACCGGCGCGGTGAAGATGACGCCAGCCCATGATTTCAACGATTTCGAGGTGGGCAAGCGTCACGATCTGCCGCAGATCAGCATCCTGACCGTCGCCGCGGCGATCACTCTGGCCGAGAATCCGGACTTTCTCGATGGCGTCGAGCCGTCGGACGATCTCGATCGCACGGTCGCCGAACTCGATGGCAAGGATCGCTTTGCCGCGCGCGATATGGTCGTGACGATGATGGAGGAGCGAGGCTATCTCGACCGGGTCGAGAACCACGCGCATACGGTGCCGCATGGCGACCGTGGCGGGGTGCCGATCGAACCCTTCCTGACCGACCAGTGGTATGTCGACGCCAAGACGCTGGCCGAGCCGGCGATCGCCAGCGTGCGCGAGGGTCGCACCAAATTCGTCCCGAAGAACTGGGAAAAGACCTATTTCGACTGGATGGAGAACATCCAGCCTTGGTGCATCTCGCGCCAGCTCTGGTGGGGCCACCAGATTCCGGCGTGGTACGGGCCGGACGGCGAAATTTTCGTCGAAAAGAGCGAGGAGGAAGCGGTCGCCGCCGCACTCGCCCACTACGTCATGAACGGCACGATCTCCGATGACGAAGCCAAGGCGATGGCGGCCGATCCGGCCCGCCGCGACGGCTTCCTGCATCGCGACGAGGACGTTCTCGACACCTGGTTCTCGTCGGCGCTGTGGCCGTTCTCGACGCTCGGCTGGCCGGAGAAGACGCCGGAGCTCGCCACCTACTATCCGACGAGCGTGCTGGTGACCGGCTTCGACATCATCTTCTTCTGGGTTGCCCGGATGATGATGATGGGGCTGGAATTCATGGACGAGGAACCGTTCCACACGGTCTATGTCCATGCGCTGGTCCGCGACAAGACCGGCGCCAAGATGTCGAAATCAAAGGGCAACGTCGTCGACCCGCTCGATCTGATCGACGAGTATGGCGCCGACGCGCTGCGCTTTACGCTGGCGATCATGGCCGCGCAGGGCCGTGACGTGAAGCTCGATCCGCAGCGCATCGCCGGCTACCGCAATTTCGGCACCAAGCTCTGGAACGCTACCCGTTTCGCCGAGATGAACGGCGCGCTCCACGGTGCCGCGCTCAACCCGGCACCACTGACGCTGCCGCTGAACCGCTGGATCGTCACCGAACTTGGCCGCACCATCGCCGAGACCGAAGCGGCGATCGGCGCCTATCGCTTCAACGACGCGGCGGCGATGCTCTATCGCTTCGTCTGGAACCTGTTCTGCGACTGGTACGTGGAACTCGCCAAGCCGACGCTCGGCGGCAGCGACGAGGCGGCGGCGAACGAAACCCGGATCGTGATGGGATCGGTGCTCGACCGCATCTACGCGCTGTTGCACCCCTTCATGCCGTTCATGACCGAGGAATTGTGGGCGACGACGGCGGAAACGCGGCCCTCGCTGCTGTGTCATGCGGCGTGGCCATCGCTCGATTTCGCCGATTCAAATGCCGCCGACGACATCAACTGGCTGATCGCTGTGGTGTCCGAGATTCGTTCGGTTCGCGCCGAAATGAACGTGCCGCCGGGCGCGCAAGCGGCGCTGCTGGCGATCACGCCCGACGCGGCGACGGCCGCGCGGCTCGATCGGCACGGCACGGCGCTGAAACGACTGGCCCGGCTTGCCTCGATCGAGATCAGCGATGGCGCCCCCGACCAATCCGCCCAGATCATCGCCGGGGGCGCCACCTTTGCCCTGCCGCTAGCCGGCATGATCGACATCGCGGCCGAGCAGAGCCGGCTGGAGAAGGCCGAGGCCAAAGCATTGGCGGAGATCGAGCGAATCGACCGCAAGCTGTCGAATCAGAAATTCGTGGCGAATGCGCCTGATGAGGTCGTCGAGCAAGAGCGGGAGAAACGCGAGGCTTATCGGCTCGAAGCCGAAAAGCTTGCCACCGGACTGGAGCGGCTGCGGTAGCCGCTACGCGGCGGAGTTCTATCGCTCCGGTGACCGCGAATCGCTCTCGCGTTCGATATAAGCCGGGCTCACTTGGATAGCGAAGCTTGTCACATTTTTGGCACGCTAGCGGGCGGAAATCCTGGCACCGGCGGACCGAGGCGACGACGCGCATTGCGTCAGGTCGAATCTCGTCCGCAGTTGATCGCGTAAATTGCAGGAAATCCAACGCGTCCAGGCCGATTTCTAAAGTCGTGACTGACCTCAAAGTCTGCCTGTTGCGCTAAGGCCGCAAGGTGGGCCTGGGTCGTGGCAGCTACGTTCCGCTGGTGGAGTTTCTCATTTACGTTTGCGTCAACTCCCTGAGCATAAGCTCTTTGGATCCGGGAGCTTGAAACGGGGGGCACCATGACGACATTTCGGAACCTGATGGCCTGCGCAGCGATCGCGAGTGTGGCGCTGACGACGACGGCGTTTGCGGGCGGCTTTCAGCGCGGTACGGCCGATACTGACATCCTGTATGAGTCGGGTCCGGTTTCGATGCGGACAGGCCTGATCTATGTGAATCCGATGCGCGGGTTCGATTCGATCAATGGCCAGAGCGGCGATTTCGGTGACTACGCCCAAGCCTACAACATTCCGACCTACGCGGTCGGTTTCGGCGGCGAAAATTTCGGATGCGCCGGTACCTACATCATCTCCTTCGCGGCAGAGTCCGATTACACGGGCTCGCCCGGCGGCGCGCTTCCGCCCGGGCCGACCGCCCAATCGCGCACGCTGGTCAACGAGTTCGACTCGAACGAGTTCGGTATGACCTGCCGCGCCAGCTACACCAGCGACATGGGCCGGTTCAGCCTGCTCGGCGGTGTGTTCGCCGAAGACTTCAATTTCGAGGGCAGTAGCGCCTCCTTCGTCCCGACGGGACGGAGCACTCCGCCTTCACTCGGATCGCTGCCCATTTTCCTTCCGGTCCAGACAACGGTCGACACCCGCGGCGACTACGAGTTCGGCTATCGGATTGGCGCTGCCTTTGAGAAACCTGAGATCGCGCTGCGCGCCCAGGTTCTCTACCGCTCGGAAGTGACCCACAATACGTTTACCGGCACCGGTACGGTAGCCGCGTCGGGAGACGCCTTCGTTTTCGGACCGGGGGGCCAGCAGGTCGTGATCCCCAATGCCGTGCCGCCTGTCGGTACGCCATTGGCGGTGGGAACCTCCGGCTTTAACGAGGTGACCAGCCCGCAGAGCCTCTACGTCAATGGGCAGACCGGCATCGCCGAGGGCACGCTGCTGCTCGCGTCCTTCCGTTGGACGGACTGGAGCACCAACAAGTCCGCGATCAGCTCCATCACCACCGGTGGCGTGACCCGATCGAGCGTCTCGCCCTACAACTGGCGCGACGGCTATACCGTATCGATCGGCATCGGCCGGGCCTTCACCGACGAGATCGCCGGCGCGGTCTCGATCGGCTACGATCGCGGCGTGTCGACCGGCTCCGAGACGACCTACACCGATCTCTACACCGTGGCCGGTGGCGTCTCGTTCAAGGCCAACAAGTGGAGCGAGATCCGTGTTGGCGGCCTCGTCGGCTACTGGACCGACGGCGCGCAGTCGATCAGCGACGGCGCTTATTTCAACGGCACCGTCGGCGACGACGTCGTGCTGGCTGGAAATGCTTCGATCAAGCTGAATTTCTGACGCCCGACCGGGGCCTTCCGCAGGGCTCCGGGGCAACAGCGAAAGAGAAAAGGCGCGTCCGATGGGCGCGCCTTTTTCGCATCGAGAGGATACCCCCCACTCCGCGAAATCGCCGCTGTGGGATCGCGGCAACACTATTGCAGGAGTGCATCGATTATAGTCGCCGGCGACACACAGCGCCCCGTTGCCGCCACAAAACGCCGTCACCTCCACGGGTGTGGCCTGGGTCCGGTCGCGCGGCGGGTAAAGAGTACGAGGGGACGATGGACGCGCACGCAATCAACAAGAACAAGCTGCCCAGCCGACACGTGACGGAAGGTCCGTCGCGGGCACCACACCGCTCGTATCTTTACGCGATGGGCCTGACCAAAGAGGAAATCCATCAGCCGCTGGTCGGCGTCGCCTCATGCTGGAACGAAGCCGCGCCCTGCAACATTTCGCTGATGCGCCAGGCGCAAGTGGTCAAGAAGGGCGTCACGGCCGCCAAGGGCACGCCGCGGGAATTCTGCACCATCACCGTCACCGACGGCATCGCCATGGGCCATCAGGGCATGAAGGCGTCGCTGGTCTCGCGCGACCTGATCGCCGATTCCGTCGAGCTGACCATGCGCGGTCACGCCTATGACGCGCTGGTCGGGTTGGCCGGTTGCGACAAGTCGCTGCCGGGCATGATGATGGCGATGGTGCGTCTGAACGTGCCGTCCGTCTTCATCTATGGCGGCTCGATCCTGCCCGGAACGTTCCGGGGCCAGCAGGTGACGGTGCAGGACATGTTCGAGGCGGTCGGCAAGCATTCCGTCGGTGAAATGTCCGACGCCGACCTCGACGAAATCGAGCAGGTCGCCTGTCCGTCGGCCGGTTCCTGCGGCGCGCAGTTCACCGCCAACACCATGGCGACCGTGGCCGAGGCGATCGGCCTGGCGCTGCCCTATTCCTGCGGCGCCCCGGCGCCCTACGAAATTCGCGACAAGTTCTGTTACGCCTCCGGCGAGATCGTCATGGAACTCCTCGCCCGCAACATCCGGCCGCGCGATATCGTCACGAGAAAGGCGCTGGAGAACGCCGCGGCGGTGGTCGCGGCCTCGGGCGGCTCCACCAACGCGGCACTGCATCTGCCGGCGATCGCCCATGAATGCGGCATCGAATTTGATCTGTTCGACGTTGCCGAGATCTTCAAGAAGACCCCTTACGTGGCCGACCTGAAGCCGGGCGGCCGCTACGTCGCCAAGGACATGTTCGAGGCTGGCGGTATTCCGCTGTTGATGAAGACGCTGCTCGAGCACGGCTATCTGCACGGCGATTGCCTGACAGTCACCGGCCGCACCATCGCCGAGAACATGGCGAAAGTCGCCTGGAATCCGGATCAGGATGTCGTGCGCCCGGCCGACCAGCCGATCACGGTGACCGGTGGCGTGGTGGGCCTCAAGGGCAACCTCGCGCCCGATGGCGCGATCGTAAAGGTTGCCGGCATGAAGAACCTGAAGTTCTCCGGCCCGGCGCGCTGCTTCGATTCCGAGGAGGCGGCCTTTGAGGCCGTCTCCAAGCGCGACTACAAGGAGGGCGAGGTTCTGGTCATCCGCTACGAAGGGCCGAAGGGCGGTCCGGGTATGCGCGAGATGCTGTCGACGACGGCAGCCTTGTACGGGCAGGGGATGGGCGACAAGGTCGCACTGATCACCGATGGGCGGTTTTCCGGCGCGACGCGCGGCTTCTGCGTCGGCCACGTCGGGCCGGAAGCGGCCGTCTGTGGTCCGATCGCGCTTCTGCGGGACGGCGACATCATCACCATCGACGCGGTCGACGGCACACTGGACGTCGGCCTGTCGGATGACGATATGAAACAGCGGGCCGAGGGCTGGCAGCCACGGGAGACCGACTTCCAGTCCGGTGCCATCTGGAAATATGCGGAGCTGGTTGGAACGGCGCGCCACGGCGCGGTGACCCATCCCGGCGGAGCCGCGGAAAAACACTGCTATGCGGACGTCTAGACTGATCCTTTCGGTTGCGCTTGTCGCCTCGGCTCTGGCCGGGGGCGGCGGGCGGAGCCTTGCTCTCGATCCGGCGGCGAAGGTCGATCCCGACGCCGGATCGCTGGAGCTGTTCTCCTTCGGCTTCAAGGCCTATAAGCGCGGCGAAAAGCTGGAGGCGTTCGAGGCCCTGCGCTTCGCCGCCGACAAGGGACATCCGGGCGCGCGCTGGAAACTCGGCAAGATGTATGCCGAGGGCGACGGCGTTCCGGAAAACGATTACGAGGCCTACAAGATTTTCGAGCAGATCGTCCGCGAGCAGGACGAGGATGGGGGCTTCTCCAACGCCGCATATGTCTCGAGCGCTGTCGTGGCGTTGGCCGACTACCTTCGGCGAGGGATTGCCAACAGCCCGGTCGCGGTGGATCTGCCGCGCGCCCGTCAGTTTTATTTTCACGCCGCCTCGTTCTTCGGCGACGCCAGGGCGCAGTTCGAACTTGGCCGCATGACCCTTCGTGGCGAGGGCGGCAAGGCCAATCCGCGTCAGGCGGCGCGTTGGCTGAAGCTCTCGGCCGACAAGGGGCATGTCGGTGCGCAGGCGCTGCTGGGCTATTTGCTCTTCGACGGCCAGAAGATCTCGCTTGCCGCCGCGCCGGTGCGCGGGCTCGCAATGCTGACCATCGCGCTGCGGCGGGCATCCCCGCCGGATCAGGAATGGATTCGCGGGCTCCAGGAAGAGACGTTTTCGCTGGCCTCGGAAGCCGACAGGCGCACGGCGCTGGCGTATGCCGAGCAGCAGATGGCGTCCGCCGCGGGCGTCGTTAGCACCAAGAACTGAGCGTTCCCGCGCAACCACTTAGAATCGCTGGCGCTTTCACGATCCAGGCTGGTCGGCGAGTTCGATGATGACCGGGACGTGGTCTGACGGCTTTTCCCAAGCCCTGACATGCTTGTCGACGCCGACGGACACGAGACGTTCCTGTGCCTCCGGCGAAAGCAGCAGATGGTCGATGCGGATGCCGTTATTCTTCTGCCAGGCGCCGGCCTGATAATCCCAGAACGTGTAGGTGCCGTCCGCGTCGCTCGATGCGCGCAGAGCATCTGTCAGACCCAGATTCGTTAGGCGCCGGAAGGCGGCGCGGGTCTCCGGCTGAAACAGCGCGTCGCCGAGCCAATTGTCCGGAAACGCCGCGTCGGCGCGCTGCGCAATGACATTGTAATCGCCGGCGAGCACCAGCGGCTCCTCGCGCTCCAGCGCGGCCCGTGCATGGGCGATCAGCCGCTCCATCCACGCGAGCTTGTAAGCGAATTTTGGCGTGTCGATCGGGTTGCCGTTGGGCAGGTAGAGCGAGGCCACCCGGAGCGGGCCGCTGTCGGTCTGCCAAACGCCTTCGATGTAACGCGCGTGCTCGTCGCTGTCGTCCCCCGGCAGGCCGCGCCCAACCGCGGTCGGCGCCGTCTTCGAGAGCAGCGCGACGCCGTTGAAACCCTTCTGGCCGTGGGTTTCGACGTGGTAGCCGCGCTCCTCGATGGCCTGGCGCGGGAAATTCTCGTCGACGCTCTTGATCTCCTGCAGGCAGGCGATGTCCGGCGAACGCTCGTCGAGCCAAGCGAGGAGGGCGTCGAGGCGAGCCTTGACGCCGTTGATGTTCCAGGTGGCGATCAGCATCCTGGGGCGTCAGACCGAAAAGCTGGTGCCGCAGCCGCAGGACGCGATGGCGTTGGGGTTGCGGATTTGGAAGGACTGGCCCATCAGATCGTCGACGAAATCGACGACCGCCCCTTCCATATAGGCGAGCGAGACCTGATCGATCAGAACGCGCGCGCCATCCCGCTCCAGAACCACATCGTCCTCTTCATGTCCGCTGGTGAGGTCGTATTTGTAGGAAAAGCCCGAGCAGCCGCCGCCTTCCACCGAAATGCGAAGGGAGTCGGCATCATTCGTCTGCGACAGGATCGCCGCGATACGTCGGGCCGCGGCATCGGAAACGGTCACGGTATGGGTCGCTGTTTCGCTCATCTTGGCGTCCGGCGCGGATCAAAGGACCGCACCGCTCCTTGTTCGAGAACTGCCACTTAAGTATGGACCGGGATGAAGCCGGTCAATCGGGACGGATCGTTTCCGCATGGATGAGACAGATTTCGCGCGGATCGGAATGGGTGGCTTGGGGCGTGCCGCCTATGCCGTGCGGCCGGAACGCTCTCGCGGCCGGCTCTTCGCTGAGCCCTCCAGCCCCACTCGCACACCCTACCAGCGGGACCGCGATCGAATCGTCCACTCCACGGCGTTTCGTCGGCTGAGCCACAAGACGCAGGTTTTCGTCGCCGATGAGGGGGACCATTTCCGCACCCGGCTGACCCATACGATCGAGGTATCGCAGATCGCCCGCGCTTTTGCCCGCGCGCTGCGGCTCGATGAGGATTTGACCGAGGCGATCGCACTCGTCCACGATTTCGGCCACACGCCCTTTGGCCATGCCGGTGAGCGGGCGCTCGATCGCCGGATGCGGGCCTATGGCGGCTTTGACCACAATGCCCAGTCGCTCAGGATCGTTACGGCGCTCGAACGCCGTTATGCCGAATTCGATGGGCTGAACCTTGCATGGGAAACGCTCGAAGGACTGGTCAAGCACAACGGTCCGCTGATTGGTCCGAATGCGCCCAAGCCGGCGCCAGTGCCGAAGCCGATCGCCGATTTCGATGTGCTGTTTCCGCTCGATCTCGGAGGATTCGCCAGCCTCGAGGCGCAGGCGGCGGCGATCTCCGACGACATCGCCTATAACACCCACGACCTCGACGATGGGTTGCGGGCCGGCCTCATCGACATTGCCGATCTCGGTGAACTGGAGTTGGCGGGATCGATCCTCGACGATGTCCGGGCAGCCTATCCCGGCCTCGACCATGGCCGGATGGCTCACGAAATCCTGCGCCGCCATATCACGCGGATGGTCGAGGACGTGATCGGGACCGCGCTCGCCGGCATCGCGGATCTCGCGCCGGCCGATGTCGATGCGGTGCGCGCGGCCGAGCGGCCGCTCGTCACTTTTTCGCCGCCGATGGACCGGGCGGTGAAGCAGACCAGAAAGTTTCTGTTCCAGCGCGTCTACCGCAACGATCACGTCATGCGCGTCATGCAGACCGCCGAGGGGATCGTCGAAGATCTGTTCGCGCGTCTGTTCGAGCGACCTGACCTGATGCCGGGTGAGTGGAGCCGAAATGTTGACCGTCTGCCGGAGGAGAAGCGCGCGCGCCGGGTCGCCGATTACCTGTCCGGGATGACCGATACATACGCCCTGAGTGCGCATCGGCGCCTGTTTGACGCGACGCCGCAATTGCGTTAGCCGGCCATTCCTCTTTACACAGCAGACGGTAAGACGCCCGGGCCGCGAATGCAGTCACCGGGCGCGCGGCCATGTCGGCCCGCCGGAACCAGTCGAGGCCAAGCATGAACATCTTCGCCGATTTCGAAGATCGGGTGAGAAAAGCGGTGGAAGCGATTCTGTCGGAACGCGAATCCGCTTTAACTGATTTGTCGCGGGTTACGGTGGAGCCGCCACGCGACGCGAGCCACGGCGATCTTGCTACCAACGCGGCGATGGTCCTGGCCAAACCGCTCGGCGTCAAGCCGCGCGAACTGGCGACCGAGATCGCCGCGCGCCTCGCCCGCGATCCGGACGTCGCGACCGCCGAGGTCGCCGGGCCAGGCTTTATCAATCTCAGTCTGCACTCGGGATTTTGGACCGGGCATCTCGCGGCCATTCTGAGAGCCGGCGGCGATTACGGCCGGGGGCCGGGGACCGGCCGCAAGGTGAATGTCGAATATGTCTCCGCCAATCCGACCGGTCCGATGCATGTCGGCCATTGCCGCGGCGCCGTGGTCGGAGACACGATCGCCAACATCATGGCCTTTGCCGGCGACACGGTCACGCGCGAATACTACATCAACGATGCCGGCGAGCAGGTGAATGTGCTCGCCCGTTCGACCTTCTTGCGTTACCGCGAGGCTCTGGGCGAGACGATCGGCGACATCCCGGCGGGACTGTATCCTGGCGATTATCTCAAGCCGGTCGGCGAAGCGTTGAAGGCGGAATTCTCGGATCAGCTGCTGGCGATGGACGAGGCCGAGTGGCTGCCGGTCATCCGCGATCGCGCCATCGACGCGATGATGGCGATGATCCGGGCCGATCTGAAACTGCTCGGCATCGAACACGAGGAGTTCTTTTCCGAGCGGACGCTTCACGCCGACGAGGGCGGAAAGATCGCCTCGGCGATCGAGGATCTGCGCGCCAAGGGCTACATCTACCAAGGCACGTTGCCGCCGCCCAAGGGGCAGGCGCCGGAGGATTGGGAGGATCGCGAGCAGACCTTGCTTCGCTCCACGGAGGTGGGTGACGATCAGGACCGGCCGCTCGTGAAGTCCGACGGCCGCTACACCTATTTCGCCGCCGATGTCGCCTATTTCCGCGAAAAGTTCGAGCGCGGCTTCGAGGAGATGGTCTACATTCTGGGCGCCGACCACGGCGGTTACGTCAAGCGCCTCGAGGCGGTCGCGAAGGCGATTTCCGGCGGAGCGGCTGAGATCGACGTCGTTTTATGCCAGCTCGTGAAGCTGTTCCGCGACGGTGAGCCGGTGCGTATGTCGAAGCGCTCGGGTGACTTCGTGACGCTTGCCGAAGTGGTCGAGGAGGTCGGCCGCGACCCCGTTCGTTTCATGATGCTGTTCAGAAAGAGCGACGCGCCGCTCGACTTCGACTTCCAGAAGGTGACCGAGCAATCCAAGGACAACCCTGTCTTCTACGTACAGTATGCCCACGCCCGCTCGGCGGCGATCTTTCGCCAGGCGGCGGAGGTGGGGCTTCCGCTGCCCGATTTCCCGACGCTCGATGCCGGCGTTCTCGCCGGGCTTTCGGACGAGGGCGAGCTGGCGCTGATTCGCAAGCTCGCCGAGTTTCCCCGCCTCGTCAAAGCCGCGGCTGAGGCCAAGGAACCACACCGTCTGGCCTTTTATCTCTACGACCTCGCTTCGGCTTTCCACAGCCAGTACAATCGCGGCAAGGACTTTCCGGCCTTACGCTTTGTTAACTCTGAGGACGGCATGATAACTCAAGCGCGACTGGCGCTGGTCAAGGCCGTGGCGGTTGTTCTCGAAACCGGACTCGGCTTGATTGGTGCCGACGCACCGGAAGAAATGCGCTGATTCATCACGCTTTGGTCAAGTTCCTCTCCTAGCGGTTGATGACAGGGGCCGGCAGCCTCCGGAATGAGGGGAAGGGCAGGGTATATGTCGATGGCGGATACGACGAGTTCCAATCACTGGAGCGATCAGCAGGTCGACAATATCGAGGATGATCCTTTCGCCGAACTGTCACGGCTGATCGATGAGCCATGGGGCACGGAGCCAGTCAGCGACCGGCCGGACCTATCGGCATCTGCGCTGCAAGGCGGGGAAAACAGCATCTCCGTCGGCGGGGAGATTGGCTTCTCCGCGCCCGAGGCGCTGAGCCGTCCGGCCGACGATGCGGCGGATTCGCTCGATCTCGACGTGGATGACATGGTCGGCGCGCTCGATGCGGAATTGAATGCATCATTTCTGGAGGAGGACGCGCGCGAATCGATGCAGCACTCCGTCCGATCCGCTGCCGCTATCTCCAATCCGCAAGTAATCGCGCCACAGGTGGCGAATCGGGGTGTGGAAGCCAGCGCTGGCGGTTTCTCCATGCAGCCGATCGAGGCGAGACCGGCCAGCGACCTGGAGGTTGCGTTGCGCGGCCTTTCGGCGCCGGTCAATCCTCGCGGAATTGCTTTGCAGCACAGTGAAGCCTTTGCACCGGCGCGGCACGATACGTCGCCGTCGTCGGACGTCGCCGACAAGCCCTTCGACGATTTCGATGAATTGATCGCCAGCGAACTCGCCGCAATGAATCCGGCGCCTCGGCCGGTTCCGGCGACGCCGGCCCCCGTCGACGGGGCGGACGCGGATGCTGGCGCGCCCCAAGGCCATGCAACTGCGCCGGTCCGGCATTCGAAGGCAGGCGAGGATGCTCCCGCCGCCAAGGTGCCTGTCGCTAAGGTGAAAGGCCGACCTGCCGTCGCCGATACGATTTCTGCAGCATTCGCCCCGGCTGCGGCCAGCCGAACACGCTTTTCGCCCCGGATGCCCGGACTTGCCGCTAGCGTTGTGGCGATCGCCGTCGTTGGTGCCGCCGCGGCCTATTGGGTTTCAGGCGATGTTGTCGTTGGCTCCGGCGATCTGTTGATCGTGCGGGCTGATACCGACCCCGTCAAAGTGGCTCCGAAGGATCCTGGTGGCCGGGCAATCCCGAACCAGAACAAGGCGGTTTACGAACGAGTGCAAAGCGCCGACGCCGACATCGTCCCGGCGCAACAGACCCTCGTCACGGCCGCCGAGGAGCCGGTCGATCTTCCAGGCGTCGATCTGAACCCGATCAGCAGTGCGCGCGCCGCGGAACCGGTGCGCATCGCCGATGCGGCGAATGACGGCTCGCCGATCGCGGTGCTGACGCCCCGCCGCGTGCGCACCATGACGGTTCGACCGGATGGAACGCTCGTCATGGCGAATACGGTTCCCGAGACCTCCGTGGACGATATGCGCGGCAATGGAGTAGCGCTGATCGAGGCGTCATCCCGCTCGATGGTTCCGGCCGAGGCGAACGCCAGTGTCCTCGTTCAGTCGTCGTCGGGCGTGCCCGTACCGGCCTTACGACCGGGAAGCGACGATGCCGCCCCGGTCAGGGTTGCCGCGGTAACGACGCCGGAACCGATGTCCTACGCGGGCGGCTCGACGGCCGTTGCCGCCGTGGAGACGAGCGCGCCTGAAACGGTGGGATCGATCGCAGCCGCTCCCGCGACGACGTCGGCCCCCGCAGCCCAGATCCCGGGCGCCGACGGCTATTTCGTCCAGATCTCGTCGCAGCCGAACGAGGCCGCCGCCAAGCAGACGTCGCAGACGCTCGGGCAGCGCTATGCCGAGGTCATCGGCCAGCGTGATCTCGTGATCCAGTCGGCGGACATCCCCGGTAAGGGGACCTACTATCGCGTGCGGATCGCCACCGGCTCGAAGGCCGAGGCGTCGACGCTATGCACCGAGTTGAAATCGGCCGGCGGCAGCTGCTTCGTGGCGCGCTGAGCGCCAGCGCTGTCACACTTGTCGGCGGGGCGCCCAGCCCGGCCGCTTTTACCCATGACCATATCGAAGGACGGACCGGCCGCACAGCCGCGCCGTCCGCTCTTGCATCGGAGATACGGATGAGCGGATCGAAGGCCTGGATCGCAGCCCCGGCGGCGCCTCGACTGAGCGCAGACGAGCGCAGGTTCTTCGCCGACGAGAGTCCGTGGGGGTTTATCCTCTTTGCGCGAAACGTCACGGAGGCATCCCAGCTTGAGGATCTGGTCGCGGAACTGATCGAGCTTGGCGGCCGAGCCACGACGCCGATCTTCATCGATCAGGAGGGCGGACGGATTCAGCGTTTGAAGCCGCCGCTCGCGCCACAATATCCGCCGGCGGCCACGATCGGAGAGGTTTATGCGTCCGATCCGGAGGCCGGGCAACGTGCCGCCTGGCTGCAAGGCCGTCTGCTCGCCGATGATCTGATGGCCTACGGCGTCAATGCCGATTGCATTCCATGCATCGACGTGCCGACGGCTGATGCGCACTCGGTGATCGGCGATCGCGCCTATGCGACGAACCCGGAAGCGGTGGCGACGCTTGGCGGGGCCGCCGCGGACGGCCTTCTCGCCGGCGGCCTATTGCCGGTGATGAAACATATTCCCGGCCATGGCCGCGGCAACGCCGACAGCCATCTCGCGCTACCGGTGGTCGCAACGACGCGCGGTGAGCTGTCACGCACCGATTTCGCCCCATTCCATGCGCTTCGGAGGCTGCCGGCGGCGATGACCGCCCACATCCTCTACAGCGCCATCGATCCTGTCCATCCGGCGACCTTGTCGCCGACGGTCATCGAAAGCGTTATCCGCGAGGAGATTGGATTCGACGGCCTGTTGATGAGCGATGACATCTCGATGAAGGCGCTCGCGGGCGATCTCACCGACCTCAGCCGCAGGGCGCTCGAAGCCGGCTGCGACGTGGTCCTGCACTGCAACGGCGATTTCGACGAAATGCGAAAAGTCGCAGCCGCGGCGCGGCCGTTGTCCGGCGACGCCCAGCGGCGGGCCGTTGAGGCGGAATCGGTCATCTCAGCTCGCGGGACGGGCGGCGATATGCCGGCATTGCGAGCCGAATACGACGAATTGGTGGGGGCTTCCGTCTGACGCGGAACTACTGGAAGAGGCTGCGGTTGTCAGTCGGAACCTTTTTCCTGCGAAGGAAAATCGGTCACGCATAGGAAATCGGATCGCGTCGATCCTATTTCATCTGGATCTGGGCGGTAGACGTCGCAAGCTTGTCGGGTGGACCGTCGAACGCGGTTGCCGTTCCAGTGGCGACCGGGTACCGAGGTCGCGAATTGGCGGGCCGCAAGGCTGCGCTGGACGAACCGACGGACAGGCCGAAGCGTGCAGGACCATCAGAGCACAGCCATCGTTCCATCGACAAAGGGCTCCGGACGCACCAGTGCCGGCGTCAGCTTTGCCGCGCGTCTTGCCTTCGAAGACATCGTCCACACCGTTGGGTCGACCACGATCCTGTCGGGGATCAACCTGGCGGCCGAGCCTGGCGAAATTCTCTGCCTACTCGGGCCCTCCGGCTCAGGCAAGACGACGATGCTGCGAATCGCTGCGGGAATTGAGCGCCAGAGCGCCGGCCGCCTGATGCTCAATGGCCAGGAGATTGCCGGTCCCGACGCGTTCGTGCCGCCGGAAAAACGCGGTATCGGCCTGATGTTTCAGGATTTTGCTCTGTTCCCGCACATGAGTATCGCCGAGAATGTCCGCTTCGGCCTGACGGCGCTTTCGGGTGCGGCGGCGAAGAAGGAGGCGATGGTGGCGCTCGAGCGGGTCGGGCTTGCCGACGTCGCCCGCCAATATCCGCACACCCTGTCGGGCGGCGAGCAGCAGCGGGTGGCGTTGGCCAGGGCGCTGAGCCCGCGGCCGACAGTCCTGTTGATGGACGAGCCATTTTCCGGCCTCGACAGCCGTCTCAAGGATGTCGTGCGGACCGATACGCTGCAGATCCTGCGCGAAAGCCGCGCGACGGCGATCATCGTGACGCACGACGCCGAGGAGGCGATGCGGATGGGCGACCGCATCGCGCTCCTGCGCGACGGCCGGCTCGTCCAGGTGGGGACCGCCGCGGAACTCTACAGCCGTCCGGCCGATCTTTTCACCGCCGGCTTTTTTTCCGAGCTTAACGTCATCGACGGGGAAGTCCGCGGGGGCCGTGTCGTCACGGCGCTCGGCCCGGTCGCGGATTCGCCTTTGTCTGACGGTACGCCGGTGACGGTGGCGTTGCGCCTCATGGGCTTGCGCCTGGAGGAACAGCCGAGCGGCGTCCTCGGGCGTATCGTCGCCCGCCGTTTCCTCGGCGGTGTCGACCTCATGACTGTCGCGATCGAGGGGCTCGATTATCCGCTCCGATCGCGCATGCGCGCCGGAATCGTACCAGACGGTAAACGCGATGTCGTTGTTTCCGTTGATTTGCAAGACGTTATCGTGTTTGAAAAGACCCCAGATCATCGTTAGCTTGGCGGGAGCGAACGGCTCACGCGTTCCATGGAGAATTGTTATGGGTAGCTTCAGCATTTGGCATTGGCTCATCGTCCTTGCGGTCGTGCTGCTCCTGTTCGGTCGCGGTAAGATTCCCGAGTTGATGGGCGACGTCGCCAAGGGCATCAAGAGCTTCAAGAAGGGCATGTCGGACGAGGACGCCGAAAAGGCAGAGACGGCGCAGGAGCGCCGGACACTCGATCACACCGAGGGCGACGTGGTACGGCACGACGTGGCGACGAAGAAGACGGTCAACTGATCGTCTGATCGCCCTGCCGTCAGGCGACCGGGCCATGTCGGTGCCCGCACGCCTTCTTTTCTGGTTGTCGCTCTCGAGGCCTTGCGATGTTTGATATTGGTTGGGCCGAACTGATGATGGTCGCCGTGGTCCTGGTGGTCGTCGTCGGCCCTAGGGATCTGCCAAAAATGTTGCGCACCTTCGGGCGCACGACCAAACAGTTGCGCTCGATGGCTGGGGATTTTCGTCGACAGTTCGACGACGCGTTGCGCGAAGCCGAACTCGATGACGTGCGTTCGACGGTGAGCGATATCCGCAAGCTCGATCCGACCAAGGACGTGCGCGCGGCGATGAACCCGATGAAGGCGGTCGGGGATGAGATTCGGTCATCGCTCAAGGCCGCGGCCAGCGCGCCGGAACCAAAGGTTCCAAGCCCGACGGCTCCGGCGATAGCGGAAAAACCCGACAAGGCTGGCGCGACCGCAAAAACCGAAGGCTCCTCGGCGACGCCTGCTTCGGACGCAAAGCCGGCTGCAACCTCCGGTGACGCAAAGGTTGCCCCGGTCAAGCGCGCGACCAAAGCCAAGCCTGCCGCCAAGGCTCAGCCTGCGGCCAAGGCCAAAATCCCCGCCAAGCCCAAGCCGACTGCGAAAAAGACAACCGAGGACGTCGCGTGACACGCACTGACAGCGATATCGAGGCCTCTTCGGCGCCATTGATCGACCATCTCATCGAATTGCGAACGCGGTTGATCTGGAGCATCGCCGGATTCCTCGTGGCATTCATTTTCTGCTTCTTTTTCGCCAAGCAGATCTTCAATTTCCTCGTCGTCCCGTATCAGACGGCGACGATCTGGGCCGGGATCGACGACCGCCAGGTCGAACTGATCTACACCGCGCCGCAGGAATTCTTTTTTACCCAGGTCAAGATCGCGGCCTTCGGTGGCTTCTTCATCGCCTTCCCGCTGATCGCGGCGCAGATCTACAAATTCGTGGCACCCGGTCTTTATCGCGAGGAAAGGGGCGCTTTCCTGCCGTTTCTGGTGGCCACGCCGCTCCTGTTCCTGCTTGGCGCGGCGCTGGTCTATTATTTCTTTACCCCGATGGTGATGTGGTTCTTCCTGTCGATGGAGCAGTCCGGCACCGAGGAGGGGCAGGCGGCCATTCAACTCCTGCCGCGCGTGTCGGAATACCTGTCACTGATCATGACGCTGATCTTCGCGTTCGGATTGGTGTTCCAGCTTCCGGTGGTTGCAACCTTGCTGGTCAGGGCCGGGATCACCTCCGCCGACGGTCTCGCCTCGAAGCGCAAATACGCCATCGTGATGGCATTCATCGCCGCCGCGATCTTGACCCCGCCCGATCCGATGTCACAGATCGGCCTTGCCCTGCCGACGATCCTTCTCTACGAGGTGTCGATCTTTGCGGCGCGGATGATCGAGAAAAAGCGGGCCGAAAAACTCGGTGAGAGTGAGACGTAAGGTCGACCTCGACGTCTTGGAACCGGTCCCGTCGCTTACCGGTCGGGAACGGGGATTACATGCTCGACATCAGATGGATACGCGAGAATCCGGAAAAACTGGATGAAGCGCTGGCGCGCCGGGGTGCCGCGCCGGCTTCGGCCGAGCTGATCAAGCTCGACGAGGCCCGTCGCGAGCATCTGACGCGGCTTCAACAGCTTCAGGGCCGGCGCAACGACGCCTCGAAGGCCATTGGCAAAGCCAAGGGCTCAGGCGATTCCGGCAAGGCCGACGAACTCATTCGCGAGGTCGCCGAGATCAAGGCGGCGATCCAGGAGGGCGAGGAGACCGAGCGGCGTATCGACCAATCGCTCGACGATGCGCTGGCGCGTATTCCAAACCTGCCCGCCGACGATGTTCCGGTCGGGCTGGACGAGAGCGCCAATGTCGAGATTCGTCGGTTTGGCGACAAGCCGGAATTCGGCTTCGAGCCGAAGGAACATGACGAACTCGGCGAAGCGCTGGGCATGATGGATTTTGAACAGGCAGCGAAGATCTCCGGCGCCCGCTTCACCATCCTGCGAGGCGGGCTGGCCCGTCTAGAACGGGCGCTCGGGCAATTCATGCTTGATCTCCATACCGGCGAGCACGGCTACGAGGAGGTGGCAACGCCGCTGCTGGTGCGTGACGAGGCGCTGTTCGGTACTGGCCAGCTGCCGAAATTTTCCGAAGACCTCTTCCACACGACCGCCGGGAGCTGGCTAATTCCGACCGCCGAGGTGCCGCTGACCAATCTCGTGCGGGAACAGATTATCGACGCGGCCGACCTGCCGACGCGAGTGACGGCGCTGACCCCATGCTTCCGCTCTGAAGCGGGCTCGGCCGGCCGCGACACGCGCGGCATGTTGCGCCAGCACCAGTTCTACAAGGTCGAGCTGGTATCGATCACGGCTGCCGAGACGTCCGCCGACGAGCACGAGCGCATGACGGCCTCAGCCGAGGAAGTGCTGAAACGCCTCGGCCTGTCATACCGCGTCATCACGCTGTGCGCCGGCGACATGGGATTCTCGGCGCGCAAGACCTACGATATCGAGGTCTGGCTGCCGGGGCAGGGCGCCTATCGGGAAATTTCCAGCTGCTCGGTCTGCGGCGACTTCCAGGCGCGGCGCATGGGAACGCGCTACCGTGCGGACGGCGAAAAATCGCCGCGCTTCGTCCACACGCTGAACGGCTCCGGCGTGGCTCTCGGGCGCGCGTTGATCGCCGTGATGGAAAATTATCAGAACGCCGACGGAAGCATCACCGTGCCGGAGGTGATCCGACCGTATATGGGCGGGATCGAACGGATCGAGAGGCCGGCCTGATGCGACTCCTGCTCACCAATGACGATGGCATTCACGCCGAGGGCCTCCAGGTCCTGGAGCGGATCGCCCGGACGATGAGTGACGATGTCTGGGTCGTTGCGCCCGAGACCGACCAGAGCGGCCTGTCGCACTCTCTGACGCTTTCCTCACCGCTGCGTTTGCGCAAGATTTCGGAAAAGCGGTTCGCCCTCTCCGGCACGCCGACCGACTGCGTCATCATGGCGGTCAAGCGGCTGATGGATTCTCCGCCGGACATGGTGTTGTCGGGGGTCAATGCCGGCCAGAACATTTGCGACGACGTGACGTATTCCGGTACCGTGGCCGGGGCCATGGAAGGCACGATGCTCGGGCTGAAGTCGGTGGCGCTGAGCCAGCAATTCACCCGCGGGGGCGACCGTGAGACATTATGGGAGACGGCCGAGCAGCACGCCCCGGCTGTCCTCGATTTGCTTGCGGGGTATCAGATTCCACCCGGCCATCTCGTCAACGTCAACTTTCCGGCGGTGCCGGCCGATGCGGTCCGCGGGGTGGAGGTCACCCGCCAGGGCAAGCTCGACTATTCCCTCGGCATGGAAGAGCGTCGCGACGGCCGCGGCTTTCCGTATTTCTGGCTGACCTTCGGGCGCCAGGCGGGGGAGGAAGTCGAGAGTTCCGATATCGCGGCTTTGTCGGCCGGAAAAATCTCGGTGACGCCGCTCCATCTCGATCTCACCGCCCACGCGCTGCGCGAGGGTCTCGGAGACCTGTTTCGGTGAGGTCGGAGGGCCGGGACCGCGAGGACCTTGCGGCATTTCTCCTGAGCCTGCGCACCCGGCGGATTGCCGATCCCAAGCTGCACGAGGCGATCGAAACCGTACCCCGGCGCTTCTTCCTGCCTGACGGTATCGACAATGCTTATGAAGATCGGTCGGCGCCGCTCGATTGCGGCGAGACCATGCCCGGCGCGCTTTTCGCGGTCCGGTTAGTGTCGGCGCTGGAGATCGAGGCGGACCATCGGGTCCTAGAGATCGGAACCGGCAGCGGCTACGTCACTGCGCTAATGGCGCGTCTTTGCGCCCATGTCACCTCGTTCGATCGCTACAGGCGGCTGGTGGAAGCAGCGAGCCGGCGCTTGAAACTGGTCGGTGTGAGCAACATCTCCCTGTTTCTCGAAGACGGCAGCGACGGCTTCGCCGCCGGGGCACCCTTCGATCGGGCGATCGTTCACGCTGCCTTTCCGACCGTGCCGCGCCTGTTTCTCGACCAGATCCGTCCGCACGGGGTGCTGATCTGCGCGCTCGGCGAGGAAGGCGGAGAACAGGCGCTGGTGCGCCTGCGCAAGGTGGGCAGCCGCTTCGAGCGCGAGGATCTCGGTCCGGTCCGCTACCAGCCGCTGGCGTTCGGCACGGCCGAGATGCTGTAGCTGGGCCGTTACTTTCAAGCCGCTCGCTTGGGCTGCTCCACAAGAAATAACGTCGGCCGCCCGGTGATTTAACCCGGCAGTAAGATTAACGCGCTTCAATGGTCCCGAGAGTAATCCCGCGTGCTCAAGGGACGACGATGCGAATCAATGTGCTGAAATCTCTGCGACTCCCTATGGCTCGCTCCGTTGCGGTGGTCGCCCTGGTGGGGTTTGCCGCTGGATGTAGCTCCGATGTGGCGCGCTTCGATGACGGCTTCTACACTGGAGCCGTCCCGCAGACGCCCACCCGCACGGCGGCTGTCAGCCAGCCCTATCCGGGTGATGTCGATCGGATGAATACCGCCGGTATCAGCCGCTCATCGGGATATGCGCCCTCGTCCAGCCGCGCACCCACCGCTTCTGTGCAGCGCAACACGCTGCCGCCGCCACCGCCGCCCGCCTATCAGGCCTCCGCTCCCGCCTACCAAGCCTCCGCTCCCGTGACGTCCTCTGTGTCCCAGCCGGCGGCACGGGGCACGCCAGCATCGACATTGGGAGAGCAAGCGGCGCGAATCGCCAAGCCCGCGCCACGGCAGTCCGAGGGCGGTGCGAAAGTGACGGTCGAAAGCGGCGACACGCTGTTGTCGATCGCCCGGCGAACCGGCGCTTCGGTTTCCAACATCAAGCGTGCGAACGGTCTCGACGACAGCACGATTCGCATCGGTCAGACGCTCACCGTCCCCGGTGCAAATGTCGCTGCGACGAAGGTCGCCAGCGTGGAAGCCAAAGCAGCTGCGCCAACGAAGGAGGTCGCCAAGCCGCGGACCGAGAGCGCCGCGCCCGAGCCCTATACGCCGCCGGCGACGGCCGAGAAGGCTGCCCGCCCGTCTGCCGAGACCGCCTCGAAGCAATCGCAGCCAACGACCACCGTCAGCCAGGAAGTCGAATCCAAGGTCGCGGCCATCGCGCCCGATGCGACCGGCATCAGCCAGTTTCGCTGGCCGGTCCAGGGTCGGGTGATCAGTCGTTTCGGTGAAAAGGTGGGGTCGCGACGCAACGACGGCCTCAACATTTCCGTGCCGCGCGGCACTCCAGTCAAGGCGGCCGAGAACGGTGTGGTGATCTATGCCGGCGACGGCCTCAAGGAATTCGGTAACACCGTTCTGGTGAAACACGACGACGGCCTCGTGACCGTCTATGGCCATGCCGACTCGATCTCCGTCGAACGGGGCGCGAAGGTGAAGCGTGGCCAGGAGGTCGCCAAATCCGGCATGAGCGGTGACACCGACGTTCCGGTTCTGCATTTCGAAGTGCGCAAGAACTCCGCGCCGGTCGATCCCACGAAGTTTCTGCAATAAGCGCCGACCTCCAGGCGTTCGACGGCCCGGTCCTGCGTTTCGGCGCGCGGCCGGGCCTTTTCCGTTTCATATTGTCTGACATCGCGTGGCTAGAGACCGGTGAGCTCAAACCGTTCCGGTCAGAGCGGAGCCTTGTGCGGCCCAGTCGTCTGCCGCGCCGACGCATCCGTGCAGGTGGTATCGTGGCCTTGCTGAAGGGCCAGGCCATTTGACCTGATAGCGGACAGACAGGAGGCCCGGTTAGGCTTGTCCGGGCCGAATCATCTCAGCTGTCGATCTGAACGGCATCGAATCCAATGAGATACCGCGAGATGCGGGGGGAATCGGTTCTCACCCTTTGTCATCCCGCCTCTAGCTCTTGGCGGAGACGACCCTGTTGCGGCCCGAGCGTTTGGCCTCGTAGAGGGCGGCGTCGGCGGCCGCGATCAATTCATCGGCGCTCTTGCCGGCATCGGCGCCGGCCACGCCCGCACTGAAGGTGACGTGGAACAGTTCGTCTGGACCGCGCATCGGGATGTCCGCGAAATGCTCGCGAATTCTGTTCATCACGGCATTCGAGGGTTCGATCGGCGTGTCCAGCAGGATCACGCCAAACTCCTCGCCTCCATAGCGCGCGACGACGTCGATATGGCGGAGCCCGCCGACCAGCGAGTGAGACAGCGTCTGGATGACACGATCGCCTACCTGATGGCCTTTCGTGTCGTTGACTTGCTTGAAATGATCGATGTCGAGCAGACAGACGCTGAACTGCGAACCGGTACGCCGACAGCGCTCCAACTCCACCGCGACGCGATCTTTGAACCGTGCATGGTTCAAGAGTCCGGTGAGACTGTCTCGCTCGCCGATCTGGCGCAGGGCGACAGCCCGTTCGGCGCGCATCCGCACGAGCGATGCAAGGTGATCGAAGCCGACGGATTTGTTGATGAAGTCGTCGCCGCCGAGTTTGCGCGCCTGGCGCTGGCGCTCGACATCCTGCTCGGCGGACAGGAAGATGATCGGAAGCGACAGGTTGCGGCGCGATTGGCGAATGATCTGCGCGACCTCCATCCCGTCCGCGACGGGCATGTGCATGTCGAGAAGTATGAGATCGGGCGTGTTGCTGCTGATTTCTTCCAGCACGCGGCCCGGATCGGTCAAGATCCGCACACGCATATCGGCCGCTTCCAAGGCGAAGGCGAAAGCTTCGGCGGCGATTTCGTCGTCGTCGACGATCAGGATGGAAAGAGGCTCGGCCTCACCAGTATCGTAGTCGTCGAGCCAGGCGCCTAGCTCGACGGTGTCGAGAGGCGTCGACAAGATCGCTTCGACGCCGGCGCGTGCCGCCGCCAGCTTGAATTCGAAGCTGGTCTCGTCAGCGAGCAGGATGACACGGTGGCTGGCCGATTGCTCGCGCGCCAGCGCCAAGTCGGGATCGACCTGCGTGTTGATGAGAACCGCGACGCACGCGCCTTCGCTCTGCTCACCACGTCCGTCGACCGGTCGATAACCCAAGCCCGAGATCATCGATGCGCATTGCTCGATACGGGCATCCTCCTCGAAGAATTTGACGCTTTTCCGAAGGGCGGCACCCGCGGCGGACATTCCGCCGCGCTCCCGATCCTGCTCGTCGAGCCGTGCCACGTCGATGAGTTTACTATCCAAGAGCATCAGCCGAATACCTCAAGAACCGTCGGATCTCGGGCCATCGCTTGGCCCTTCGGGTACGTGGCATCCGGCTTCATCGCCAAGAATCACGCGTCTTATTTCGGGGACGATTGTTTCAGCGAGGTCCCTAAGATCCGCATCGCTGCGGTGAGAAAGAACAAAATGCTCCAGTTCGCTGGCTCGCGGCGTCAGGGCACTGAAGTCGAAGATGCCAGCTCTGCCCGCCAGGCGATGGGCGATTTGCCCGATCTCTTGGCGAACCTCTGCCTTGTCTCCAGGTTCGGCCAGGCGACCGGCCAATCTTTCCAGTTCGGAAGTCTGAAGGAGCGTATCCTCGATGAACCGCCCCTTCAGCGCCGCCATTCTCGCTTCCATCGATGTCGCCGGAACATTCGAAGGGTTCATTCCGAGCCCTCCAGGAATTGGACGCCGATATCGTTTCCGCTCTGCCATTTCGTTTCGACGGCACGTTTGCTGCCGGATCCGACAACGACGAGGTCGAATCGGTCGGGCGCCGCGAAATAGATGTCGACCCGCAATAGGGCGCCCGAAGCGGAGAGATTGCGAACAGTGCAGTCGATGACCGCGTCGCCTTGCCGGAGATACATCGTTCCCCGCTTGAAGACCCGCTGGCGGCGTTCCGCGCGTCGCTCGTCCCGTTCGTTGATCAGTGAGGGCTCGGCACGATCGCGCTCAAGGGATGGGGATGCATCCGGCTGGCTGGAGGCCTCCAGCGACGGCGCCGCCTCGTCGAACGCGGTACCAAATGGCTTCCCACTCGCGGCGGCGGTGTCGAGCGCTTGCTGCGCTGCCTGGATGAGGGCGGTCGGATCGGTGCCGTCGGCGGGAGACATCGCCGCGCCGATGGCTGGAATGATCTGGACGACGCTACGATCCAGGTTGACTTCCAGTGTAAGCTCTTGTGCCAATCGCCGGCAGCACTGGGAAATTGCTCGCGCGTCGACGTCGCGGTCGATCAGATAGAGAAAACTGTCATCATCGAGCGATCCGCAGAGGTCGCTGGCGTGGGTGGCCAGATTGAGTCGTTTGGCAAAGTTGTGCAGCAGCCGATCGCCGGCGATATGTCCCAAGCTGGCCCGAATTTGCGCCAGATTGCGAAGCTTGATGAGAACGATGCCGAACGCGGAAGACGCGCCTCTGCCGGTGAACTGCCCCAGACGCTCCTGCATGAATTGCGCGCTGTAGAGGCCGGTGACGTTGTCGAACTGCAGGCGCTTCTTGATAAGATCGGCTTCGATGGTCTCCGACTGCGCCTTTTTGCGTGTGCCGACCGCCGAGCGGATCGCCGTCACCAATTCGTGCTTGTTCAGGTCGCGTTTTGAAACATAGTCGCTGAATCCACTGCGAAACGCCTTGACCGCTGTTCGCTCACTTCCGCCACCTGTCAACATCACGATCGGGGGAGCATTGGGAATCGTCGCCCGTATCGTCTCCGCGATATTCAGCCCGTTCTCGGCGCCGAGATTATAGTCGACAAGGACACAATCGATCGGGTCCGCCTTGAGGGCACGCAACAGTTGCGAACCATCGGACGCCTGAGTGATCTCCATATCCCCATCATGACCCAACATGGCGGAGATATATTCCAGAAAAATCGGATCATCGTCCAAAACGGCTAGCTGTATCGAACGTGCGCTTTCCATTGGTCAGCAATCCTTAAATAAAGCAAGCCGGACGAATTGGCTTTAACTTCATTATGCGGGTGGAGACCTTTTGGTGCGGTTAACGAAACAACCTTGGTTCTGACAGTTTGGTGAAGTTTCCATCTTACGCGCCGTCGAGGCCGGTCAGGGGGCGCCCCAGCCGTCCGGCCAGTTCCTGCACGAACTGGTAGGCGACGCGCCCCGATCGGCTGCCACGGGTTGTCGCCCATTCGAGGGCTTCGCGACGAACCATCTCGGGATCGGCAGCAATGTCATGCGCGGCCAGATAACCGTCGATCATCGCCAGATACTCGTCTTGGCTGCAGCGATGGAAGCCTAGCCAGAGGCCGAATCGATCCGATAGCGAGACCTTCTCCTCGACCGCTTCACCGGGATTGATCGCGGTCGACCGCTCGTTTTCGATCATGTCGCGGGGCAGGAGGTGGCGGCGGTTCGATGTCGCGTAGAACAGCACATTGGGTGGCCGACCCTCGACGCCGCCCTCCAGCGCCGCCTTCAGCGATTTATAGGCGCTGTCGCCCATGTCGAAGGAGAGATCGTCACAGTAGAGAAGAAACGGGCAGGGCACTTCGCGGACCAGACTCATTAGCTGCGGCAAATGATCGATATCCTCGCGGTGAATCTCGATCAGCTTGAGATGGGGCGTCCCGGTGGGAAGCGCCGCGTTCACCGCGGCATGCGCGGCCTTGACCAGGGACGACTTGCCCATGCCGCGCGCGCCCCACAAAAGCGCGTTGTTGGCCGGAAGTCCGCGGGCGAAGCGCTCGGTGTTTTCCAGGAGAATGTCGCGCGAGCGGTCGATGCCCTTGAGCAGTTCGATGGGAACGCGATTCACTATCCGCACCGGCGCGAGGGCGGCTGGCGGTTCGAAGACGAAGCAATCGGCGGCAGTAAAATCCGGCGTAGGAGCCGGCGGCGGCGCAAGTCGTTCGAGACCTTGCGCGATCCGGTCCATGGTCTGCATCAAGCGGGTGAACTCAGCGGAATCCATCAGGAAAACTCGTCTCTTGCGTGGCTGTCGGCTCGGTCTGGTGCCGGCTTGTTGCATTCGAGGCGACCGATCGTATATTCCGCGCTGATCGTAAAGGCCCTGTGCCCCCCATTTCCTGAGAGGTTCCTGATGTTTGTGTCCGAGGCTTTCGCCCAGACGGCTTTGCCCACTGGTGGCGGAAGCGATATCCTGATCAGTGTGCTGCCGTTCGTCGCGGTTTTCGCGATCATGTATTTCCTGATCATTCGGCCGCAGCGCACGACGATGAAGAAGCGTCAGGAAATGCTCAGCAACATCCGCCGCGGCGATACGGTCGTGACCGGCGGCGGCATCGTCGCCAAGGTGACCAAGGTGCTGGATAACGGCGAACTCGAGGTACAGATTTCCGAGCAGGTGCGCGTGCGGGTGGTACAGGCGATGGTCGCCGAAGTGCGCGTCAAGGGCGAACCGGCTGCGGCGAACACCAAATAGCCGCTTTGCTTGAGCAAACGAGGCCACTGCCTTAAAATCGTCCGCGACACGAAACACCCGTGTCGCCGGCTGCGTCGATCGAACGCTTAATACGGATTGCGCCCCCTTTGGAGCGACCGTCGACCCTTTCGGGACCCATATGCTCTATTTTTCGCGCTGGAAAACGATCCTAATTTGGCTGACGGTCGCTCTCGGGGTCGTCTACGCTGCCCCGAACCTGTTCTCGACCCAGACGCTCGACGAAATGCCGTCCTTCGTGCCTGACAACAAGATCACGCTCGGGCTCGATCTACAGGGTGGGTCGTACATTTTGCTCGAGATCGATGGTCCGTCGCTGACCGGGGAGCGCCTCCAGACGTTGCGCGACGACGCGCGCCAGATATTGCGCACCGAGCGCGTCGGCTATTCGGGTCTCAGTGATTCCGGCACGACGGTGACGGTGCGGCTACGCGATCCGGCGCAGGCCGATGCCGCACGCGAAGCTTTGCAGCCGCTGGTCCAGCCGCTTTCAAGCGGATTGCTGAGCGGCGGTACGGTCACGGAAGTGGCGATCGCCGAACCCCAACCCGGCGTCCTGACCCTGTCGCTGACCGACCAGGGAATTGCCTACCGGATATCGACCGCCGTCGCTCAGTCGATTGAGGTCGTGCGCCGCCGGGTCGACGAACTCGGCACGACTGAACCGCTGATTCAACGCCAGGGCGATGACCGGATCATGGTGCAGGTTCCCGGCTTGCAGGATCCGCAGCGGCTGAAAGCGTTGCTCAACCAGACCGCCAAGCTCACCTTCCGTTTAGTCGACGAGACAGCCTCGGCTGACGAGGTCGCCAGGGGGGCCCGCCCGCCCGCCGGATCCGAACTGCGTTACACCAACGACCAGCCGCCCCAACCGATCCTGGTCCAGCGCCAGGTGATGGTCTCCGGCGAGAACCTCACCGACGCGCAAGCCGGCTTCGACAGCCAGACCAATGAAGCCGTTGTCAACATCCGCTTCGATACGCAGGGTGCGCAGCGCTTTGGCGCGGTGACCCAGCAGAATGTCGGGCGGCCCTTCGCTATCGTGCTCGACGACGAGGTGCTGTCGGCGCCGAATATCCGCGAGCCGATCCTTGGCGGCCAGGCGCAGATCAGCGGCAATTTCACCGTCGACAGCGCCAACGACCTCGCGGTTCTGCTGCGCGCCGGCGCGCTGCCGGCGACGCTCAATATCATCGAGGAGCGGACGGTCGGACCGGGCCTCGGAGCCGATTCGATCGCTGCGGGCGAAATCGCCGGCATCATCGGATCGATTCTCGTCGTCGCCTTTATGTTGGCGGCCTACGGGTTCTTGGGCATCATCGCCAACATCGCGCTCGTCGCCAACATCGTCATGATCGTCGCACTTTTGTCGGTCTTCGGTTCGACCCTGACCCTGCCGGGCATTGCGGGCATCGTGCTCACCGTCGGCATGGCGGTCGATTCGAACGTGCTGATCTACGAACGCATCCGCGAGGAACGACGCGCCGGACGATCCGTGGTGCAGGCAATAGACGTCGGCTTCCAGAAGGCGCTGGCGACGATCATCGATGCCAACATCACCACGTTGATCGCCGCGGTCGTGCTGTTCTCGCTCGGCTCCGGGCCGGTCCGCGGCTTCGCGGTGACGCTTGCCTTCGGTATCGTCACGACCGTCTTCACGGCCTTTACCCTGACTCGCTGGCTGATGGCCGAGTGGGTTCGCCGCAAGCGGCCGAAGGAGCTTCCGAAGGGCTTCCTCCATCTGGTTCCGGATGTGACGAAAATCCCGTTCATGGCTATCCGTAAATGGACCTTCGCAGCCAGCATCGCGGCTTCGATCGCAGCGCTGGTCGGCTTTGCGACCCTCAGCATGAATTACGGCATCGATTTCACTGGCGGAACCCTGATCGAGGTGCAGGCAAAGGGCGAAACCGCCGATATCGGCGGTATCCGCTCGGCCTTGACCGCCCGGCCAATCGGCGACGTCTCGGTTCAGGAGTTCGGCTCGCCCAAAGAGGCGCTGATCCGGATCGGCTCGCTGAGCGTCGAGGGACAAAGCGGCGACGCCGCTCAGCAGACGACCGTCAACGAGGTGCGCGGCGCGCTCTCGGCCGATTATGACTTCCGGCGAGTGGAGGTGGTCGGGCCGACGGTCTCGGGCGAGCTCGCCCTGGCCGGCACGATCGCGGTGCTTTTCGCGATGTTGGCTATCCTGGTTTATGTCTGGATCCGGTTCGAGTGGCAGTTCGCGATCGGCGCGATCGTCGCGACCCTGCACGACGTCATCATGACCATCGGCTTTTTGGTCGTCACCCAGATCGAGTTCAACCTGTCGAGTATCGCGGCGATCCTGACCATCGTCGGCTATTCGCTGAACGACACCGTGGTGGTCTACGATCGCGTGCGCGAGAATTTGCGTCGCTACAAGAAGTTGTCGCTGATCGAGCTTTTCGACAAATCGATCAACGACACATTGTCGCGAACCACTCTCACGGCGTTGACCACCTTGCTAGCGCTCGCCGCGCTGGCGATCTTCGGTGGGGAGGTCATCCGCTCCTTCGTTCTGGCGATGCTGTTCGGCGTGATTATCGGCACCTATTCGTCGATCTTCGTGGCGGGTCCGATTCTCATCCTGTTCAAGTTGCGTCCAGCGGACTTCCAGGCCGACCGCGAGGAGAACGCAGCCGCGCGGACGGGCATCCCGGCACCGCGCGAAAGCTGACCGGGGATGGCGAAGGGCATCGAAATCCGCGCAGCGCACTTTCCTGGGCGGGCGCCGATCGAGGCCTACGGCAACGGTGGGTTTCGCTTTGCCGACATGTCGCATCGCGGCTCGATCCTGTGCCTACCGTCCGGAATTTACGGTTGGGATGCGACGGTCGACGCGCCATTTGCCGGGGATCGGCTGGCCAAGGTCTTCGAAGAAGCGGACGATATCCGCTTTCTCCTTTTCGGAACCGGTAGTGAGATCCGTCGGCTGCCGCCAGCGCTGGCCGACCGGATGAGGAAGGCCGGGATTTCCTGCGATCCGATGTCGACTGGCGCTGCAGTGCGGACCTTCAATGTCATGCTGGCCGAGAGCCGTCCGGTGGCTGCGGCGCTGGTCGCGGTCGACTGATCCCCATGAACGAAAATGCGAAGGAATGCGTCCGTCTGGTCGAGGCGGAGGACCGCGACCGGGCGATCTCGCTGGCCTTCGCTCCAGCCGACAGACGATCGGACCTCGCGGCGCTCTATGCCTTCGATGTCGGGACCGCAGGGATTCGCAATAAGGTCAGCCAGCCGATGCCGGGTGAGATTCGGCTGCAATGGTGGCGAGATGTTCTGTCGGGAGACGGCGAGGGTGCGGCCGCACACCCGGTCGCGGCGGCCCTGTCGGAGACGATCGAACGCTACCAATTGCCCCGGTCCGCCTTCGATCGCCTGCTCGAGGCCCGGATTTTCGATCTCTATGACGATCCGATGCCATCGCGCGAGGCGTTCGAGGCCTATGCGGGTGAAACCGCATCGACGCTGATCATGCTGGCGGCGATGATCCTGTCACGGGATCAGGCAGAGAATTTCACCGAGGCCGCTGGCCATGCCGGCGTCGCTGAGACGGTCGCGGGCGTCTTGCGGTCGCTGCCGCTGCATCGTGCGCGGGGACAGGTTTATCTTCCGGCCGATCTGCTGGCGGCGGCGGGATGCACGGCCGACGATCTCGTCAGCGGGGAGGACGAGCCGTCACACCGCTCCCTGGCGGCGATGCTCGCCTTCGGCCGCGAGCACGATCGCGCCTGGCGGCGCGACCTGACGGACATCCCACGGGTGCTCCGCCCCGCATTCCTGCCGGCGGCGCTGGCGACCTCGTATCTCGATCGGATCGAGCAGGCAGGGATTGCGACGCTCGACAAGCCCGTCGAGATCGGGCCGCTGAGAAAGACCTTCCTCTGCTGGCGGACCATGCGTATTTGATCGGGGGAGACGGCTGTCCGCTCCGTGAGAGTGGGGAAACGGCCGACCGGACGCAACGGGGATCGTCATGATCGGCAGATTGAAACGCGTCCCAAGCCGGTTCGGCCGATTGACACAATCGCTTGCGGAAGGGGCCGGCTCTGCGGCCATCCGCTTTCCGGTTGCGACGCTGCTGGTTGTCGCGATCGCAATCGTCTCCAACCTCGCTGTTCGGACCATCTATCTACCGAACGAAGCCGATTTCGTCTGGCTCGTCGTCGCGCTCTATGGGGCAGCGGCAAGTTCCGTCGTCGCGGCGGTTTTCGCCGAGGCACGGCGCTTGCCCGCAACGGTTCGGCTGGTCGCCCCGATCGCGACCGCATTGATCGTCGGACTTGTGATCTGGTTCGGGACGGACCTTGGTGTCACCGCGCCGCCCTTGATCCTGGCCGCGACCCTTGCCGTTCCGCTGGTGCCTTATCTCGGACGGCGCGACGCGCGCCGATTCTGGGTTTTCACCCTGTGGACCGCCGTCGGAACCGCGTTGGCGTTCCTGTCGGTGCTGCTTTTTGTGCTCGGCCTGTCCGCAATTCTGGAAATGATTCGATTCCTTCTCGATGTCGGACTGCCGAATGATGCTTACGAGCACATCTATGTGACCGCCTTCGCCCTGGTTGGGCCGCTGTTCTCACTCGGGCGCATCCCGCGGGGCTTCGATGAGACGATGCCGGTCGCGGGCGACGACCGGTTGATTGCCGGGGTGCGCATCCTGATCGACTGGGTGGCGGCACCGCTGGTATTGGCCACGGCGGTCGTGCTGCATCTCTATGCCGCCAAGATCCTCGTCACCGGCGAGTTGCCGTCGAACGAGATCGGCTGGATCGTGAGCTTGTTCGCGTTCCTGCTGCTGTCGTGGCGGATCGCCAGCGATCCCTTCATCGCGGGCGGGGCGTGGCCCACGCGGCTACTGGCGCGAATCTGGGCGCTCGTGTTGCTCGTCCCCCTCGCATTCCTCATCTATGCCATCTCGCTGCGGATCGCGGCGGAGGGCGTGACGCTGGAGCGCTACTACCTGGCCCTGGCTGCGGTCGCAGCAGTGATCGTGATCGTGCTGGAGGCCGTGCCACGCGCTCGCGGCGATATCCGTTGGATGGCCGCGGTTCCGATCGTGCTACTGGCACTGTCGTCATTCGGGCCCTGGGGCGCGGCGAGCACTGTAGGGCGAAGCCAGACCAGCCTGATCGTGACCGAATTCGGCTGGAGCGACGAAATGGTCGGGCCCGGAATCCCCGCAGCCGATCGCCCGGCGAACGTACCGGCCCGGCTGCGCTCGCGTCTTTATGCTCTGAAAGAGGCCGGAGAACTCGACCGAATCCTGCCTTATCTCGATCCCGAGGCAGCGGCGCGCTACGCCGAGGCAAAGCGTGGCAGCCCCGGCACGGAGATCGATATAGTCTTCGCGGAGCTGGGCTTGGCCGTTCCGTCGCAACTGAGTGAGGTTCGCAGCTTTACCGCCAACGCCGGGACCGCCGTCGATCTCGCCGGCTTCGATCGCGCGGTGCTGGAAAGAGCTGTAGCGGTCATCGAGGGCGTCGGCGGAGCAAAACGCGTGATGCCGGCGCGACCAGGCGACGTCGCGCTCGCGATTTCGGGCTCGGAACTCACGATCCGGATCGGCGCCGTCGCGGATCGCGTCGATCTGACAGCTGCAATCGCCGCGCTGCCCGAAACCGTCTTTACCACCGACCCTTATCGGTTGGCGCCGGTGGTCGTCGATGTCACGAGCGCAAGCGGGCGTTCCATTCGGCTGGCGTTTCGCCAATTGTCGCTGTCCCGCGACACCGGGGCGATCCTCTCGGCAACCCTGGCGCTCTACTACCGGTCCGCCGACTGGCCGGCGGAAGCGGCAGAAGCGCCGGAAGGCGTCGCGCCGGAAACCTCACTCGGCGGCGGTGGCGACCGCATCGAGCCCAAGCCACGCGGCATAGTCGGCGAGGGCGCGCGCTGACATCGCCTTCTTCTTGGCGATTGTCTTTTCCTTGCCGCGAAACCGCTTCTGCCCTTCCGGCTTCTGGATCGTGCCGGGGTCGAGCGGCGGGAACAGGCCGAAATTGACGTTCATCGGCTGGAACGAGCGCTTGCCGCCGTCTTCCTCATGGGCGAGATGTCCGCCGGTGATGTGAGCGATGAGCGCGCCCATGGCCGTCGTCTGCGGCGGTGGAATCAAAGTCTCGCCGAGCCGCTCGGCGGCTGCGAAGCGTCCGGTCATCAGGCCGACGGCTGCAGATTCGACGTAACCCTCGCAGCCGGTGATCTGGCCGGCGAAGCGCACATGCGGCAATGCCTTGAGGCGCAGCTTCGCGTCGAGCAGCACCGGTGAGTTGAGATAGGTATTGCGGTGCAGGCCCCCAAGTCGGGCAAACTCGGCGTTTTCGAGCCCCGGAATCATCCGGAAGATGTCGGCCTGGGCACCGTATTTCAGTTTCGTCTGGAAACCGACGATGTTGTAGAGCGTGCCGAGGGCGTTGTCCTGGCGCAATTGCACGACGGCGTACGCCTTGATGTCAGGCTGATGGGCGTTGGTCAGCCCCATTGGCTTCATCGGTCCGTGCCGAAGTGTCTCGGGACCGCGCTCCGCCATCACCTCGATCGGCAGACAGCCGTCGAAATAGGGCGTGCCCTCCCACTCCTTGAACTCGGTGCGGTCGCCCTCGACCAGCGCCGCGACGAAGCGCTCGTAGGTTTCCTTGTCGAGCGGGCAGTTGATGTAATCCTTGCCGGTACCGCCGGGGCCGACCTTGTCGTAGCGCGATTGAAACCACGCTTTGTCCATGTCGATCGAATCGAAATGGACGATCGGCGCGATCGCATCGAAGAAGGCCAGCGCATCGGATCCCGTGGCGGCACGAATGGACTCCGCCAGGGCGGGCGCCGTCAACGGACCGGTGGCGACGATGCTCGGACCCCATTCTTCGGGCGGCAAGCCTTCGACCTCGCCGCGCTCGACCCGGATCAGGGGGTGATGCTCGATCTCGGCGGTGACGGCTTCCGCGAATCCTTCGCGGTCGACGGCGAGCGCGCTTCCGGCCGGCACCTGATGCGCGTCAGCCGCGCGCATGATCAGCGAGTTCGCCAGCCGCATTTCCGCGTGCAGGACGCCGACGGCGTTGGTCTCGCTATCGTCCGAGCGAAATGAGTTCGAGCACACCAATTCCGCCAGCGAATCGGTCTGGTGCGCGTCGGTCCCGCGCAGGGGTCGCATTTCGTGCAGCACAACCGGGATACCGCGCTCGGCGATCTGCCACGCGGCCTCGGAGCCGGCGAGCCCGCCGCCGACGACATGAATAGGTTTGTTCGACATGGAGAAGATTTAGCAGCCGGTGCGCCGTCCCGAAAGGGCCGGATGGATCGCCATGCCCAGAAACGACGAAACCCGCCGGGGGGAGGACCCGACGGGTTTCAAACGTACCTGCGCTGGGAGGAGGATGCGCAGGCTACAATCCGCATCCGGCCCGGGAGGAGGTGGGCCGTCAGCGAAACTTTTGCCTCTCTCATCGGCCGCCGGGGGGAGGACCCGACGGCCGACCGAGAGATACCCGCGCTGGGAGGAGGATGCGCGGGCACTTTTCCGCCTTGGGGGTCTGGGAGGAACAACCCACGGCGAAGCCCTGATCTCTTTGGCGCCCGCCGGGGGGAGGACCCGGCGGGCGTCTTGGGAAGGTCCACCCCATTCTGGGAGGAAGATAGGTGAACCTTGATCCGCTCGGGCCCTGGGAGGAGGATGGGCCGTCGCGAAATCGAATGGGTTAGGTCACCGTTTAGCCGACCGCGCGGCGGGCGATGCTGCTGATGTCGCCGCGGGCGATGCCGAGGTCGGACAGTTCGCGCTGCGACAGGCGGCTCAGCTCGTTGACCGTCTCGCGGTAGCGGCGCCAGTTATTGTAAGAGCGGACGATGTTCATTGTCTTCACCTGGTTGTCTAACTTTAATCGATTGAAGCGGCCCGGCTGATCCGTTGGCGTCGCCTCGTTGACCAGGAAGTTAGGGGGCCGGATCGAAGGTTGCCAGACGTCTAAACGCATGGCAGCTTTGCAATTTGTGCATTGCAGCAAAAAATTGGTGAAAAGCAAGAAAAATCAACATGTTAGTTAATAGGTTTATGCGTTCTGAATCTGAGGGGCATGCTGCAGGGGCGTCGCGTTAAGCTGCGGTTAAGCATCGTGTGAGGCCTGAGGCGCGGTCGGCCCGCGATCGGCGTCGACCAGCTCCGCCTTCGTTCCGCAAGTGCAGGGCGGCGAATTCAGGCCAAATTTGCCCTTTCGTGGCCGGAATGCCGGTGATATAGAGGCGCGCGCCTCGCGTCGCCCATTGTTCGGCGCACCATGCGGGTGTGGCGGAATTGGCAGACGCACTTGGTTTAGGTCCAAGCGCCGAGAGGCATGGGGGTTCAAGTCCCTCCACCCGCACCATTCGGGCGCTTTCACGGAATTCATAACGGGCTCGGTCGGCACAGGTCGGCCCTGGCAAGATCAAGAAGGTATCGAGAATGCAGGTAACGGAGACCAAGGCCGAGGGGCTGAAGCGCGAGATCGAGATCGTCGTGCCCGCCTCGGATCTTGAAGCGCGCCTCCAGACACGGCTCTACGAGGCCAAGGACCAGGTGCGGCTGAAGGGTTTCCGGCCGGGCAAGGTTCCCGTCGCACATCTTCGCAAGATGTACGGCAAGTCGATGATGGCCGAGATCGTCAACCAGATCCTCACGGACACGCCTCGCACGGTCATTGCCGAGCGTAACGAGCGCTCCGCCATGCAGCCCGAGATCGGGATGACCGAGGACGAGGGCGAGGCTGAGAAGGTTCTTCGCGGCGAGTCGGACTTCAAGTTCACGCTCGCCTACGAGACGCTCCCGGCAATCGAGCTCAAGGAGACCACGGGCATCAAGATCGAGCGACCGATCGTCGAGGTTTCCGATGAGGAGATCGACGAGCAGGTCAAGCGGATCGCGGAGAATGCCCGAACCTACGAGCCCAAAAAGGGCAAGGCCAAGGACGGCGATCGCGTCACCATGGACTTCGTCGGCAAGATCGACGGCGAAGCGTTTGATGGCGGCGCGGCCACCGATTCCAATCTGGTGCTCGGCTCTAACCAGTTCATTCCCGGTTTCGAGGAGCAGCTTGTCGGCCTCAAGGCGGGCGACGCGAAGACCGTCGAGCTGACCTTCCCCGAGGATTACGGCGCGGCTCATCTCGCGGGCAAGGCGGCGACCTTCGACGTAACTATCAAGGAAGTCTCGGCGCCGGTCGAGACGGCGATCGACGACGATATGGCCAAGAAGCTGGGGGTCGAATCGCTCGAGCGCCTGCGGACGGTCGTGCGCGAGCAGATCGAAAGCCAGTACGGCTTGGCCACACGCCAGAAGGTCAAGCGCCAGCTGCTCGATGCTCTCGATGAGACTTATGACTTCGCACTGCCGGAGAAACTCGTCGAAGCCGAGTTCACCAATATCTGGACCCAGGTCGAAAACGAGCTGAAGCAGAACGGCAAGAGCTTCGAGGACGAGGACACGACCGAGGAGGACGCCAAGGCCGAGTATCGTCGATTAGCCGAACGTCGCGTCCGGCTTGGCTTGGTCCTGTCGGAAATCGGCGAAAAGGCCGGCGTGCAGATCACCGACGAGGAACTGCAACGCGCGATGTTCGAGCAAGTCCGTCGCTATCCCGGGCAGGAGAAGGAGGTCTACGAGTACTTCCAGAAAACTCCGGACGCCGTGGCGAGCCTCAGGGCGCCGCTCTATGAGGAGAAGGTCGTCGATCATCTCCTCTCCGAGGTCGACGTGACCGACAAGACGGTCAGCAAGGAAGAGCTGATGGCCGAGGACGAAGACGACAAGGAAGCGGCTCTCGCCTCCTGATGCGCCCCGTCTGGTGAGGCGAAATGTCACAGGGGCCGGCGAAAGTCGGCCCCTTTTTGCGTCGCGCTTCCGGTTGCGGGCCTCAGTCTCGTCAAAGCCATGGGTGATAGACCGGCGCCGAGATTGGAAGGCGGCGGCTCGCGCCAAAGGACTTAGGCTATATCCGGCATGCAGCGATTTACGACGACCGGCATCATCGCATTGTTCATCGGCATTCTCGTTTGGGCGGGAACGAGCGCGGCCCAGATTCCCGGCCTTCCGAGCACCTCGTCAGCCGCCAACGATACTGGCGGGCAGGGCGGTGATACCGCCAATCTCGATGATCTGATCAAGATCCTGGAGAATGATGAGACCCGCGCCAAACTCGTCGAATCGCTGAAAGCCGCTGCCTACAAGGCGCCGGAAGGCGAGGGCGAGGACGGTGCGGATGCCGCCGTCATCCCGACGGGCGCGGAGGTTGTGCGGACGCTGCCCGGCGAGATCGCCGACTCCACGCGCGCACTGATCGGCGGCCTGTCTGAAACTTGGGAAACGCTGCGAACGAATACCGCCTCGGCGCTCGATATGCTGGCCGGCGTCGGCAGCATCGACCTGCCGAACCTCCTTGCGACGATACTGCCGGTCGCGCTCGTCGCCATCGTGGTGTTCCTGGTGCTGGCCGCAAGTCGGCTTGTAAAGGCACCAATTTTCCGCCGAATGGCCGAGCGCGCCGAACACTCGGGCCCGCTTCGCAAGCTGATGCTGCTGATCGTTTCGGCCCTCGTCGACGCTGCGTCGATCATTGTCAGCTGGGCGGGCGGCTATCTGGCCGCGACGATTTTCTTCGGCGGTCGGCCCGGCATCAATCAGGCTTTGTTCCTCAACGGCTTCTTGCTGATCGAGATGATCAAGGTCACCCTCGGGACCTTCGTCGCGCCGACCTATCCCAGGCTTCGCCTGACCCCGTTCTCGGACCGTCAGGCAAGTTATTGGTATTTCTGGATTTCGCGGCTGATCTCGATCCTGGGCTACACCTTCCTCTTCGTCGCCCCGATCATGCAGCGGTCTTCCGGCGCTGCGGCGGCCGATGCGACGCGCCTTATCGGCGTGGCGCTGTCGCTGATTCTGGCAGTCTGGCTCATTCTCAAGAACCGCGGCGTCGTACGCGAGCGTCTGAAGCGCGCCAAGCACGAGGGCGACAAGAGCTTCGGCGCCCGCTTCAATGCGTTTGTGGGTCAGATATGGTGGGCGCTCGCCATCGGCTTCGTGCTGACGCTTTCCGCGGTGTGGCTGCAAAGTCCCGGCACCGGCTTGACCTTCGTCGTCGTCTCGACACTCAAATCGATCGCGGCGATGGCCTTGGGCGGTCTCGTCGTGTCGATTCTGTCCCGGTGGATCGCGAAAGGCGTTCCGATTCCCCAAGACTGGAAGGATCGGATTCCGCTTCTGGAACGGCGCGTCAACTCCTTCATTCCGAAGGTGTTAACGGTCGTTCGTGTCATGGTCATCCTCATCGTGCTCGCCGCGATCCTGCAAGCTTGGAATCTGTTCAGCTTCAGCGATGGATTTGGCCAGCTGGTAGGCCAACGCTTCGTCGGCAGCCTTATCGGCGCCGGTGTGATCCTTGCCATCGGCGTGGCGATCTATATCGGCATTTCGTCCTGGATCGAATATCGGATGAACCCGAATTTCGGCACCGTTCCGACGGCACGCGAACGCACCCTCCTGTCGCTGTTTCGCAACGCCTTTACCATCACCATGGTCGTGATCGTGTCGATGCTGGTCCTGTCGCAGGTCGGCATCGATATCGCGCCGCTTCTCGCCGGTGCCGGTGTCGTCGGGCTGGCGATCGGTTTTGGTGCCCAGAAGTTCGTTCAGGACATCATCACCGGTGCCTTCATCCAGATCCAGAATGCCATGAACGAGGGCGATATCGTCGAGCTCAACGGCGTCTCCGGCGTCGTCGAACAACTGACCGTGCGCTCGGTCGGGCTCAGGTCCGTCGACGGAACCTGGTATCTGATCCCCTTCTCTTCGGTCGACCAGGTCGCCAACTATTCGAAGGACTTCGCCTATTACGTTGCCGACATCGGGGTTGCGTATCGGGAGAATGTCGAGGACGTGAAACAGATGATGCACGACGCCTTCGAAGAGCTGAAGCAAAGTTCGGTCGGTCCCAACCTGATCAGTGATCTCGATATGTGGGGCGTGCAGGAATTAGGCGATTCAGCTGTCGTCGTGCGTGCCCGTGTCATGACCAAGCCCAGCACTCAATGGGGCGTCGGCCGCGCCTATCGCGAGATCGTGAAGCGCCTTGCCGACGAACGCGGCATTGAAATTCCGTTCCCGCATATGACGGTCTGGTTCGGCGAGGACCGAGGCGGCAAGGCGCCGCCGGTTCGCCTCGCAGGCGAGGAACCGACCCCGCCGAAGGGCCGCGTGATCGACGAGGCCGCCACGCCGAGCGAGGCGACGCGGGCGACGCGCGAAACAAGCGGTTCGGACTACGGCTCCACCGACGCGACCGGGCGGCCAATTCCCCCCAGCGGCGGCGACATCGACAGCGCCGGCGGAGACCGCGGCTGACGCCGGCAAGGGCGGCAGCGAAACGGAATTCGGTCATATCCGTGGCGTCGGCAGACCGAACTGCGATAATGCCGACGGCGGATGGCTTGCATAGGCCCTTTGCCAAGCCCTATCTACGGCGTCAGAAACGAGCATCGATTCTCACAGGCGGGGCCGTCCGGTACCGCTCCACCCGAACAAGCAGCGAGACGACGACTGATGAAGCACCCCTTGGAAACCGCGATGAATCTCGTCCCGATGGTGGTCGAGCAGACCAATCGCGGCGAGCGCGCCTATGACATCTTCTCGCGTCTCCTCAAGGAGCGGGTGATCTTCATCACCGGTCCGATCGAGGATTCGATGGCGACGCTGGTTTGCGCCCAGCTGCTGTTCCTCGAGGCCGAGAATCCGAAAAAGGAGATCGCGCTCTATATTAACTCGCCGGGCGGCGTCGTCACCAGCGGCATGGCGATCTACGACACCATGCAGTTCATCCGGCCTGCGGTCTCGACGTTGTGTATCGGCCAGGCGGCCTCGATGGGCTCGTTGCTGCTTTGCGCCGGTCAGAAAGATATGCGGTTCGCGACGCCGAACGCGCGCATCATGGTGCATCAGCCCTCAGGCGGCTTCTCCGGGCAGGCCTCCGACATCGAGCGTCATGCGCAGGACATCATCAAGCTGAAGCGCCGTCTCAACGAGGTCTACGTAGAGCATACCGGCCAGGATTACGAGACCATTGACCGCACCCTCGACCGTGACCATTTCATGACGGCAGAAGAAGCCAAGGAATTCGGCCTGATCGACACGGTGTATTCGTCGCGGGCCTCACTTGAAGCCGATGTAACTAAGTAGTGCATAGCATTTGCCACGTCGCGGCCACAGTCGGCGGTCGATAGTGGGAGGCGCCGCGTTAAGCGCTGCTCAAGCAATCGACGTTATGTCGGATGATGTGCATAGGTGCGTAGGACGCCTCTTCCGCGACCCGTGAGGGCCGAAGTCGCTTTGCCGACAGGCCTTATTGGGTTTACGCTCGGCGGAGATATCAAGAAACGGATCCCTGGAGGGGACCGGATCGGAAGGAAAGACGAATGAGCAAAACGAGCGGCGGCGATTCCAAGAACACGCTCTATTGCTCTTTCTGCGGAAAGAGCCAGCACGAAGTCCGTAAGCTGATCGCCGGGCCGACGGTATTCATTTGCGACGAATGCGTCGAATTGTGCATGGACATCATCCGGGAGGAAAACAAATCCTCCATGGTGAAGTCCCGTGAGGGCGTGCCGACTCCTCAGGAGATCATCGCGGTCCTGGACGACTACGTCATTGGCCAGGCTTTCGCCAAGAAGGTCCTGTCGGTCGCGGTGCACAACCACTACAAGCGCTTGGCCCACGCGGCCAAGAACAACGACGTCGAGCTGGCCAAGTCGAACATCCTGCTGATCGGTCCGACCGGCTGCGGCAAGACGTTGCTGGCCCAGACTCTGGCCCGCATCATCGACGTGCCGTTCACGATGGCGGACGCAACGACGCTGACCGAAGCCGGCTATGTCGGCGAGGATGTTGAGAACATCATCCTGAAGCTGCTGCAGTCGGCCGACTATAATGTCGAGCGGGCGCAGCGCGGCATCGTCTATATCGACGAGATCGACAAGATCAGCCGCAAGTCCGACAACCCCTCGATCACCCGCGATGTGTCGGGCGAGGGCGTGCAGCAGGCGCTGTTGAAGATCATGGAGGGCACGGTGGCTTCCGTGCCGCCGCAGGGCGGACGCAAGCATCCTCAGCAGGAATTCCTGCAGGTCGATACGGCGAACATTCTGTTCATCTGCGGTGGCGCCTTTGCCGGCCTCGACAAGATCATCTCCGATCGCGGCCGCAAGACCTCCATCGGCTTTGCCGCGAATGTCGCCGCGCCGGACGAGCGGCGCACCGGCGACGTGTTCCGCCAGGTGGAGCCCGAGGATCTGCTGAAATTCGGTCTGATCCCGGAATTCGTCGGCCGTCTGCCGGTTCTGGCCACGCTGGAGGACCTTGATGAGGTTGCCCTCGTCCAGATTCTGGAACAGCCGAAGAACGCTCTGGTCAAGCAGTACCAACGCTTGTTCGAGATGGAGAACGTCGAGCTGTCGTTCCATGAGGACGCGCTGAAGGCGATTGCCCGCAAGGCGATCGAGCGCAAGACCGGCGCGCGCGGACTGCGCTCGATCATGGAGGCAATGCTGCTCGACACGATGTTCGATCTGCCGACGCTGGAAGGCGTGCAGGAGGTCGTGATCTCCGAGGACGTGATCGATGGCAACGCGCGTCCGCTCTATATCTACGCCGAGCGTAACGGCGAGAAGGAAAACGTCAGCGCGTAACCGTCTCTATTTTCGGGGAATTGACGGACGGCATCAGAGCCCGTCCCGGCTTCCCGCCGGGGCGGGCTTTTTGTTATCGGGCGGGAATCTCGGGCAACCGCATTGCGGCTCGGTTGCAGTCCGAATCGCTTGAATTGCGGGTCATTGACGCCCACATTGACGATCGATGAAGGCGTCGGCACCGAGTGCTTGAACAAGGCTCGAAGCGGACGGCCGTAGACGGCATATGCCGTGGAAAGGAATCTCATGACCCAGACGCCAGAACGCCAAGGAGCCGGAGAGGCTTTGCTGTATCCGGTCCTGCCGTTGCGCGATATCGTCGTGTTCCCGCACATGATCGTTCCGCTGTTCGTCGGTCGGGAAAAATCGATCAAGGCGCTTGAAGAGGTGATGGGCGCCGACAAGCAGATCCTGCTTGCGACGCAGAAGAATGCCAGCGACGAAGATCCGGCGCCCGACGCAATCTATGACGTCGGCACCGTCGCCAACGTCCTGCAGCTGCTGAAGCTGCCGGACGGGACGGTCAAGGTTCTCGTCGAGGGCATCGGCCGCGCGCACATCGACACCTTTACTCCCCGCACCGAGTGGCACGAGGCCTCCGCGCGCATCATTGAGGAGGCCGAGGAGGACCCCGTCGAGATCGAGGCGCTGGCGCGTTCGGTCGTGTCGGAGTTCGAGAACTACGTCAAACTGAACAAGAAAATCTCGCCCGAGGTCGTCGGCGCGGCCGGCCAGATCGAGGACTACTCGAAGCTTGCCGATACGGTGGCGTCGCATCTGGCGATCAAGATTTCCGAAAAGCAGGACATGCTGACCCTGGTCAGCGTGCGCGAGCGGCTGGAAAAAGCGCTCGGCTTCATGGAATCGGAAATTTCGGTGCTGCAGGTCGAAAAACGCATCCGCTCGCGCGTCAAGCGTCAGATGGAGAAGACCCAGCGCGAATATTACCTCAACGAGCAGATGAAGGCGATCCAGAAGGAGCTCGGTGACGGCGAGGAAGGCCGCGACGAGATGGCCGAACTGGAGGAGCGGATCAAGAAGACCAAGCTCTCCAAGGAGGCGCGCGAAAAAGCCAACGCCGAGATGAAGAAGCTCAAGCAGATGTCGCCGATGTCTGCCGAGTCGACCGTCGTGCGCAATTATCTCGACTGGCTGCTCGGTCTTCCGTGGGGCATCAAGTCGCGGGCCAAGATCGACCTGAAGAAGGCCGAGGAAATCCTCGACGGCGATCATTACGGGCTCGAAAAGGTCAAGGAGCGGATCGTCGAGTACCTCGCGGTACAAAGCCGGCAGTCGAAGCTGAAGGGGCCGATCCTGTGCCTGGTCGGCCCTCCGGGCGTCGGCAAGACCTCGCTCGCGAAGTCCATCGCCAAGGCGACCGGGCGCGAATATGTGCGCATGGCGCTCGGCGGCGTACGCGACGAGGCCGAGATTCGCGGTCATCGGCGCACCTATATCGGCTCGATGCCCGGCAAGGTCATCCAGTCGATGAAGAAGGCCAAGAAGACCAATCCGCTGTTCCTCTTCGACGAAATCGACAAGATGGGCACCGATTTCCGCGGCGATCCGTCGTCGGCGCTTCTGGAGGTGCTCGATCCGGAGCAGAACTCGACCTTCATGGATCACTATCTCGAGGTGGAATATGACCTGTCCTCGACGATGTTCGTGACCACGGCGAACACGATGAATATTCCCGGTCCCCTGCTGGATCGCATGGAGGTCATCCGGATCGCCGGCTACACCGAAGACGAGAAGGTCGAGATTGCCCGGCGGCACCTGTTGCCGAAAGCGATTCGCGATCACGCGTTGAAGGAGGAGGAATTCTCCGTCAGCGCGGACGCTCTGCACGAGATCGCCAGGCGCTACACCCGTGAGGCTGGCGTTCGAAATTTCGAGCGCGAGCTGATGACGCTTGCCCGCAAGGCCGTGACGCAGATTCTCAAGGGCGAAGCCACCAAGGTGGAGGTCACCGCGGCCAATATCGGCGACTTCCTCGGCGTGCCGCGGTATCGCTACGGCGAAGCCGAACTCGAGGATCAGGTCGGTGTGGTCACGGGGCTTGCCTGGACGGAGGTCGGTGGCGAATTGCTGACGATCGAGGGCGTGATGATGCCCGGCAAGGGCAAGATGACCGTGACCGGCAACCTCAAGGAGGTGATGAAGGAGTCGATCTCCGCCGCCGCTTCCTATGTCCGTTCGCGGGCGCTGGATTACGGCATCAAGCCGCCCTTGTTCGAAAAGCGCGACATCCACGTCCACGTGCCGGAGGGCGCGACACCGAAGGATGGCCCCTCGGCTGGCACCGCGATGGCAACCGCCATCGTCTCGGTGATGACCGGCATACCGGTTCGCAGGGATATCGCCATGACCGGCGAAATCACCCTGCGCGGCAGGGTGTTGCCGATCGGCGGTCTGAAGGAGAAGCTGTTGGCGGCGCTGCGCGGCGGCATCAAGAAGGTCTTGATACCGGAGGAGAACGCCAAAGACCTCGCGGAGATCCCGGACAACGTCAAGAATCAGCTCGAGATCGTGCCGGTGGCGCGTATGGGCGAGGTGCTGAAGCACGCGCTCGTCAGGGAGTTGACGCCGGTCGAGTGGTCGGAGGTCGACGAGCCCTTGACGGGCCGCGCCGACGTCGAGGACGGCGCCACGGCTGTTGCCCACTAGGCGCACCGTTAAGATTTGTTGAAAATGCCGCCAATTTTGGCGGCATTTTTTTTGCAAAGCCCGCGAAATCGGGCATCTTGCCGTTGCCGAAGGCGTTTCGATCCGCGAAGGTCGCGCACCGTGCTCACGGAGTCGTTATTGCCAAAGAATCAGGAGGGTATCCTAATGAACAAAAATGAGCTCGTTTCTGCTGTCGCGGAAAAGTCTGAACTGTCTAAACAGCAGGCTAGCTCCGCAGTGGACGCTGTCTTCGAAGCTATTCAGGGGACGATGGCCAAAGGCGATGATATTCGCCTGGTCGGCTTCGGAACGTTTTCCGTGTCCCACCGCGCCGCATCGAAGGGGCGCAACCCGTCGACTGGCGCCGAGGTCGACATCCCGGCGCGCAACGTGCCGAAATTCGCGGCCGGCAAGGGTCTCAAGGACGCCGTCAACAACCGCTAACGATTACATCTCGAGATGTCTCAAATGTCGGCCGGGCGTCAGCGCCCGGCCGAAATGCGTTCGGGTCGTCGTGTGCGGTTGACGGACCAGTCCGATATTCAGGAAGCGCGGGATGTGACTAAAGCGCTGCCTGTCGTGCGGCGAGCCCGTGATCGCGTGACGATCGGGCTTCGCCTCAATCCTCGATCTCTCGGCGGAGCAGGGCAGAGGGCTCGCGACGGTGAAGCGGTGAGGGGCCATGCCCGAATCGGATGGCTGCGTCTTGACGCGTCGGGAACCTGGTGGGCGATGAGAGACTCGAACTCCCGACATCCTCGGTGTAAACGAGGCGCTCTACCAACTGAGCTAATCGCCCGCCGATGCTTCGTCTAAGCGTTCGAGGTCTCGCTGGCAAGCAGGTCGGTGTGCGCGAACAGGCAAACGAGCCCGATAAAAGGGGTGATTTGACCTGTTCGTGGCCTGAGGCCGCAACAGCGGCAATGACCAGTATCGCGAGCGTCCCGAACTTCCTGCGAACTGCCCGAGAAACTTTGCCCGGTTCTGCTTGACAGCATAGGGGGATGCCCGTAAACGACCGCCTCACAAGCCGCATCGAGCGGCCGAGCGCGGGTGTAGCTCAGTCGGTTAGAGTGCCGGCCTGTCACGCCGGAGGTCGCGGGTTCGAGTCCCGTCACTCGCGCCATTTTTATTCTGTCCGACCCGGACACATAGGTAACAGAGCGTACCTAAGACATGGGTGACAACCTCGTGCCGAACGGGTTGTCGATG
>LAZR01000173.1_pt1 | contig 74822 bp, 66 predicted proteins | sample 329461 | NCBI WGS metagenome assembly LAZR01 (sample SAMN03002196, study PRJNA259156) | marine sediment metagenome | biome: sea floor; feature: Hydrothermal impacted sediments; material: marine sediment; isolation source: Loki non-amplified sample from Loki's castle hydrothermal vent sediment ... | reverse complement strand
CAATAATCTAATTTCTGATCTTTTGTGAGATCAGGATAATTTGAAAGAATTGAATGGATATCAGATGAGATTGAAAGGTATTCCTCTTCTGCTTTAGCAGGAGTTATTTTAAAAAAAGACAATGAGAGTTTATCGTTTTCAGTAAGGATATCCTTCGAATCTCCCTCTTTAATGATTTCCGAGACTGGTTCTGATTTTACATTTAAACTATTGTGTCGAAAATTATCATGAAATATAATTGATTTTGGGATATTCTTCTCTACACGTATTTCAGAGAGTTCTTTGTTAATAATTCCCTTTGAAATTGTACCTCATCTCGGAGAAATTTAAATTTGATATAGGTGAAATTATATTGATATTAATAAAAAGAGCGTCTCTTAATTTAGTGGAACTGAAAGACATTTGTATAATACTGGGGAGAACACATTAAAAAATAATACGTTTGATTTATACAATTTTGTGAATATATTTATTCATAAGTTGGGATGCGGTATTTTTCAATAATAAAAAAAGATTATTACAAACTAACAGGAGAATTCAAAATATTGCACTAACAAAAAGGAAAGCATAATAACTGTAAAATATCGACAAATAAAAGGATGTGTGTCTTTTAACTTAAAATCATTTTCTATTTTTTAAATAGTTTCCATAAGTCCATAAACGATGGATACATTTTGCTGCTGCTCCAACTGATTTATATATTATTATGCCTTTTTCTTTGGCTTTAGAGTAAAAGGCATTTACTGCGTCTACAGTTTCTTTTCGTTGTCCAAATGACATATGTATACTAATAAGGTTTTTTTCTGAGTTTGGTGATAAGGCATTAGCAAGGTTATCTACAACCTCATCCATACTTAATCCTCGAGCTGCATACCGTTCAGGATTGTTTGTGATCATTATTGAAGAGATATGAGGTTCTTTATCGAGAATATTTATTACTTTAATCGTATTTTGATGCCCACCATTAGCCCCAAATTCTAATGGGTTAGATAAATTTGAATTAACTTCAGGAATAAATTCATTTATCATCCTTTGGGCTTTTTCTGTTATTTTTGGTACTTCAAGCCCATAAGCTTCACATTCATCAGTCATTTCTACTGCTGGACCACCCCCACCAGTAATAATCGCGGTACCGAGGTTTTGGGGGATGTTGTAGTATAAGCAAGCTTGAATCATTTCGGTTAGTTCCTCGAAATTATTTACAAGGATAGCCCCTGTTTGATTAGCCATGGCACTCCATAGTTTTATGTTACCAGCCAAACCACCAGTATGACTCATTACTGCTCCATGTCCTGCTTTTAATTTACCACCTTTCCAGATAATTACTGGTTTTTCTTTGGTGGTTTCTTTTAAAAGTTGAACAAAATCATTTCCACTTCTTTTTAAATTTTCTATATACATTGATATAACTTTAGTATCTGGATCGGTTCTAAAGTAATTTAAGAAATCGACTAGATCAAGATCGATTTGATTCCCCACAGAGATCACTTTAGAAAAGCTATACCCGTTTACTATTCCAACATGTGAATGTCTACTCGCTAATCCTCCAGATTGACTTATAAAAGCTACTGGACCTGTTTCAAGAGGTAGTCGATGAGTAAATGCGATTCTACCTTTTGGACTATAAATACCCATGCAATTAGGACCAAGAATTCGGATATGACTATTACTGGCCTTCTCTATAAGTTCTCGTTCAAGTTTTTTTCCTTCCTCACCAAGTTCTGAAAAACCGCTAGAAAAGATATGAGCGAAAAGTACTCCCTTTTGTCCTAGCTCATTAACTATTTGTGGTGTGAATCTTGCGGGAACTGCAATAATTCCAAGGTCGATTGGCGGATCATCCGGTAAAGAAGAAATCGAACCATAAATTTTATAGCCTTGAATTTCTTCTCCTTCATATTTTGGGTTAACAGGGTAAACAGCTCCAGGGTATCCATATTCCTTGAGAAGCTCTAAATAGTGGCTTCCCCCCCAACCCCTTTTTGTACTGACACCAACTACGATTATCGCGCGTGGATTAAATAATCGTTCAAAAGGAATGTTGTTTCTTTCAAATGGGACATTCTTCGTTTTAATTTCTAATGCTGATAAACTAAGTTTATTCTGGTTCTCACTTGTAGTTATATTAAGTCACCAAAAATTAGAAAGTATAATTTTAATATGATTTAATAATGAATATGTAAAAAATTTTGGTAAAAAAAAATTAAAATTTGGAATTTAATTTGAATTTAATTTGAATTTAATTTGAATTTACTATGCGGGTAAGTTTATAACTTAGAACCACAATTTGGGCAAAAACCACCACTTGCCTCTAATTTATGACCACAATAAACACAATAGTTCTTATCAACTGTTGGTATAGGGGCTTGTAATTTTTTTGCAGGTGCAATATACTCATTTGCTTGTTTATAAATAATTTTTTGTCCTAAAATAATCTGTCCGGTTTCAGGACTAAAGCTATATTGAACTACACCATTATTTCGTAAATCCACTAAAACACGTAGTATATCTTTTGGTCTCATTCCGATTTCTAAGGCGATATGTTCAAGTTTGTGAGTTCCCTCAAAATTCCTATTTGCTAATGCATTTTTAACTAGACTTTTGTATTTTGAGTTTCTATACAACTGTTGGAAACCCCCAAGAAAGATAAAAAATGCGGGAATGAAGAGCCAAAAACCCCAGTCTTTCAATCCGATGAAGTCGAATTCGAAAGCCTTGAAGACCAATGATAAACAAGCAAAAAATAGAAAAATTATTCCAGTAACTAAAGTGCCAAGTGCTGTTTCATAAGATTCTTTATTATAATATCTATCTTTGTATTTCTCACTCAATTCTATCCACTTTTTTAATTAGAATTTATTATTATTAATTAATTACAGTTTGCTTAAATATTTTTAATAGCCCAATAATTGTTGTTACTTTTTTTTGTTACATTTGAGAAAGGAATATTAAAAAATTATTAATCAGTTTAAAACAAATCTTTTAACCAGGTAGAATCCTTTCTTAATTGTTCATAAACGTCTATATCTCCAAAATCTCCTCTGAATTGTTCTTTATTCATTTTAATCAACTTAATTTTCCAATTCCTACCCAAAATACCTAGTTTTATTGCATCTGTAAGTTCTATCTCATTTCTATTTGAGATTTTTATATTCTTCAAAACTTCGAAGATTTCTCTATGAAAAATAAATACACCACAGTTGTTTAGGTTAGATCCCGATTTACCCTGGATTGGTTTTTCTATAATGTCTACACAATAACCATCTTTGCTAAAAACGGCACCACCTTTGTATGGATCATCAGTATAGTTTGCCAAAAGAATAAAATCTTGATTATCGTTAAGGAAAGTATCATAGATTCTCTTATACATATTATATGGAACTAAAATATCCCCCCAAGTTAGAAAAAAATGGTCACTAGTTATTAAATCTTCACAAAGGAGTACCGCAGCTCCTGTTCCATTTGCTTTCTTTTGAGTGACATAATCAATTTTGATCCCCCATTTGCTTCCATCCTTAAAGTAGTCTTTAACTTGTTCTTTAAGATAACCTACCACCAAAATAATATTTTTGAAACCAGCAAATATAAGGCCATTTATAATATATTCTAACAATGGTTTTCCAAATAAAAGAATCATTGATTTCTGGCTTGTGTCAGTTAACGGCTTCAAGCGAGACCCCTTTCCAGCACACAAAATGACAGCCTTCAGTAAAATTCACTCCATTACAAACTCGTGCTATAACAAAGACAGGTTTAACAAATAATTAATTTATTGAAAACATTATAATACTACGATAATACATTTTTTTTTCTCTTACTATTTTATTTGTATTGTAAAGATTTTTTCATAATTTCTAAAGTTATCTACATAGTATTCTTAAATAAATAACCCAAGTTCTCTTGAGATTGATGATTTCCGACATTTTTATAATTAAAGATGGATTACCACTATTTTCTGCAAATTTTACTAGTTCCAAAAATATTTTTTCTCAAGAGGATAATCTTCTAATGATATCTGGATTTTTTTCGGCTTTAAATTCATTTTCAGACTCATTTGAGGATTTAGGGGCAATAAGCGAATTAAAACTCTCCAAAAATGATCTAAACTTATCATTCCTAAGGGAACCTACCATACCAAATTTAATATATCTCGCAATTTTTAATGGAAAAACGGAAATTAGTAATGTTAAGAGATTTTTAAGTAAAGTTTCTCGAGGCTTTTTACAAAAATATGATGCCAACCAGATTTTTAGCTGGAATGGAAAAAAAAGTTTTTTTAAACCATTTGAAAAGGAAATTAGGCAATTAATCGAGGAGGAAGATAGTATGAATGAAAAATTTTATAAGGATCAAGTATCTGATTGGCTTAAGAGTTTCGATGTTGGAATAGAAGAACAAACAAATTCAGTTGCTGAAACGGAAGTATTAAATAATAAGTCAAGATATTTTAATTACGTACCGATCTTCACATCATCAGAAGTCATTGATCCGAAACTCTATTTGACAGGAGACATTTCTTGCCAGGTATTTGAGAAAATTGACGGGGAGAAAAACATAGCACAAATCACCAAAGAATTAGATCTAAATCAAAATAAAGTTTATAGCATTTGTAAAAATCTCATTAAAATGGGATTTATAGCTTTCGATTGAATAAATTTAAAAAATTAATATAAGCAACAGGTTTCCTTACCACAAATTGTAATTTGTTACACTCAGAAGACAAATCTTTCTTCCATAAATTTAATTAAGTACACATATATTATTAATTTGTATAAAAACTCATAAGTTAAACAATTCGGTGTAAAAAATAGAACTACCGCCTTTAAAAAAATCAATGGATGACTTGATAAGCGAATTAAAAAGAATTTCAGGCTTACAATTCGAACATTATCAGAGAAAATTTTTAGAGAAAAGAATTTCTTTTAGAATGAAGTACTTGGAATTAAATTATTATCAAGAGTACATAGACTACCTCAACGCGCACACTGAGGAGATTGATTTATTTTTAGACAAATTTACTATCAATTACACTTTTTTTTTTAGAAATATTAATGTTTATTGGAGCCTTGAGAAATTTTTAAAAATTTATTGTAAAAATTTAAAGGGGCCACTTAGGATATGGTCAGCTCCGTGTGCTACAGGTGATGAACCATACTCTATTGCCATATTGTTGGATAATCTTAAAAATGCAGGGAATAATATTCCAAATTTTGAAATAGTAGCCTCTGACATTGATAAAACTGCAATAAAATTCGCAAAAAGAGGAATCTATAGTGAATATGCAATACATGAGACACCAAAAAATTATGTAACAACATATTTTTCAACGAAAAACACGGAAATTGGCCCTAAATATAAAATAAATCAAAATATTAAAGATAAAGTTAATTTTTTCCAAGAAGATATCATCAAAGGGCACAGAAATAATAAGAAATTTGATATCATTTTCTGTCGAAATTTTATCATATATATTAATCAATTTGCTCGTGAAAAGTTGATGAGAATTTTAGAGGCACGGTTAAAAGATGGAGGGTTATTAATTTTAGGCGGATCAGAAACATTTTCACCACAAAACACTTGTTTTGAATCAATTAGTATTAGAGATCGGTTTTATGTGAAAAACCTGTCTTCTCAAAAAGAAACTTTTAAACAAACAATTCGGGAAGTATTTCAGACAAAAGAAGCAAAGAAATTTAGAAAAATTTTGGATGAGAGAAGAAAACAATCAATAATGAACAAATCTAAAGGGGCTCAAAAAGAAATTAAGAAACACACTCCAGAGAAAAAAATCAAAAATATAACCCGAAAAAAAGATAGTTCGATTAAAAAAAAAGTCCAACATAATAAAGTTAATAAGAAACTTTTAAACAATACAAAGAGACAGCCAGCTGAAGTTAGGATTACGGGTTTAGTCGTAAATAATAATTATGATGGTAATTTATCTCAAAAAAACCCAGATACGGTTTCAACTAATAAAAAACACGATATTAAGATTTCAAAAGATCAGGCAAAAATAAATAAACTGAAACAGTTAGAAGAAAGTTTAAAAAATAGAGAATTAATGCTTGAGAAAAGAAACGAGTTTTTCAATCAAGAAAACGCAAAATTAGAGAATAAGCGTAAAAACTTAAAAGAACTTCTTAAAAACGCGAATGAAAAAGAAAAAGAAGTTAACAAGAAGATACTAGAATTCAAACATCTTAAGAAACGATTGGAAAAGCGAGAACAGGTAATAGAACAAAGAGAAAGGCAATTACAGGATCGATTCAACCAAGTTGGACAATATTCAAAGAAAATAATTCAAAGAGAAATACAAATAAATATAAATTCGACGGAGATTGAATTAAAGAAAAAGGAAGAAATACTCTTTAACCCTTTTGATGAAAAGAGATACGATCGTGTTGAAGAAATAAATTCCAAAAAAGAACTAATTATTCCTTCTGGATACTACGGTTTAATAAACTCATTTGATCAAAATATCTCAGCTACAAAGTTATCTATAGAAGGGTTAGGTTCAAGTATAGCTCTTATTTTAAAAGATCCTATTAATAATATTTTTGCAATGGCACATATTTCATTACCCAACTCATCAGCTTCAAAACAAGGCTACCATTTATTATTTCCTCACACATTTGCTGATACTTCCGTTAAAGACTTATTTAATAATCTTGTATATCATGGAGCTAAGGAGCCTAATATATCAGCCGTGATTGTTGGAGGGGCTAAATTATTTTTAGAATATGATAAAACTTATCAAGAAAATATTGAAACAGTCAAGAATGAATTGAAATTATTGGAGATTAAGATTGAAGCAGAAGATATTGGAGGTTTGAGTGAAAGATCAATATACTATGATACAATAAATGATACACTTTTTGTAAAAAAATCATGGGAATTTCAGTACAGAGCAGTAGTTTAGAGAATATAAGCCTTTATCTCATTCTACTTCTTTATATCGATATACATCAAAAATCCAAGCTTTTCCACCTGCGTTGTTAATAGCATCAGCAACTTCTTTTTGTCTTCCAGGAGCTATTGCAACCATACATCCACCACCACCCGCACCCATCTGTTTAGCCCCAAAAGCCCCCGCATCATTTGCTGCATTACACAAATTCACGATCTTTTCGGTATCTGTTCTGATAATCCTTTCTTGCTCTTGTTGAATATTCATGAGTTTTCCTAGTTCTTTGAAATCCCCGGTTAATAAAGCTTTTTTTGCCTGATATACACACCTTTCAATTACTTTAAAGGCTTTCAATGTAACGGGATCTTTCTGCTCAATTTGTTTTTTAACCCTATTAAGTATTGAGGATGCTTTTCTTTCCTCCATTGAGTTTCCAACAACAACAGGCAAATTATCCACATCTAAATACTCCACACTTGGATTCTCACCAGTATTTATAAATACTACACCACCGAATGTTTCGGTGTACTGATCAAGTCGTCCACATTGAATCCCTAAGTCATGATTTTCCCCTAAATAAGCTAATTCTGCAATTTCGCTTTTAGAAAGGTTCAAATCAAGCGCTTGATTTAAGGCTTTAATAAAGCCAATCGACAAAGCTGCTGATGTAGATAACCCGGCTCCTATAGGAATATCCGATTTTACCTCGATATAAAATCCTTTACTAATATTTTTTTTTAATCTTTCAAATAAAACACTCCAATACGCCAAGTCAATATTCCGAGGAGGATTATCTCCCAATTTGAAATTTACTCTTTCTCTTGTATCATGGCTATAAAATTCAATTTCATTACTTCCTTTTTCTTTATAATTTACAGTCAACATTAAATTAATGGCCATTCCTATAACAGGCTTACCTAAAAGATCAACTTTATCACCCATTAAACAGATTCGGCCAGGGACCTGTACAGATACTTCTGATTTCATTAGAACTGAATTTTAACAAAATATTATTGACAAGATTATTTTTCTCAAGAAATGTTAACTAAAAATAGGTTTCACTTTTGCTTCCTTTTTTGCTGAAGTTTTTTTTTCTTACGATCAGCATCTTGAATTTCTTCATTTAAATCAATTAAGCGTTGATCACTTTTACCTTGTAGTTTAAATTGTCCAAAAATTTTACTTTCATCCCGATCCCCAGTTTTTGATATTTTTTCAAATGAAAGATCAATTGGTAAATCTTGGTTCAAGGCTAAATTTATAAAATTAATAAAACCAATGTGTCTACTGGGACTAATTGGTAATTTAAGGATTATTTCTTTATTTTTCTTTGTTTTTGTTTTTAGAATCAGGCGCAATTTCACGGGGTTTCATTCTCGATGTTGTATGAGTGCACTATTATGTAGTTAAAATAATCAAATTAAAAAAACTATGTTATTTTATAATGCAAAATAATATTTTAATATATAAAACCTAATTTACCATGGCTTCTAATCTGCGACTAAGGCGTATTTTTAAACCATTAGTAACATTATTAGCAAAAGGTTTAATTAAAATTAGAGTTTCTCCAAATTTGGCAACAGTAATCATGCTTTTCTTATCAATCCTGAGTTTTTTTGCTTTGGGGTATTTTGGAAACCTATTTTTCTTTTCTATCTTTGTATTTATGACAGGTATATTTGATGGGATAGATGGTAGTATTGCTCGTTTAACTAATAGAAAAACACCTTTCGGGGGCTTTTTTGATTCAGTGATGGATAGGTTTAGCGAATTTATAATTTTTTTTGCTTTGATTATTTACAATTGGTCTACTGTTCTTTGGAATTTTCTTGACATGCGATTGATAATATTCATAATTTCTTTTGCTTCGATAATGATAAGTTATTGTAGAGCCAGAGCAGAAGTCTTTTTTAAAGGAGATTTTGATATTGGACTGATGGCTCGATCAGAAAGGTTATTTTACATCTTTCTGACAATGCTTCTCGCGTTTTTTTATGGTTTTTCTTCAGAATTGTTATTTATTTTTATGTGGCTCGTTATAGGAACTCTCATATTCAGATTCAAAAGGATTTACCATATAATCAAAATGAGAAATTTTCAGGAGAGAGAGTAGCAAAAGACCTAATTATTGTTTAGTGAATTCTAGTCTAATATTATCCCCATCCTTAATATTTAATGCGTCTCTTATGTAAGGTGAGGCTATAACTTCAAAAATATTTTTTTTATGATGTGTTCTTTTGATCTTCAGAATTGCTGCATTAATTTTATTATTTTTATCATCCAACCTAGATACTTGACATTTATAGCAATCTACGGAACCATAAGTGCGTTTTATATGCCCTTCTTCCTCTTTCTCAAAACCAGTTATGATTACGGGGATCCTATTTTTTAGGTTTTCTTCTAATAATTCTTTATTGAGATCACTTAATTGTAGATTTAAGGTTCCGGGATAGGGTTTAAATCCTAATTTTTCTTGGAATTGTTTAAAATACTCTTGAATTCTAACATAATATCCCCCTTCCCCCATTCCTTCAGTTACCTTTCCAACAATCAATATATCTTCCAAGATTTGTTTTAAATTTTTATACATTATAAGTATCGCATCTGCTCCTTTCTTAGTTATTCTGATTATCTGTTCTTTTCCTGTTATTCTTCTCTGAATCCACTTCATTTCTTCTAGATTATTTATCCTTCGAGATGCAGTTTGTTGCGATAGATCCAGTAATTTTCCAAATTCGACGCTATTAATATGAATGGATTTCCTGCTACCGATATTTTGGCAAAGGTGATAAAGTGCAAACCAATTTGCATAATTTTCAGGAGAAATGTTATCTTTATCTTCCATTCTTACAACTTCTTGATTTTTCTTGCTTATACTTTCTTATAATTTTCTTCTTAATTGAACTTGAGCTATTCAGTTCATACTTATCATAATAAGTGTTAAGTCTTTTTACTTCAATATGATTTAAACCTTTTTTAATAAGAGCTTTTTTTAATGTATCAATACTGTATTTCTGATTTGGACCTAGCAAAACAATATCAGCGTGTATTTCTTCAACAGTTTTAAGGGTATCATTATCGTGTCTTCCCATTTTTGCATCTTTCACTTTTTTTATACTTTTAATCACTTCTAATCTTTGTTCTTCTGAGACTATTGGCGCCACCCCGGAATACAATTCTCGATTTTTATCAGTGGCGATAATTACATATACATCCCCTAGTTTGGCGGCTTCATTGATTAAGTATATGTGTCCAGGATGGATTATATCGAATGTCCCAGCTATCAATACCCTTTTAGTTAATTTTTTCATCCGCTTCAAATTTTAATAGATAGTTTTGATGCATTGTTACCAAATTTTTTATTTTAATTGTTTTATTCTATTATTTGTCAAAGCATTGCCTTAGATCGTTCATCTGGATTGCAAGTGATATATCTCCTCGAGTTTTTTCGATTATATTTCTTGCTACGTCTACTTTATGTCTTAGATCTTTCGTTATTCCAGCGGGATAATCAATAGAAAAGAGTTGAGAGTAAATATCATCCATACACTCTAATATATAATTCAATTCACCAGTTTGTGAGTTTCTTATATTATCTAAAGCATATCTTCTTAACTCTCCTATAACATCTGCCAAGCCTAATACAAAATTTAGTGGGTTAATTTTTAAATCAGATGGAGTCGGGGTTTCATTTTTACTAATAATTGAGTAAAAAACCAAACCCTCCACGTATTCTTGTTCTGGGACTCTCAAGAATTTTTCAAAAACTCCGGGATTTTTATCGACTAAACTCACTAAATTTTCAAGATTCGTTTTAATATTATTTTTTCTTTCTTGGTACAATCCAAATTCTTTTCTGTGAATATTTTTTATACCTATACTACAATCTCGTACTATATTTCTAGACAATTTTAAAATTTCTTCTCTATTATGATACAAATTATCAAATGAGTTATTTATTTCAGAAAAGGCTTTTTTAAGCTTCATTATAGGATAGATTTTAGTAGTAATTTGAACTTTGTATATAATATCAAAATTAAGTAAAATATTTAGAATTTATCATAAAATATTAGTTAACAAACAAAAAAAGGATCTAAATGAAAATCTTACTAATTCACTCTCAAGATATTGAGGTTATTAAAAATAAAGAAGCAACCAGTAATCCCCAGAAATTTGCAGAAAAAATTATAAAAATGGAAGGGTTAATACTGGTTTGTTATGTATCCGTAGAAGATCAAGATACATATGATATAAACTTAATTTCAAAACAAGGTAGCGATGAAATTGAGACAGCAATTTTACAAATTTCGAGTTTTCCAGAACAAGTTAGACAGAAAAATGAAGAAATAAGGATTTTCAATAAGCAAATCGAAAAAGGTGAAATCAAGGGAAAACCAAGAAAATTAAGAGAATTAATTATGGATAGAAATAACTACCGAGTAGATAAAGTTCTCGTGTATCCTTGGGCTCACTTGAGTAAATTTTTAAGTAGTGAAAGAAATGCTATGGAAGTTTGCCCAAAGATTGCTGAAAATCTAAAAGAAAAGGGAATAGAAGCGAAATTCTCTCCTTTCGGTTGGTATAAATCTTTTAAAATAAATTGTTTAGGGCATGAATTAGCTGAGATGTATCGAGATGTCAAATTAGCCATTAAACCAGAAGAACAGGTCAAGAATTCAATATTTAAAGTAATCACTTCTAAAGGTGAAGAAATTGATATAGAGTTTGATAAAGAACAGAAATTTTTACCTTTAAAAGAAATTAAAGACGAAGATTTTAATTTATTTCTAAAATCTGAATTAGGTTCTAGAAGAATAGATAAAGCCGTTGAACCTGCTCATATAAAAGTAATGAAAGAGTTTGAGCTCGTTGATTTCGATCAAAATTCCGATGCTGGTAACTTTAGATGGTATTCCAAGGGCGTAATTATGAAGAATTTAATAAGAAATTTAGTAGAGGATCGAATTATTGATTACGGTGCTATCCTTATTGACACACCAATTATGTATACAGTTAAAAATAAAAAATTAACTGCTCAAACTGCGAGATTTCCGGCAAGAAGTTATTGGGTAGAATCTGGAAAAGACAGATATCTGTTAAGATATGCTAGTGATTTCCTTTTATTTGATTTATTCTCTCAGATGAATTTAAAACCTCAATATTTCCCACTTCGAGCATATGAATATGAACAGTATGATTTCAGACGAGAGCAAGAAGGAGAACTGTCAGGTTTAAGGAGATTGAGAGGATTTATAATGCCAGATATGCACACACTCTGTAAAGATCTAAATTCTTCAATAACTGAATTTAAAAAACAATACGAGCTAATAAAAAATCTGGAAAAAGATTTAGGTATTGAGAGCTATGTTATTTTTAGAGCTACAAAAGAATTTTATGAGATGAATAAAGATTGGATAATTAATTTAATAAAAACTGAAAAAAAAACTGCTTTATTAGAACTATGGGAAGAAAGATATTACTACTATGTATTAAAGCTTGAAAGAAATGTTTTATCTGCTCAAAATAAGAGTGCTACATTAGCTACAAATCAAATTGATGTTGAAAGTTCGTTAGAATTTATGAGGGATAATGATGGGGTGGAAAGACAAAAGTACAATATTTCTTTCACTGATACTGATGGACATATTAAACATCCTATTATTCTTCATAATTCTCCAACTGGAGGCTTAGAAAGAGTTTTGTGGGGGTTAATAGAATCGGCAATTAGAAATAAAGCTAGATTAGTCCCTGGTTTTAAAACTTGGTTATCACCGATTCAAGTGAGAATCTTAACAGTTTCAGACGATCAAAACGAATATGCCGAAAAAATCCTTGATATAATTAATGGGGAGGAATTCAGAGCAGATTTCGATGATAGAGAAGAAACCCTTGGAAAAAAAATTAGACAATCAGAAATTGAATGGATTCCCTATACAATAATTATTGGGCAAAAAGAACAAACCAATAATACTATTTCAATTAGAAAAAGGTTAATTAATAAACCGTTTGGTCCTAAAATGCAGACTTCTGAACAATATAACGATAAAAGTTTAGAAACCTTATTAGACATGCTTGAAGAAGATTCGAGAGGTTTTCCAAAATATAAATTACCTAAACCTTTCAGAAAATACTCAACCAAGATTTTTTTCAGAAAATGAACAATTATGACAATAAAAGCATTATTGTTTGATCTTGGTGGAGTCATTGTAGATTTAGATTTTTCTAGATTTTTTAAAGAAGTTATTGAAGTATCCCCTTTACAATCTCCTCAGTCTTCGCTTTTATTAGAATTTTGGCGGCAATCTGAGATATATCATCAGGGAAAAATTACCAATGAAGATTTTTATAATCAAGCTTGCGAATTATTGCAGGTCTGTGCATTAAATAAAGAGGAGTTTTTTAAATCATTTAATTCAGTAATCTCACATATTAATAATGATGTGTTAGATTTAATCAAATCTATAAAGGAAACAAAAAAATACAAACTGATACTTCTCTCAAATGTGAATAAAAGCCATTGGAATTATTTGGTTAATAATTTAATTAAAGAAAAATCCACATTGGATTTTGTAGGATTATTTGATGATTTACTCCTTTCATTTCAATTATATCTAACGAAACCACACCACGAAATTTATCAAATAGCTATTCGAAGAGCAGGATGCCGTCCTGATGAAATTGTTTTTGTTGATGATGGTTTAAAGAATATTCGTTCAGCTGAAGAACTTGGGATTCATGGAATTCGCTATACTAAGCTAAATGAACTGAAGGTTGAACTTAAAAAATTAGGGATAATATTTGAATAATCAAAGTTAATAATTTTTTATATTTTGGAGGCACGCTCTGGCTATAAATTCAAAAACAGCTTCTACATTTTCACCTGTTTTTGCGGAAGTTTCTAAATATTCGCAATTTAATCTTTTTGCTAAATCCTCTGCCTCTTCTCTATCAACCTCCCTCTCTAAATCGACTTTGTTACCTAAAAGTACCATAGGGATAGTCTTCTTAACAGTTTTCTTAATGGAACTAATCCAACCAGGGATTTTTAAAAGAGATTGGCTTGATGACAAGTCAAATACTCCTAGCGCACCATTACTCCCTTTAAAATAAATTGTTCTAAGTTTGTGGAACTGAGGCTGCCCACCTATTTCGAGGAAATCTAAGAATCTTAGATTAATCTATCCCATAAAAGCAGCCTTACTGATTTTCCGTCAATGTCTACATCTCTTATAAGGAAATTACTCCCTATTGTTTTTTTAAGGTCATCACTAAAACTATCCTTTATATACCTTAAAAGTAGAGAGGTTTTTCCTACTCCACCTGGCCCAAATAATGTTACTTTAAATTTAAACTGTCCTTTCGACGACATATTTAATTACCTTTCCAAAATGAATTTTTGATATATCTCCTTGAATAATATAATTTATTAAAATTCGACTTAATTTGATTTTAATGAATTATACTAATAAATAATTCACTTTTATTAATATTACATATTATTCTTCTAAAATATTTATATATTTACAAAGAGAAAAAAAGTTAAATTGTTGAAACATTAGATTTGATTTAGTTGTTTTGGTGAGGTAGTTTCAGTAATTAGAGAAGTTTCTTTTTGGATAGAAACTTTTTTCTTTTGTCCAGTTTTACCAATTTGAGCCATTAACCATTCAGGGCTACCAACTCCATTAAAGTATTTTAACCATATATACATCATTAAACCTAAAAATCCACAATATCCCGCAAAAATAAATGGGTAAAATATTATTGAAAATTGCCCAATGTAAAGCGGAAGAAACAAATATTGTATCAAAAAGAGCGATAAACTCGTTTTTCCATAAAAATTCACCATTTTTATTACATCGTTATTCTTTTGCTTAATATCTATCTGATTAAAACAGATAGCAATTATCAAAAGAGCAGCTCCTAGACTATAAAACATGTTTGAAATAGTAGCCCTAATCAGGAAGGTTGGCATGCCGGGAAATTGATAATAATTCTGCTGATTTGCAATCCGTAATAAGTCAAGATGCAAATATTCTGATACATCCATTGTTGATTCAGTTTGTAACCAAACGCTTGATACAAATCCCTCAAAAATCCACCAGACTAAACCCAAAACTATTAAAAAAGCACCCCATCTCTTAAATGTTTTATATAGGTTTTTATAAGCCTTATCCGTTCCTGCTATCATGGTTTCAAAGAGAAGTTCGCCAAAGATAGTAGAGAGGAAACAAATAGATAAATAGGGCAAAAGTGGCACTTGAGGAAGTGGTGAAGAAATTACCAGATCTAAAACCCAAACAACTACGTTACCTTTTTTGTAAGTAAATAATAAATCTCTAATCAATGGAGATATGAAGATAATTACAGCTCCGACAACTGCACGTGCCCGTTTACTAAGTTTTAATGCATAATAAGATAAAATTTGTGAGAATCCAATGAACATAAGGATATTCCACCCCCAAAGATTCAGGGGAAAAGCAACGGCTTGACCTGAAGTTTGGAGAGAGATTGGATTAAATATTATTCCTATAAATATGATGACAGCACCTCTTGTTAGTATTCCATTTCGAATAGCTTTAGCAGACTTGGCTTTTTTCTTTCTTCTAATACTAAATACGACACTAAGAGCAGAAAGAAAAACAAATAGAGATGGGCCTAAAATGTCCAAAAATGCAAATACTAGTCCGTATATATACCTCCAATCTTTATCAAACCAGGCAAGTGCACCATGAGCTAAAATAATAAATACCATAGCTAGTCCTTTTACAAAATCGATTGATGCAATTCTTTTTGAGGTATTCAGATGCAATTGATCTTCATTGTTCAAGTAACTATTTTTTACTTCATTAACACTGGAGTTTGGCATATTTTATTTATTAAAAATTTCCAATAATTAGATTAAGATTAATGAGAAAAAATTTAGTTTCCTAATTAAACATTTATATATTTTTAAGAAGAACCTTTCTCATTGATAGTAGGACTAATGGAAAACCGCTTTTGAGGGAAAAATTAATATACTAATTCTCTAAAGGGCTCTTTTTTTATAGTAAAGGATTAAATTGTAATACAAGAGGATTATCAATGCAAGTCCACCAATATTGAAGGGAATAAATTCATATGTAAGATAGAATACGCCCCAAAAAATCACCATCAAAAATGCTAGAAGATAATGAATATACTTAAAAAATGATATTTTGGCAAAATTTTTATTGAAAATAAGAAAAAATATCATGAAAGGAGCTAATAGAACTAAATGGTGAGGCCACGAGTCAAAATATACGATTAATGAAATAACAATTCCCGAAAAATATCCAATAATTAAATTATTTTGATGGTTTGTAGAAATAATAAAAAGAAAATATGTAGGGATTAAAATTATTAAGGTGATTATAAAAAAAACTACGAATCCATCACTCTCTAGTCCTAATATTTCAAAAAAAATCAATACTATTCTTGTAAGGCTGAAAGAAGGATTAATCTCTAAGTCTCCCCCAATATTATACGTATACTCTCCCGCTAGATTAACGGTAATAAAATCTTCTAGCATTTGCGGGTATATAAGAAAAAACAAGGCCGAGATAAAAATTAATGTTATTGAACCACTTAATCTTGTAAGAGTTTGTTTGAATTTGAATATCAATTTTTTAGCTTTTCTGTCATAATTTAAGACAATAACAAAGGGCAATAAGAGTATTAAAGTTGGCTTAATGAGAACCCCAAATCCTAATAAGAGCCCTCCCATAAAATCATTTTTGCTCCCTACTTTCAATAAACATAGAAGTGAAGTAAGCACAAAAAATAAGACTAAAAGATTTATTTGACCTAAGAAATAGTTCATAAATTGTGGTAATATGATTAAGAAGATTGCACTCTGGAATAATATTGTCTCATTTTTAGGATTATTAAAAATATCTTTAAGCTTTCCAATTTCAAGATCTGTAAGTTCCTCCTCATCTCGGTTCTTACAAACCTTAATAATTTTATAAATCAAGTATAAAATTGTGAAATTTAGAATTAAGTTGAAGATTTGAAATAAGAAATAACCCCATTTTAGCCCTAGCATTGAGAATGGAACAAAAAAATAAGCAGAAAGAGGTAAATATCTAAAAGGAAAATGGTATTCCGAGGGATTGTATAAATTAGGTAAATCTTCTATAACGATCTGACCTGCCCTGTGAAATGATAAATAATCATTGTTATTCATATTCATTAAAAAACTATCAGTAAAATAATAAAAAAAAAAGGTTATACATAAGTAAACTACATTAACCAGTATTGCAATAATAAAAAATTGTTGAGTTCTATTCATAAATAGTCTTGACTCTTCTATTAGAGAGTTACGTGCGGATTAAAGCTTTTTCATGAAATCTTCCATTTTTTTTACTCTTTCTTTTTTTCTAAACTTACTATACACTTTTTTTGATGTCTTTTTAACAGCTTCCCCTGATTTTTGCCCAATTCGGCCTAATTGAACCATTAACCATTCTGGACTCCCCACTCCCTTGAAATATTCCAGCCACAAATACATGAAAAGGCCCATGAATCCTATGTAGGAAATCCCCACAGTCAAGAATAATACAATTCCAAATTGATTAAAAAATAGTGGGATAAAAAGAAAGTGAACTAAAAACAAACTTAAAGAAGTTTTCCCATAGTATATAAAAACATTAATGACATTATTGGATTTATTCTTAATATCAATAAAATAAAAGAATATAGCAATCAATAATAAAGCAGCCCCTTGATTATAAAACATATTAGCACTTGTACCTCGGATTAAAAAGCTGGGCATACCGGGAATAATAAAAAAGTCTTGTTTATTAGCAATAGTCAAATTTCGTAAAGTTGGATATTCTGAAAATCCACCCACCATGGAAGTTTCAGTTTGTAATGCCCAACCGGGTTGCCAATCCATTAGATTTAATCCATTTGGGAAAATAAAAAATATGCCAATTAATACGAAAAGCATCCCCCAGACAAAAAATATCCTAAACATACCTATATAAGCATCTCCAGGTCCTTTATTCATCGCCTCAAAAATGTATTCACCAAAAATTGTTGATATAAAACAAATTGAGATCCATGGAAAAAGAGTTAAATGGGGCGTAGGTGAAGTTATAATATAGTGGAGAAAATTTAGTAAAAAATTTAAAAAAATGTTTTCACTCCCTTTTCCTTCATAGAGAAAAGCTCGTAAAAATGGAGATAAAATAATTATTAATAAACCTATTATAATTCTTTTTGATTTCTTTAATTTCAAGATGTAGAAAGAAAATATCTGTGCAAAACCTAGGAATGTAATGATGTTCCATCCAAATATTGCGATTTTCACTTGTCCATCTTCAATAATTGCGATGTTAGTTAGCATACCAATTATGACCAAAACAATGCCCCTAGTAATAATTCTATTTCTGATGATTTTGCTAGGAAGTATCCCCTCTTTCCTTTTAACACTAAAAATTACACTTAATGCTGAAAGAAAAACAAATAAAGATGGGCCTAGAATATCGAGCAAAGAAAAAAGGATACCATAGATGTAGTATGAGTCAGAATCGAGCCAAGCTGGCGCCGTGTGGGCTAAAATGATAAAAATTATAGCAAATCCTTTTACAAAATCAATGGATCTGATACGTCTAGGTGAGGCATAATCCCTAATATCTTCAAGAGGAATTTCTTGTCTCAAGTAATTAAAGAGAGATGGGGATTCAGTTTCTATTTCAGGTTCAATCTGTGTTGTCAAACTAACATCAACTATTTAATATTTAATTATATGATATCTGAGATAAATTAATATTGTTAAAAATTATTAAAATATTATCCTTTTTGAGTTTTTATAGTTTTTTAAAAATATAATATAAGCTAAACTGATCTTCAATGGAACTTAAAAAAAGGTTTAATATTTTATTATTTGGTTTAATTGGACCTATTCTCCTTATAATATCCGAATTTTATCCATGGTTTTCAAGCGAGAATTTGATTGAATTATTCATACTGCTTACTTCCGTTCAAATTGAAAATTCTTTTTTATTTCTATTTCCCTTGATAAGTGGAATATTATGCTTACTAGCCATTTTTTTAATTATATATAAAACTGAATTCAGGATTAGAGCTGTAATATTATCATTTGTTGGGTTAGGATTTCAACTTATCTTTTTTATTGATTATATATCTCAAGTTATAGAGTTTCTTCCTGATGCATATCTTGGATTTTATTTAGGTGTGATAGGTTTTCTTTTAATAATTGTTAATCTAATTTATTTGTTATCTAAAACAGAAAAAATATCAGGAGGTTAATTCGCTATCACCAAGGAGTTTGAAGGAAGTCTAGGAAAGAAGAAAAAAGAAGATGCGGAATCAAGTTTTTATGATGCTCTAAGTCATGAAATACGTAGAAAGATAATAAAAATCATCGGGGATAACGAATTTACTTCTTTTACAATACTCAAAAATGAATTAGGTGTAAGTACTGGGACAATCTATCACCATCTAGACAGTTTATCAGAGTTGATTGAACAGAAAGAAGATAAAAAATATTATTTAACAAAATTAGGGATTTATGCATTTAATTCTTTAAAGGATAATATTGAAACAATTAAAGCTCCGAATAGAGAATTTACATCACTAATTTTTGAAAAATTCATGGTGTTAACTTCAAAAAGATTCATTTTATTTGACAAAAAAGACAGGATTTACACATTAATTATTTCGGTAGGAATCATTATTCTTGGTACAGTTTTAAGCTTTTTTAATGGTTTTACTTCTTTGTTGTTGTTTTTTGTAGATATAAATCTAGAAAATTTCCAACTAATCTATCAAATAATATTCAATTTAAGTTTTGTTTTAAACTTCTTTGCTTTTTTCATAATTGTAGAAACAATCTCTCGAATTCTATATAAAAAGAAAGACAGCAGCACCCTTAATTTCCTGATATCCTTTGCATTAATTCAGTTCCCAATGATACTCTATCTTATAATACACTCGTTTTTCGAAGTTATAGGGTTAAATAGCGTAAATGCAGTTAATTTTATTGATAAAGCTTTAATGATTATTTTTCAAGTGTGGTCTTTATGGATTCTTTCTTATAGTTTGAGTGTAAAGAAAGGGTTAAAGATTGAAAATAGTTTAATTATATCTTTATTATTACATTATAGTGGTTTTACAATAATATTACTTACCCTTGTTTAACAATTAAATAATCTAGGCTTTGTAATGTCTGAATAATTTCTTGCATCCTTTTTTTTGATGAAAGAAAATCTTTAGTTTTTGTTGCGATAAAACAAGTAAATTGGCTTGTTCCATCCAATGAAATAGGAGGGGTTATCATCTCAGGAATTAGGTTTAAAGTTTCATATATCAATTCTTCTATAATTTTTTTATTAAGATTCGGACTCTTATGTACCAATTCAATCCTTGAAAATAGTGAATGATTTTGCAATAGAACTTCAGGTAACTTATTTTTACCGTTCTGTTTTGAAGATAAAATCATTTTAGCGAGGTTTTGATTAATTATATTTCTTAATCCTAAATAAGAAGTAGTTAGGCGAGGATTGATTTCGATAAAATAAATTTCACAATTCTCATTTCTAATAAAATCTATACCAAAATACCCTTTAAATCGACTTAAATCCATCTTTTTGAAATTTTCTTTAAGTGAGGCTTCAATTTCAGAATAATTCTCTACAGGGGTATGTCCTCCAAAATAATTCGATTCAAAGTTGGGCTTTTTAATGTCAATGTCTTGAGTATTAACACTAAGTATTTTTGGAGTTGAGTTCTCAGTTCCTAATAATGAAACACTTAAATCTTTTCCTTCTACATATTCTTGAAGGATATAATTTCCAATACTATCAAGTTTTTCTATAGGATCGTTGAAAAATTCTATGATTTCCTCTTCAGATTCAAAATAAAAGATTGAATCTGCACCAACGCCATCCTCTGGTTTAATAATAACGGGGCAATTTAAGTTTTTGAATTTTTCTATAACAAAATTTGCATCAAAATTTTGTTTTCCACGTGGCAATAAAAAGGTTTGAGGTGTTTTTACTTTAGATGATCTAAAAAATTTAAAAGTATCTAATTTTGATGTTCCAAGGTTAACTCCCTTTAGATCAATGCTTAAGAGATTTTTTTTATTCTTTTTTACAATTTTCGTGAGTCTATAAAGAGTTTTGGAAAATTCGGGTGCAATAATAAAACAAGATTCACTCTGTTTTACTAGATATTCAAATTTTAAAAGGTATTCCTCTTCTTTTTCTAAGACTTCTACCATATCAGCATTCAATAATGGGACTAAATGTAAAAACCGATAGTCTAACAGTGTAGTAATTTCAAATTCTAATAGTTTAAAATCAGAAATAATGCTTCTTAACATACCAAAGCCTTCTGAAAAAAATGAATTAGGTATTTCAATCTTATTGAACCCACCACCTGAAACAAATTCAAAAATAAAAATTCTATTTTTCACAATGAGAATTACTTAACTTATAGTTCGGGATTTTAAAGAATATTCTTTCATTAAAATCTTTTTATAGATTAGTTTTAAAATGATGATTAAATATTTCTATTTAATTCAAATTTAACAAAAAATTCTGGTTTTAACATGGTTAGTATGTTCTCTGATGAAGAAGCCATGAGGATAAGGTATCTTCATTATAAAATAAAACACATTGAAGATGCTTTAGAAAAAGAAGATGAATTTTTTAACCTGGATGATTTAAATCTAATACTCGAATATACTAAGATCTTGAATAAAAACTATCAAACCAAAAATCACAAGGAAATACTTCAGAATTTAGATATTACAAGTCATTATAGTGATCCTCAAGTAAATAGTGATATTGAAATACAAGATATCATGTTTGAATGTGCTCGAGTTTTACAGGTAATGGCAAAAGCATATTCCCACCTTTCAGAAAAATACGAGGAAGAGGCTCAATGGGAAAATGCTATAATTTCCATGACAGAATGTAGTAAAACTTATAAAACAGCAGCATATTTTAGTGCTGCAGTTACTTATCAAAAAGAATTGGGGATAAGTCTCACTTCTGAAAGTCTAGAACTTAATTCAGAAGAGGCAAGAGTTTTTGCTCAAAGTGTTGCTGCTTTACGTGAAGAAACAAATAATAATTTGTATTTTGCTTCAAAGTTATATGCAGGACTTAGTTTACTATCAAAGAGATTGTTTTATTTAAAACAACATGATGAAAAGAAAAAACAGCAAATAAGAGCTCAATTTCATTATGATATGGGAAAGTCTTGTTATCTTAAAGGGCTAGCCTCCTTGGAATCATCAATAACAAACATAAATAAAGAAAAGGTTAAAAAATTAGGACAAAAAGCTTTATGGTATTACGGAAAGGCTAAAGAAATCTGGGATGACATGTTAAAGAATCTTACATTAACATCTGCCGAGAAGGAGATAATAGAGCTAAATCTTTCGGTTGTAAGTGACAATCTTAAGCAAAATGAAGCTGAACAATTATCCTACGATGAAATCAAAAAAATACAAGATCCTGAACCAATTATTATCATTCCTGAAAATTTGGCACCATTTGTTCCAAAAAATATTATCTATTTAACGAAATTCATACCTAAAGATTTAAATATTAAAAGATTTAAGGCGTACCAAAAAAAGAAGCTGGAAGAAAAAATTCCATATAGCAAGAAGGAAAAACTAATTGATCAGAAAGCTGGTGTTGTAAGAACAATAAATGAATTAAAACTTCTAAAAGAAAATAACGAAATAGAAGTAGAAAAATTTGCTGAGATTATGGAAAAATATTCAATTAAGTTAGAAATGATTGAATCAGCTATAGAGAAATTAGTGAAAAAGTGACTTTTCTTTTTCTGTTTTTTAAAAAAACCGCCATTTTTATTTAAAGTAAACTTTTTAATTATTATGTCTGAATCAATTTTGTTATATATTAAAAATATGCTCGCAGATTTAATTTATCTCAATGGAGTGATCGCCACCGAATTAATCAAAGTAACAGAAAACACTGCTACTATCCGCCATGGTGAAGAATTTCTAAATAAAACAACATGCTTAGCTGAGCATAATCAAATAAATAAAAGAGTGATAGAGATTTTAAAAAAATATCAGGAAACAAGCGAATTAGCTGGTTTAGATTCACATGTGTTAAACCATAAAACAGAATAATAAATATTGGAGTGATTATGGTAGAAAATTTTGAAGAATTTGTTGAAAACCTTCAGAAAGAAATAATTGAAAAGGAAATTAAGGACCATAATGAAAGAATTGTGAAGTTATGTTACAATCCTAAAAATTGGGGAAAACCTTCGAAAGAAGAAATCACTATTTTTGATGAAAGAAGAGGAGGCCCAGAAAATTATTTTTTAGGTTTTTACTTTGAAATTGAGAAAGATATTATAAGAAAAGCTAACTTTTTAACAGATGGTTGTGGTGTGATGATTGCTATTGGAAGTCAAGTTACAATTTTAATAGAAGGCAAATCAATATTATTTGCTGAAAGCTTGAGTATTGAAGATATCGATAGAGCACTAATGGGAATACCTACAGATGAGAAGCATTGTTTAAATTTAGCAATTAAAACACTAAAGAGTGTAATTGAAAAATATAAAGCGAGAGAAATTATATAAATCTATTATGACACAATTAATAACTGAGAATATCGACATTCCTGTAAATTCAGATAATATTAAATTAAAAAGTTCAATATACTATACCTCAAAAACTCCTGAAAAAGCACCATTTTTACTAAATCTTCCTGGATTTTTGAATCATAGAGGAAATTATCTTGTTAAATTTTTTACCGAAAAATTTGCCAATGAAGGGTATTATGTTCTGTCCTATGATTATCGTGGGCATGGAGAAACAAAAAAACAAACTGGTCCCAGATGGGCTGAGATGATACCGCAAATATTTACAGATCTTCATATTGTCCTTGAATGGATCATTCAAAATCAAGCTAATAGACTCTTAAAAAATAAGATTGCATTGTTTGGAAGGAGTTTAGGAGGAGCAATTATTTTATCTCATGGATTTATTGATGAAAGAGCAAAATTGCTAATCGCACTTAGTACAAGATATGACTATAATACAATACGAGGGAGATATCAAACAATTGAAGACCAAAAAGGAGAAGATATAATTCGTAAGATTAGCCCAAATTCCTTCTTAAGAAAGGATCCATTGAACAATGAGAGAATTTTAATTGCTCATTGTAAAGATGATGACACCGTCCCGTTTGAAAATTTACTTCAGATAAAAAAACACCTTGGATTAAATGATGAAAATGCTATAGAGTTTGACAGCGGGGGTCATACTTTTTCTGGGAAAAGAGAAGAAATTTTCAAATATTCTCTTGAATTTTTAAAAAGATTATGAAGAAAAAAAAAAGATATAGGATGAAATATTTATTTAAAATGGTGTGAATAAGATGGATAAAATTCTAATTGCTGGACCTGCTTCACAGATCTTAGGTGTAAATATTGCTAAAAAATTAGGAATTAAAGCCTTAAACACTGAAACTAAATTATTCCCTGATGGGGAAAATTATTTGCGTATCAATATTGATGACGAAAATTTAATTGCTAATAAAGAAGTCATCATAGTTCAGACCACAGGTCCAAGTTCAAGCGGAAATCAAAATAGTCGCCTTATTGAACTTTTTATGATGATCGATTCTGTAAAACGTATGGGGGCTGCCAAAGTTATTGTTGTTGCCCCATATCTTGCTTATGCTCGCCAAGATAAAGTCTTTAGGCCAGGAGAAAGCCAATTTGCAGATTTAATAATTAAAATTATCAATTCTTTAGAAATTGATGAGATATATGTCGTAGATATTCACGCTACAGAAGTTTTAAATAAAATTTCGTGTAAGGCGATTAATATTGATTCGATGAAAATTTTAGCTGATTATATTATAGCCAAGTCTGACAAAGACATTGTCGTAGTTTCTCCAGATAAAGGAGCGAAAGAAAGATCTAAAGCTTTTGCAAAACATTTTGGGGAAAATACTCCTGTTGAAGTTTTTAGTAAAGAAAGAGATGTAAAAACCGGTGATATCAAAATGACGGGAAAATTGAATCTAAAAGATAAAAATATTGTTATTGCAGATGATATTATTGCTACAGGTGGTACGATGGCTTCAGCAATAAAATTAGCTAAAAAAAGTGGAGCAAACAAAATATATGCCGTTGCAACTCATGCTTTATTATTAGGGCAAGCAAAATTTAGAATACTAAAAGCAGGAGCCGATGAAATTATTGGGTCCGATGCGATTGATAATGAGGTTTGTAAAGTTTCATTAGCAAAAATCATTGCTGATTATTTAAAATAGTTAGTTTCAACTAATAATCTTCTAATAAATTCATAATTAATTCTCTTGTTTTTTGCTTTAAATCTCCTATGGTAGAATCATTTAAAAGCTTATAATCCGCGTTTTTTAATACGATGTCAAGCCCAAATTTACGTTCTCTCCTATCTCTTTCTTCTATCTCTTTAAAATTCTTAGGATCATCACTTCGAGCTCTTTCAACTAGCCACTTTAACCTTTTCTTTTCATCTATTATAATTGCAATTATGGGAAATTTCCAAAATTCTCTAAAGATGTTTACCTCTTCAAATGATCTTATCCCATCAATAAAAATAACTTCTTCTTCCAACTTTTCTATTATACTTAAACATTTTTGAGCTATAATCCCAGCTCCATTTTGTTCTCGCAACTTCTTTGCAATTTTTCCTAGATTTTTTCCGGTTGGGGCAATCTTCTTTTTTTTAGCCTCATTTCGAACAACATCACCCATAGAAACGACAAATCCCAAATCTTTTATCGCCTCGATTGCGGTTGATTTACCAGATCCGGGAAGACCACAAATAGCAATAATTTTCATTTTTTCTATAAATTTATCTTGATATAGTTTAAATATTTATAATTTGTTTAGATTCTATATAGAATAAGAAATAAAGTTTTTAAAAACATGGCATACTAGGGCATCAAGAACATAAATATGAGTAAAAAAAAAATTACACCTTTTAATTCTCCAGTAGTTTTATCATTGAAAGCGTATAGAAGAATTGTAGGTTATGCAATTAGATATGCTAATGAAAATTTAAATCAGGAAAAATGGCGTGAAGTCTACGGTATTTTAATAGGCTCAATAGAAAATAATGAGGAAATTCTTGTAAAAGATGCCATACCAATGGTAGTAGGCGATAGAGCCGGGGTAAAATATGAAAATAAACAATATGTAGATATGGCCCAAATAGATGCTTCTGTATTTGAAAGATCTGTACAAGATAATCGAAATGATTTTGTAATCGGGTGGTTTCACACCCATCCGGGATTTGGGTTCTTTTTTAGCCCAATTGATAGCATGACTCAACTAGGTTATCAGATCCCCAATCCTTACGCTGTGGGGTTAATTTTTGATCATTGTGAGAGAGAATCGCTAGAACATTTTTTAGGAATAGCTGGACTACGGCTAAAAGATCCTGATTTAGGAATGTCATCTACTTATGATCTAATTATGTTAAAATTCGACCGGGATCAAAAAACTATGTTCGAAAAAGCAGAGAAAGTTATCCGAAAAGTAGAAAAAAATATTGAAAAAGTATTGAGAGAAGTCAGATACGTTGATGAAATTCTTAGGAAGAAAGCATTAGCTCAGTTACAGAGAAATTATGGACTATTACCGACAAAGAGAGAAGATCTCAAAGTCACAGATAATGAAAAAGAAGCTGAAAGTGATGATCGATATCTGTATGAATGGGATCCTGATTTTTTTAAAAAATCATATAGATTACCAAAATTCAGAGAAAAGCTTGAGAAATCTATTTCAGGAGCATATGATGAGTTAGATAAATTAATTGAAAAAAAAGATACGGAAAGGTATAAAATTAAAAATCAAAAACTAATTAAAAAAATAAAAGGGCTACTGAACAAACCTACCGAATGGTATGACAAACTGATAGATGATTTTTCTCAAAGAATAGAAAAGATAAGCCCCTTTTTTATCTATTTAGATACAAATGAGAGAAAAGTAATAGAAAATTTTGAAGTAAGAAGTTCTGAGTATTTTAAAATCTTAGATGATCTTAATAAACGAGCAGAACTGGATTTAAATTTATGAAAGTTTAAAAATCAGTAAAAATGTAAACAAATTAAGGAATTTAGAAAGATTTTATATTGAAGAGATATTATTAAGAATAAAGCTTCTTTTTAATAAAGTATAATTTTTTCTCGAATGAGGCTCTTTCATGGTTTATGAAACCACAATTATAATCAGAAACAGAAGTGATAAAGCAAAATCGATTAAAGAGGCTATATTCGCATTTTCTGGTGGTAAAAAATCATTATTAATAAAGGGTGAAGGTGAAGAAATAAGTACAGCAGTCGAAGTTGCTGAAATCTTAAAAAACCGCATGTACCCTAGATTAGAAATTGGCAACGTCTCTTTAGGAAGCCGTCCCTTTTTTAAAAATAGAAATAATCGATATAATAATAGAAATTCAAAAGTTAATGCAAATAAGAAAGATATTATTTCAAATATACAAATTACGGTACAAACGAGATCTATAATTTAATATATGACATCCAATTTTAAGCATTTGGGTCCACTTTTGGAAGAAGCACGAACATCTGAGATTTGTGTTCTTTGTAATAATTTTATTTATAAACGTATTTATTATGATGAAAGTTCTGAAAAAAAAAGAAAAATCATATTTGTATGTAAAAACTGCCTAGAAAAAGATTAAGAATTCATTACTTCTCCTTCCTTAGGTTTCTCCTCTCAATGAATGTGATCCAATCAAAAGTCATAATAAAAAACATCACTACAATAGTTCCTAGTAATAAAATCGCTTCGATAATTATGCTTAGGGTATCACCCATATTAATCCCGTAGCTTGTAATTCCAAGTGCAACAAAAATTGGCCAACAACAATAAACTAGTGTAATAAAATTTTTTCCTAACCATCCAGGGATTAAACATTTCCAAAAAGGATATTTAATCATTCCTAACGGTAAGAATAAAATATCATCAGGTAAAGGTGTCAAGGCAAATATAAAAATATAAAGAGGGGTGCGTTTTTTGTTTTGGAGTATTAATTTTCCAAATCCATCAATATTATTCATAATATCAGAATTTTTCTCTTTTGAGATGTTTTTAGCACCATAGCCTATAATGTATCCTGTAAACTCGCCTAATGCGCTTCCTAAACCCCCTGCTATAGTAAGACTTAGAATTTCAAACCAAAAAGTGCCGAATTGCAATATTTGATTAATTTGATAACCCATATCTAAAAATTTCACAATTATTGAATTTGAAAGAGAAAATAAGACAATTGGGAAGGGGATAGGAAATCCTATAGAAGCAGTCCCTAAAAAACAAATAAAAAATGATATTAGTAAAGCCCAAATATAGTTTGATCCTTGAGTAAATAATGAAAAAATATGTCTTGATTGGACAATTGCCATTTGAATGCTAGGTACAAATATAAATAGGAAAAGATAAAGCAGAACAATCAAAAAAAAAGTGATAAAAACAATCGTGAACTTTTTCGAAACAGCCATGCTTCTAATGTTTCTTAAGTATTTTCGTATTTAAACCGTTTTTTGCTTCCAACAATAATTCTAGATTAGAACTAACTTTACCAATCAAATTTACTTTATTGGGCATTTCTACATTCTCTATTACTATAATGAGTTCATCTGTTTTAGGATTATATACAATATCTCCTCTCTCAACATGTTTTCTAGATTTTGAGTTTGGTCCTTTATGAATACCTAAGCCAAGAAGTGTCCAATATTTTTTCGGACCAAAATTGAATCTTCCTCGAAGTACGAAGGGTATTTTATCAATGATAGCATCAGCGGAGTGAGGAGCTATATATCTGATAATATGCCCGTTTATTTGTCCAATAGAAAATAATTCAATTGTTATTGGTACTAAACCAGCATCACTATTCATATTTTATAAATAATGTAATTACAGATATTTATATTGTTTTTAATAAATGTTAATAAATAGATTTAAATATCCTTTTTGTTTTAATTTTAATTGGAAAAGGACAAGTTATCATGTTTTGCATTGGAACTAAATACTTAACTACTGTTCATACACCGATAAAGTTGGTTAAATAGTTAATGAGATTCCTAATCTCCGGCAATTTTTAATTTTGATACATATAATTTTTTATACATATCTAAATTTCCCGTAGTGCTTAAAAACATTAAATAATATTATTACAGTGTGGAGTAATAATTCATAGTTTTATTTTACATGCCCTTAATGAAAGAGACTATATAACATTGAAGATTCGTGTGCTGATAATATACGTTAATTTTTGAAGCTCGAGACACAGAAACAATAACGAGCATGAATTCGTTTTTAAATATAATAAAGAGAAGCTTTGATTACCTTGTTGCTTCATGGGATAGTTCTTGAACAATTCCTTTGAATCAATTATACAATGATTAATCGGAGTCGTCCTTTTCTTTTTTTTATTTATACACTTATCAAATCTGATTTTGTATCAATGTCGAAAAACCTATGCTCAGGGTTTATAGAAATGGCAGATATAAGATTCTTACTTTTAATGATATGATTCACTATATCTTTTATTGTTCTTACAGACACTTTAGCTTCAAGATCTATAATCTTTTGAATAAAATTATAATTGAAGACAAATAATGGTATTATCTGGTTAATATCTTCTTCATTATTGAAAGAATCTAATTTTCGTTGTCGAATTGCTTTAACTCTTTTAACAAACTTTTTTTCTTCAAATTCAACTGTTGAAATTAGATTATCATAGTTTTCTGTGTTTTTTAATTCACGTCCTCTCAAATTCTGATAAAAAATGACAGATTTTTCTTGAATGAAGCTAAATCTATGTTCGATTATATTAAAAACCTCTTTAATTAAATCACTTTCAAAATACGTATCACCCGGGAAGACACAATAAATAAAACCTTTTTTAAGATTGATTTTTTCTTTTGTGAATGATAGAAAAGAATACAAAGGTCCTTTTTTATAATCCATATTGGAGTTAATTAATAATATCTTATTTGAGAAATGTTTTTCTTTTCTCTTCATAATTGCTGAATGAAATTTTTCTATTTGTTCTCTTAAATGGCCTGTAATGATAAAAATTGAAGAGACGTTTGACTTGATCAAATTTGAAACCAAATAATAAAGAATAGGTTTATCATTTATCTTAATTAGTGGTTTTGGTATATGATTAATAAAATTATTAATTCTTGTCCCCTCTCCAGCGCACAGAATTATTGAAATGATTTTTTCTCTGGCTTTATTCTCTTGTAGTGACAATTTTATTTCCATCCATATCTAATATAATTGTGTGTTCTTCTTGAGCTACAGGTTCTCTTTTTTTTTCAATCAAAAGGGGGTATTTATCTAAAATTCGTTTTCCTGTAAATTCTTCAATAATTCTCTTAATTTTAGCTTTGGGAATGAGATTATTATTCGCTATCCACCGCGGTGAAAAAGGAAGATGTTTAAAATTTTTCTCAATTTTATTCATATATCCTTGCTGTTCATAAGGAATATTTTTTTTTGCTCTTTTTACAAATCGAAATATGTAAGAATTCTTCCCATTTTCAACGGTACCTATACCCGATGTAGCAAATGGCTCGCAAGCATAAGCATCTCCTGGTTTTATTATTTGATTATGTATTTTTGCCTTATAATTTGGGATAAAGGGTCCTGCATGCAGATTATACTGTTGAAGTTCATGTCCACCAAGATTTGTAATTGGTCTTAACCCTCGATTCATGATTTTTTGAGAGATAATTTCACCAATTTCATACAATTTAGTTTTTGGTTCAAAAAGCTCAATAGCAGCTTCCAATGCATCACTAGCGGCATCAATATAATTTTGCAATATAGGATCTTCATCTAGATTTATAGTGAAAGCAGAATCAGCAATATATCCGTTGAAGTGGGCACCAATATCGATTTTCAGAAGACCTCTCTCAGGTATAAGAGATTCATCGTCTATAGGTGGACTATAATGCGCGGCGATTTCATTTAAAGACATATTTATCGGAAAGGATAATTCACATTTGTTTTTGATGATTTCAGCTTCACACCTATTCGCAATTTCTATATAAGGGATTCCTGGCTTAACGAGATTTTTCGCTAATTTTTTCGCCGCAATAACACCCTTACCGGCTTGAATATAGTCTTGAATGTAATCTTCACTCATAATCATAAAAACTAATCTAAATAATTATAAATAAATTAAGGGGTTAACCGATCTGGTGTTCTAGGGTACATTACCGCTTCACGAATATCATTTAATCCACATATCATAGTCAACCATCGATCGAGACCTAATCCAAACCCTGCATGAGGAGGCATTCCATAGTCAAAAACATTAAGATGTGATTTAAAAGAGGCTGAATTTAGCCCTTTTGTTTCAATTGCATCCATTAACTGCTTTTTGTTATGGACCCTTGCTCCACCTGACGTTAATTCTAGCATGCCTTTTTGCAAATCAAATGATTCACTATATTTAGTATTCTTTGAAGGCATAATATAAAATGGTTTAATCGACATCGGCCAGTTATTAATGTAATAGTATCCAGGGAAATCTTTTCCTAATTTTCTATAAGCTTCTGTAGAAATATCTTCCCCAAATTCGATGTTGAATCCATATTTGTTGTTAATGAGTTCAATTATTTCTTCATATTGAAATCGAGGAAAGGGGATTTCAGGTAAGATTGTTGTATTTTCCATCTCAATAAATTTTAAAGGACCCATTTTATGTTCTCTTATATCTTTAATAACATTGTATACCAATTTTTCTAAGATTGTAAGAATATCATCCATAGAAACAAAAGCCATCTCAACATCTAAGATAAGAATTTCACATAAGTGTCTTTTTGTACGGTGTTTTTCTGCTCTGAAACAATCGCTTATTTCGAAAACTCTCTCGTAAACTCCGCTCAACTGTTCCTTATATAATTGAGCCGATTGTGTAAGAAAAGCTTCTCTTTCAAAAAACATAATTGGAAACAATTCTGTGCCTCCCTCTGTTGCAGTACCTATAATTTTGGGAGTTGTCACTTCAGTAAAATCGTGGTCAAATAAAAATCTTCTAATAGACCTAAACATTTCTCCTCTGATATCAAAGACTGCTTGATTTTTAAGAGACCTTAAATCTAGAGCTCTATTGTTTAGTCTAAGATCTAATTCTGATATTGTTTCTCCAGTCATATCAATGGGTAATTTTTCAGGAGTTTTATTTAATATTTTAACTTCTGAAGGAATAATTTCGATTCCTCCAGGTGCTTTTTTAAATATTTTTACAATGCCTTTTACCATTATGCAATATTGATAACCTACCTTAGTTTTATCAAAAACATCATCAGAAACGACTCCTTTTTTAATTGTTATTTGACGTTCCCCATATTTATCTTGAAGTGAGATAAATTTTAATCCCCCAAGATCTCTAAAATTTCGAACCCATCCCCCTAGTATTATCTCTTTACCTACTAAAGCAGAGGTGATATCCTTAGTGAAATGAGTTTTTCTCCAGTTACCTAAACTATCCAGTGTCATTTTCTACGTTATTTTTAAATTTTTCTCTAGTATAGTTGAAAAATTAAATTAAAAATTAAATTTTTGCCTTCTTATCTATTATTTATGGTAAAATTGGAATTTAATGATAAAGTGGATAACAACACCATAAAGTTAAAAAAAAATAAGATGGATCCTTTTCAAATTCTTGACGTTTACCAATCTATAAATATTAATTCTTTAAATGATTTTAATTGGAAAAATCTGCTTATTTGGGGGGAGAACAAGTCAATTATGAATTCACTTTTGACCCAATTCGAAAATCAAATATCATTAATAGTTATTGATCCTCCTTTTGCAACCGGGGGTGATTTCAATTTAAAAATTCAAATAGGTGAAGATGGAAAAGCCTTCAATATAACCTCTTATTCTGATAAGTGGAAAGATGGCTTAAGCTCATATTTAAACTTTTTAAAAGAAAGGATAGTTTTGATGAAAAAACTACTAAAAAGCAATGGTTCCATTTATATCCACTTGGATTGGCACTCATCACACCATGTAAAATTGATGATGGACGAAATCTTTGGCAGTTCTAACTTCCTTAATGATCTAATCTGGGCTTACCCCGCTGCATCTGCCAAAACTAGACGTTTCTTTATTAGATCTTATGATAATATACTTTTTTATTCAAAATCAGATGATTATGTTTTTAATGATGACACCAACATATATATGGAATACTCGAATCGAGTTAAAAATGCCTTAAAGAAGGATGAGCAAGGAGTATTTTATTATCGCGGAGGAAGTCATGACGGAAAAAAGTTATCAAGAAAAGTCTATGTAAAAAAGAAAGGTATATTCCCGAGAGACGTATGGAATGATATCCCTTATATCAGAGCAAACACAAATGAGTACCAAGGCTTTTCTACTCAAAAACCGGAACGTCTTTTGAAAAGAATTATATTGGCATCAACAAATGAAAATGATATCGTAGCAGATTTCTTTTGCGGGTCAGGTACAACTTTGGCCGTTTCAGAGAAATTAGGAAGAAGATGGATTGGAAGTGACATTAATATGCAAGCAATTCATATTTCAAGAAAAAGAATTCTAAATATAAATTTTAGTAATGATCTTTTAAATTGGAAAAAGAAGTATGGTAAAAAACCCCTCGCCTTTCAAATCCTTGGATTACAAACAGAAAAAGAAGATTGGCAAAAGAAAGTAAAATTAATTCTCCATAATCATTTAAAGGAAACCACACATTTAAAGGAAAGCCACCAGATTCAAGATCCACCTGAATTAAGGGTAAAAATTCATCAGAATAATAACATTGTAAAAATTGAGCTTGTTGATTATATTAATACTTACAGTAGAATAATATCAGAAGATTTAGAAAAAAAAATTAGTTCCTTTTCGGATTGGATTGATTATTGGGCTATAGATTATGAATTTAGAGACCAAAAATTTAATAATAATTGGATTTCTTTTAGAACTCCAAAAATGAGAAAAATAAAGTTAATATCCGATCATTATCTTTATGGAAAAGCGGGAACTTATCACTTATGTGTTAAAGTAATAGATATTTTCGGAATCGAAACACATAAATCCGTTGAAATAATTATTTAAGTTCATTTAATAATCTCCCGTATCAGCATTGTTGCATAACTTCCTTTTTGGATTGAAAATTCAATTTTAATTTTCTTCTTCCCTGGATGAAGCTCATCATCGGTGAAATCCATCATTTCTAATCCTACTGGTTTAATAGTCAAGGCCCTAACTGATCCTTTAAACCCACCTTCTTTTACCGAATGTTTCTTAAATATTGTTTCGTCGATCCCCTCAATTTTAACAACTTCTTTAAATATGGCTTTCATCAAAGGAAAATCATCCAAATTTGTCTCCTTTCCGATAATTGGTAAAACTATAGATGCACGATTTTGCTCTAGTGCCTTTCTTAAAAATTCATCATAAAATCCACCATATATATATTTAATACGAGTGATGTTTTGGTAGTTATCATCTAATATGCCAATTACATCGCCTTTAGTTGGTTGAAATAAAGAAATTCCTTTTTTCACTCGCATTGTAACCATTTTATTAAATAAATATGATTGAAATGAACTAATCAGTAACCTCTTCAAATCTTTAGTCAAGGTATCTATTGCTCCTTGATAATCTCCAGAGTTACTCATCAAAAAGGAAATCATATTCCGTTCATACATTAAGTGTTTTGGAAATTTTTCATACGCTTTTTGTAAATCTCCATCACTTCTTAAATCCTCCCGAGCTATTCTCGAAGTATCAGGCTCTGTTGAGTATGTGGATAGCACATATTCATTAAAAGCTCTTTTATACTCCCCTTCAAGCAATAAACGTCCAACAAAATGCGAATTAGGTCGATATTTCCCAAATCTTTGAACTCCAAAATAATTAGGAAAACCAAATCTACTCAAAAACTCTAAAAGTTTTTTGACTTTTTGGTTATCAATCTTCAGATCTTCTATATTTCTAATTATGATGGTGAAATTGTTTCCTAAGTGGCCTCCCAATTTAACTGGTCTTTTTGTGGGGAAAATATTTCTTATGAATATGTCATGGATCTTTAATTTCTTTAATTCCTTGATATAATTACCTTTTATCGAAATCTTTTGAACTGAAATAGACTTTTTATCTTTTAATCCGGAATAATTGATTGAGGTATAGGGGATTTTAAGGGCTTTCCTAAGATTTCTAACTGCCTGAAATGTATCTTTATTGATTTTTACTAAATTAAATGTAGTGTATGCATCATGTAATTCTTTAGAAAAAGATGGGCTTGGGGGATCATCTTTAATGTCAAGAATCTTTCCATTATTGTCAATTTCTTTGACAATAAAATCTTTGAATAAAGTTTTACAAACTCCTCCTACCCCTTCTAGTTTAGATGAACTATAAGCTTCAATTCCTACAAATCTTTCTATTTCTTTTTGACTATTAGTTTTAAATGAATAAAAATTTCTTCTTTGGTCATGCAATTTTATTTTGCCTTCTGTTTTACCATTATAATAATTTTAATTCTTTTGTAATCTTATCTATTTCATTAGATGATACTGGTCCAATTCCAACTGCGGTGATAGTCCCAGGGGTTAATTGGGTAAGACCTGCATCTTTTACAACAAAATAATGGAATTTGTTAGTTTCTATTAACTTAACCATTTCTTGTAAGTGTTCTATATCCTTCACTTTAAGAACAACTTTTTTCTGGCCAGAATTCTTCCAATTTTTCCAAGCGCTTTTATTTTGGACTCTAACTAAATCTGAAGCTGATACACTTGCATGACATGATTGAACACATTTTTTTCCTGTGCTCATTTTTAGATCAGTTCTAATTAAAATTACTTGTTTATATTCTTCCACAGTATTTCTAATAATTATTAAGAAGAGAAAGAATTAAATCTTATTGAAAGTAAAAATTATTGGAATTCAACGCGCGCAACATTACCCGTCAGTTCTGAGATCAATTCTTCAAGCTCCTCTTTAGTGAATAAAATCTTGTCTTTATCATCATTAAAAAGAATAGCTCTAAATTGAACATCTCCAGTAGCAAGGAAAATTTCATTCAATGAAACCAATTTATAAGGAGAAATTAAGGCTTCAATTACCGGACGGGGTTTCTTGGTTTTTTCTACAAGGATTATTTCATCTATTTCATATGTTTCCTTTATCCAATCAAGCAGCTCTGTTGTAAAAATTAATTTATCATTCTTCCCTACTATTAATAACGCAACATCTTCATAATCAATCGCTTTATAGAAAGAAATTTTTTTCAAAAAGTTAAATTTCTCATTCTCTTCTTCTAATTTAAGAAGATCCTTAGCTAAATCAATCTCAAATTCAGAAATCTCACCCGTATTAAGTCTAGATTGACAATTCGTACACAAGAAACCAGAATTTATACAAGTCTTATCAGCGGGAAGAATTTTCATTTTACATACAATAGATAGAAAATACTTTTTTATAATCTTTTATTTGTTTTAAAAGAGCTTTTAGTAATTGATCTCTATTAATTATATTTAATTAATTTTCCTATGATGATTCTTAATTTCTTAATTTAAAAGGGAGCATTTTCTTAATAGCAGGTAAATAATCATTAATTGTTGGGATCGTAATAACCCAGAATAAGAAATCATAGAACTCGATTAGAAAGAATAATGTCAGAGAAAAAAAGTATTTCTATACACCTATATTAAAAAATGTATTAACTTCGTTTTCGATCATAGCTATATCTTTTACCGTTTGTTTAAATTCTTCCTTTGGTATTCTGTTTCTATTTAATAGTGTTTTGGCAAGGATTTTATATTTATTAATTATTTTTGGTTCGGCAAAATTTTGAAGTTTTAAACAGAAAGAGTAAAGGTAGGAATAAGTTTCTGCAAATTTTGAATAAGCTAAAGATTCATTTAATTTATCCAAATAATATTGCAATCTAAGCCTCCGATCTTTTATCTCATCTTTAAGTGATTTAGATTCTGTCTGATATTCGATAAACTTCTCATCATCATGAAGTTTTTCAGAAATTTCAATTAGTTTTTTAGATATATTATACTTATCGGGGTAATTTTCCTCATGTTGATAAGCTAAATTGAGCTCTTCCCTTTTTTTTAATAGATCCTCTCTCAATTGATCAGAAAGTGCCCCTTTTTGTTCCCAAATTGATTTTAAAATTGAACTTTGATCGGTCGTTAACGAGGAATCAGAGACCAACTTTTTATTTGATAGTATTAACCTTATTATTTTTAAGTCAAACATTTCAAGTTTTTCGGGTTCATGATCCCAGTTAATAAAAAGATCTTCATGACTATTAATTATAGAAATAACTTTTGGTATAATTTTTTGAGTTTCCTTAATATCTTCTTTATCAATAATTATAACTAAATCAGCTTTAACTTCAGGAATTCTTGAAATTATTACTAAATATTCTCCTAACTCAATCGTGCTTAAGGATTCAGAACTACTTTCGGTAAGCTCAGAAACAAACATTTGAAGAGCAGAAAAAAATGAGCTAAACATTTCTACCTTTTCATCACTTTGAAAATTCTTATTGTAAAGTAATTGTTTTGATTGACTTTGAAAAATATAGAGGGATTGAATCATTGTTTTTTCTAAATTTAAATTATTAAAATTATTTGCAATTAACTTCTTATTTACCTTATTTGCATAATTTTACTCTTAAAATTTATAATTATCTTTTTCAAATATAAATCATAACATGAGAACAGAATATTACATTTCTCAAAATTTTATTCAATACGAAATAAACCAAATTATAAAAATGAGATGAAAACCTTCTTATAATTCTATAATGTCACAACTTATGTTACTTATGAGTCTTTCAGCTGTGGCTGGATCTGTTTTAAATGTATAGAGAATCTTAATTGTTCTTAACTTTAATTTAACGACATCTCTATGACGCTTAACTCGACAATGAACAGCGAATTCGGATAATTCTATAAACTTTTCCTCATCAAAAACTTCTCTCGGCATCGTAAATTAACAAAGCATTGTTATTATAAAGGTTGTATAGATCAATTAATTATAGAATTTTAATTTTATCTTATTTTATCATATCTAAACATAAATTTTATTTTGAATATTATGTTTTTACAGTTATAATTAATATTTATGGTTCTAAGTGAAGGCTTGGAAAACTCATAGAAAATTAAAACTGAGAAAAAGTGCCGATAGACGATCCTGTAAAGAGAAGAATTGCCAGATATCACCTGCTGGAAAAAAGCGTATGCCGTAAATGCGGAGCCTTAAACCCTGTTAAAGCTAAGAAATGCAGACGGTGCTTTAGTAAAGATTTAAGACCTAAAAGAAAAGAACTTACAAAGTAAATTAAATATTTCTTTCTTAGTATAGTTAGAGATTAATATCTGTGTTTTAGGAATAATCTCGTTGAGGAAAAGTAAAAATAAATAGAGCCAATTTTTAAGAGAGAATTCAAAAAGTTATGCTTTATTTAAATTCGTTTTGTACTCCGAAAATCTTTGTTTATAAATTATTATATACATCTCTTAATCTATTCGAAGCTTTAGTTAATAATACAATTAATTTTCGTTTTAAGCTTAAAACACCTCCTAATTATGACTTCCACATTACAACCTCAAAAAACTAAATTCAATAGACATTTGATAATTATTTTTATAATAATGTTTACTGAAGTGTTGGGCTTCAGTATGGTTTTGCCCGTATTACCCTATTTAGGATTATCTTTAGGGTTAAATGATTTTCAAGTACTTTTAATTATGAGTATTTTTAGTTTTAGTCAATTCTTTGCCAGCCCTGTTACAGGTAAGATTAGTGATCGTTTGGGTAGGAAACCTGTTCTGTTAGTAAGTCAAACCAGTACTTTGATTGGATTTTTACTTCTTGGTATTGCAGATTCTGCTTGGCTCTTAATTGCTGCTCGTCTTATTGATGGACTTATAGGGAGTAATATGACTGTGAGCCAAGCATATATTAGTGATGTAACGTCTCCGCAAGATCGAACAAAAATCTATGGATATTCAAGTGCAGTCTTCGGAGCAGGGCTGATTTTTGGTCCTTTTATTGGAGGGACATTATCAACAATTAATTACTCCATTCCTATGATATTTGCTGCGGGAATAAGCCTCATTTCTATAATTTTAGTGATTTTATTCTTACCAGAATCCTTGTTATTAAAAAAGGAGAAATTTAAAATAAAATTTAACGATATTATTCCCATCAATGAAACAAGACGATTTTTCAAAGATTCAAATGTAAGAAAGGTTTTACTACTCTTCTTTATCTATAATCTCGGATTTTTTCTTTTTATATCAGGTTTCCCATTATATGCATTACGACAACTACAAGCTACTGCTCAAGAAGTTGGATTCTTATTGGCATGGGTCGGTATTTTGAGAGTAATTTTTCAGATTTTTCTCATCAATCCCCTTCAGAAAAAATTTGGTGAGAATTCAGCACTAACCATGGGTATAATTTCAATGCTATTTACCATGGTCATATTCGTTTTTACTATAGATTATATCCTGGCATTTATCCCCCTCATTTTTATCGCATTTGGAACTGGTGTGTGTCGACCAGTTTTTACGAGTAAATTGACTAAAAGTGTAAATAAAGAAGAAACTGGGAGTGTCTTAGGTGTGAATAATGCTTTATCTAGTATTGGACAAATTATCTCCCCAATTTTAGCTGGAGTATTTATCCAATATCTTCCCACCTTCTTTCTTCCTACTCTATCAGCGACCATTTTCGCCATATTGTTTATTCAATGGATAAAAAGACCAAAAAATTAACATATTACTATTAAATCTATCCCCAAAATTCTTCCCTATTTTTGTATAAAACAAATTATTCATCTCCTTTGTTTTTTAGGTATAGTTAGAAAATTTCAGATTTTGGGATATTTCGTAAACTTTTTTAATTTTATGACTTAGAGATCTATATAAATAAAATAAATTCAAAATAAAGTCAACACAAAAAAATTTATTAGATTCGTGATGGAATATTATGAAAATTAAAAATTTAGGTGATTTATCATAGCTCAACTCGGAGGTCAACCGATTTTCATATTGAAAGAGGGAACTGAGAGAACACGTGGTAGAGACGCAATGTCCAACAATATTGCGGCTGCGATTGTTATTGCAGAAGCCGTTCGGACATCCCTCGGTCCTCGAGGTATGGATAAGATGCTAGTTGATCAATTTGGTGACGTTGTCATAACAAATGATGGAGCGACAATACTAAAGGAGATCGATGTCCAACATCCTGCCGCAAAAATGATGGTTGAGGTTGCTAAAACTCAAGATTCAGAAGTGGGTGATGGAACTACATCATCAGTGATTTTAGCTGGCGAACTGTTAAAACGAGCGAAAAAACTCATTGAGCAGAAAATTCACCCAACGGTTATTACTGAGGGCTTTCGTAAAGCAGCTGATAAAGCGGTTGAAATTCTTGATGAAATGTCTGAAAAAAGTGGAATTGAAGACGAGAAAGGTTTACTGGATTCTGCTAAAACATGCATGTCAAGTAAAATTGTCTCTGAATCGAAAGAAGGCTTAGCTAAATTATGTATGGATGCTATAAAAGCCATTGCTGAAACAAATATTGATGGAAATTGGGTTGCTGACATTGATAAAGTCCAGATACAAAAAAAACAAGGCGAAAGCATTGATGAAACTAGCCTAATAAAGGGTATAATTCTAGATAAGGAAGTTGTAGCCCCAGGTATGCCAAAAATAGCGAAGGATGCTAAAATTTTACTCTTACAAAGTGCTGTAGAAATTGAAAAAACCGAATTTGACGCTAAACTACAAATTACAAGCCCAGAACAAATTCAAGAATTTCTTGACGAAGAAGAAAAAATGTTAAGAACAATGGTCGAGAAGATTGTAAATTCTGGAGCAAATGTCTTGATTTGTCAAAAAGGTATCGACGATTTGGCTCAGCATTTCCTTTCAAAAGCAGGCATAATGGCAGTTAGAAGAGTCAAAAAATCTGACATAGAAAAACTCTCTAAAGCCACAGGTGCTATGATCTTTACAACATTTGATGACATTACTGAAGATAAACTGGGCTGGGCTGGATTAGTAGAGGAACGTAAAATTATGAATGATTCTTGGATATTCATTGAAGAATGCAAAGATCCCAAATCTGTCGTAATTCTCATTAGAGGAGGAACTGAACTTGTCATTGATGAAGTTGAGAGAGCAATCCATGATGCCCTCTGCGTGATTCGAGATGTAGTCGAAGATCAAAAGATAGTTGGTGGGGGAGGTGCTCCTGAAGTCGAAACGGCGATTCAATTAAGGAAATTTGCTTCCTCATTAGGAGGTCGTGAACAACTTGCTGTTGAAATCTTCGCTGATGCGCTTGATATCGTCCCAAAAACCCTATCTGAAAATGCCGGTTTAGATCAAATTGACACATTAATGAAGCTAAGAGCGGCACACCAACAAGGCAATAAATTCGCGGGAATTGATTTAGATACGGGAGATGTCATTAATGATATGATGGCAACTGGAGTTGTTGAACCTACTGTTGTCAAAGTTCAAGCTATAAAAAGCTCTACCGAAGCAGCTTCAATGATTTTACGAATTGATGATGTTATCGCTAGTACAAGATCCGCTGGACCACCTCCAGGAGGTGGGATGCCACCGGGAGGTGGTATGGGTGGAATGGGCGGTATGGGTGGAATGGGCGGGATGCCCCCAGGAATGGGAATGTAAGATCAATTATCAAATTTAATTTATTTTTTCTTTCTATTTTTCTATTTTCATTCAATATAAATCTGGTTTAGATCCATGAAGCTGTCTATATTATTCTCTCAAAATTTGTAAATTATGCCAAACGAGAAAGTTCTCAAAAAATAAAATTATAATAAAATTTAGTTTTCCTTTAATTTTTTGTGAGAAATTGCCTAAAGATGTTTTCTGGTAATTTTCCCAATCTAGTTATTACTAATAATTATATGATTCTAGTCAAATTATGAAAATTCCTTTAGGACCCAATATCCAAATCAACTAATTTCTTTTTAGGATCATATCTAATAAACTCTAAGTATAATTCGCCCAAATAATGTCCCCAAATCCCATAAGAACCCTCCGATTTCTTTCGATTATAAAGTTTCTCATAAGTTCCTGGATCACCAACTTGTTTTTCTTCTTCGTCATAAATTTTTGTATACTCTTCATAAATAAATCGAAATAGATCCTTCCGTGAAAAACCACATTTTTGCTCATATTCATTATTTACCTCTACAGAAAGAGGATAGGTAATTCGAATTGTGATTTTTTCGTCAGGAATAATTATCTCATCAAGATCGATTATTCGACTTCGCAATTCTTTGTCTTCGTAATCGATGATACGTGGTGTCCCATGATCTTTAATATCTAAATCATAGATATAATTTCCATAGGGATCTTTTTGTTTATTTTTTACCATGTCATAATTTATGATCCTCTCTATTTAAAGAAAAATAAATCACAAAATTTCCAATTATAAATTTCTATAATGGGTTGCTCTATAAGTATTTTTTAACAATTGAAGTTTAAATACTCCTTTTGAAATATTTGTTAAAAGAGATAGAAGTTCAAGAATGGTTAAAGAGGAAACTAAGCCTTATGGATATATTTATAAAGCTACAAATATCATCAATGGAAAAGTTTACATAGGAAAAACAAAAAAAGCTATAGAAAAAAGATGGAATGGACATTTAAAAGAAGCTAGGGCGTTAAAGAGATTACGAGAAGCTTTTCCTAATGAAAAGATATCGGGGAGTCATTTTAATAATGCGCTCATAAAATATGGACCCGAAGCATTTATTCTTAATCAAAAAGACATTGCTGATAATAAATCAGAACTAAATGAAAAGGAAAAATATTATATAAAAGAATATGATTCAATGAATCCCGACAAAGGATATAATATGACCGAAGGTGGAGAGGGAGGCGAGTTTCGACAAGAAGTAATTGAAAGAATGACTAGAGCTAGCCAAGAGAGAGCAAAGGATCCAGAATGGAGAGAGAAGATAACAAAAATCAATCGAGAGATAACTCAAAGACCAGGATATAGCGAGAAGGTGAGTAATTCTATTACAAAAATATGGGGAGATCGTGTATATCAGCAAAAACAACAAGAATCACGTGATAAAATTAAAAAAAAAATTGAAGATAAGCATCAATTTCTTAAAGATATTCAGAATATGCAATTGAAGGATATTGCTGAAAAATATAATATGGATCAAAAAACTGTTACCAAGAGAATACGAGAGATATTAGGTGATCATGGAGTTATGAACCATACAAATGTGAAAAAATACCTTAAGGATAAGGATCTTGACGATGTAGTACGTGATATTAATGAAAGGTTGAGTGACCAAACAGAGAAATTCGAGGGAAAAACCATCTCAGACAAACGAGAATTATTAGAAGACATACAGAACATGCAAAAACAATTAATAATAAAATTCGAAAGTTATTTGGAAGGCCGGATGTTAAGAATTATACAGAAGCAAAGAAATATTTAAAAGATCATGATATTAATGATGTTTTGAAAGACATCGAGAAGAGAGAAGTAGAAAATCAAGGTGAAAAACCGGAGAACAAGACAAGCGAAAAGATCCCAGAAGGAGAGAATCAACGGTCGGATGAAAAAGATAAGGAATCAGTTGAAGGGAATCAAAAAGAGGAGGCTGATAAGACAGGAGAGAAGCCCGAAGAAGAAGCAAAAGATGAAAAAGAGAAAGTTACACCAGAGACTCAAATTACTGAACCTAAAGACTCTCCCGAAGACGCACCTACCGAAGAGCCAGATGACCAACAACAAACCCAGATTGAAGAACCTTCTGATAATCAATCAAATAAGTCTCAAGAAAAGTCGACAAGAGGAAAATCTTTTGAAACTATTCTAATCCCCGAACCTGATGGGAAAAAAACGAAAGGAAAGAAAAAATATGATGACATGAATGGTTCAATTAGGGAACCAGGCCCTCCCGGCTTTATCGATAATTCTTTTGGAGATTTAGCCTCTGAGGATTATGATGGTAATGCTCAACCCAATCCTGATAAAGAAACTTCTATTAAGCCGATTTATGATACTCCTGACGGTACTGATAAGGATTATAATGGCTTAAGCGATAATTTTGGGGCGCAAAGGTCTAAGGACTATAATGGTATCTATCAACTCAAAACTGATAAAGGAAAGGATTTTAGGGGGATTGATAATCACGCTAACGATGCTGATAAGGATTATATTGGGTTAGGTGAAGATTCTAAGGAAAAAGGCAACGATAGTCCTCAAGAGAGGGGGGATAGGGACTTTGATAATATAGATGATGAGAGTCATGAGGGCAGAGCTGAGAGTGGAGGAGAGTCATAATTATATGTCTACCCTGGAAGATGACAAATCGTTATGGCAAACTCGGATTCGAATTACCCAAGCTCCAGAGCCGTTTATCCCCCAGATCGTGCCAGAAGATGCGGTTCCATTTTATCAGAGCCATGAAGCCATTAGGTCTTTTCTCTATGACCCCTTTGGCGACGATCCTCCAAGTACTTATGGTCTTGAGCTAACGGCAAAAGATAACGTAGAAGTCGTATTTTTTTCTAAAGCAGATTCGAAATTCCAAGCAATTAAATTGGGTCATGCGTGGCTTTCGAATTTGAAATATAAGTTCAAAGGATTAGACGGAACAGTTAAAGCAAAATCGATAAGGAAAAATATCTCAGAGTCAGAGAAGACAAGTCATTTATTAGAGATAAATCTCCCCCCGGGCTTTATTAAGCAAAAAATTAACATTATCGAGCGATTTATCAAAGCTTTTTATTACACTACAGAGCATAAGGTCCAGCTATTCATTTTGTGGAGAAGAGAACCTCGTTCGGAACAATCTCAAGAGCAATCGAACCTCTACAATTTAAGACTTTTCATCGAGTATCACTTGAACAACTCAGATATTGAGGTTAAATTAAAGCTGGAAGGTATAATCCAGTTTTTCTCAATGGATATTGAAAATCGATTGGGAGATCGAGCACGGATTCTCACTCCTTCCGGTATTTCACACTTAGATATATTGGAAGGGGCTGTTTTTAACGATGATACTGAACCTTTGAGAACTTACGTTCAAGAAGATGTTAATTTCGATTTTCCAGAGACTCTCCCTTTGCCTCGATTGCCAATTTTAGAAAACGAGAATGTCAGATATATTGACATCCATGATGACTTTAAGAGTAAAGCGATAAGTGTCGGGAACCATATTAAGGACGGTGTTATAACTGAACATGAAACGTTTATACCAATTAATAAACTCCCTCAAGACGTAGCAATTTTTGGAAAATCTGGAAGTGGGAAAACGTATTTTCTTGCTCGATTTATAGCAGAACTTACTGTTAAAGCTAAAAATGTTGGTATTCTTGTTCTTAATGTGGCAAAAGAATCTCAAGAGATTTTTTACCGAGACTTCAGCAAGGTAAAATATTCTGATGACGATTTTCATATCCCCTATTTCATAGACGCTGAGAAAGAAACCTTAAAAAAACGGTTGCAGGAAACCGCCACCTACATTTGTGCTTCATTAGGTTTAAAGAATGTGTTTGAGAAAATTATTTACCGTACTGAAGTGGGATTCCTAGAGTTAACGGGTCAACTGCCGGGATTTTTTATAGGTTTATTAAGGGGTGTAGAGACTTACATTAGAAATAATCCTTATGGTCCTGAAGAGCAAGCTAACTTGTTGCAGGTTTTCAGAAATCGAATGAATACTTTTGATGAAAATAAGGTTCAAGATGTATTAAAAATTACTGAATCACTGCCTAAATGGGTCGAGGATTGGTTGAACGGCTGTAAAATTTTTCTTGATTTGTCCATGTGTAGTAAATTTGTAAAAATGTTGATTGTTAATGCTATATTTCAGCTTGTAAGAACTGTGACAAAAGATAGCGAGGCAGAGGAGTTAAAATACCTAATTGTTATTGATGAAGCTCATGCCATTATAGAAAAGCCCATTACTACAAACAGCGATGACGCGGATTTCATCATGAAAGAACAGATGGCAAAAATATTTTCTGAGCTATTGAAAGAATATCGAAGCAGAGGGGTTGGATTTGTGATTGCAGATCAATCTCCCTCGCGTTTGTTTGATGATGTTGTGTCTCAACCGAGTATAAAAGTAATCTTTAGGGAAGATTATCCCAATAACCTCCTTTTTTCTGAAGATTCTAATGAACGGCAAATTTTAACGCAATTAGAAAATAGACTTGCAATGGTATTCAATGGTGCTACAGGAGAGAAATATTTGATCAAAACATTGAATTTTAAAACAGAGAGAAGCAGAGATCAGCATAAAAAGGGGATAGTTTAAATCTTTGATTTGTTATTAGTTATCAATCAGTTATTTTATCTATTTATACCTATTTATATAGGATTCTTACCATATTTCTCTTAAGAATCTGAATATTAGAGAGGTTTTTAAATCTGAGTTTATTCGATAGAATGTATCAAGTATTTGTTAGTTCTACGTATGAAGATCTCATTGAAGAGAGACAAGAAGTATTGCAGGCTCTCTTGGAATTAGACTGTATTCCTTCTGGCATGGAACTTTTTCCAGCAGCTAATGAGGATCAATGGACTTTAATAAAAAAAGTTATTGATTTATGTGATTACTACATAGTTATAATTGGGGGAAGATATGGATCTATTGAAAAGGAAGGAATAAGCTATACTGAAAAAGAATATCGTTATGCTTTAGATAAAAATAAACCAATTATTGCTTTTCTTCATGATGATCCGAATAGTCTCCCAGCAAATAAAACTGATATGGATAACGATAAACGAGAAAAATTGAAAAAGTTTGGAGATCTAACTAAAAAAAAAATGGTTAAATTTTGGTCCAATGCTAGTCAGTTAGGGTCTGTAGTAAGCAGAAGCTTAATAAAGTTAATAAAGATAAACCCTGCTACTGGGTGGGTTAGGGCTGACAGACTTCCGGAGAAAGATGCGTCCATTGAAATATTGAATTTAAAATTGCAAGTCGAAGAACTTCAAAATAAGTTAGAAAAAGAAAGAAGTGGACCACCAAAAGGAACAGAGAAATACGTTGGGGGTGACAGACAAATTGAAGTTAATTATTCATTTACAGAATATCGGAGTCGCTATGAAATCCAGGGTTGGCAATCATCTAATCGATTCACTTGGAACGAAATCTTTTCTGTTATATCTCCTCCGATGATAGATGAAAGTTCTGAAAGTAATTTGAAGATTAGAATCAACAACTTCTTATCTGAAAAGTTATATGAAGAAAAAAAAAAAGAATTTAAAAAAGTTGGAAATTTTAAAATTGAATTAGATAGTTTTGATTCAATAATCGTTCAATTTAATGCTCTTGAATTAATTAAAAAGAGCATTAAGAAACATACTGCTAGTGATACTAATATATATTGGTCTTTAACTGAATATGGCAAACAGAAAATGCTGAAATTAAGAGCAAAAAAGAATCCTGATTACTTTGAAGCAAGCATACCAGAAAAGGAAAAGGAAGTTATGATTAAATTACAAAACTCTATTAATGAATGGATTGTTGAACTTCCTGAACTAATCCATCATGAAAACGCATATACGGGAAAAGAAAAAATAACAGGCCTTTCTTTATACAAACAAGATATATTTGAATTACCATCAATGAGCGATTTAGAATATCTGGAAAAGTTAAAAGTTGTGGGATGTAAATTGGAAATCTTTCCAACAGAAATTTGTAGTATTAAATCACTTAAAGAAATAGATTTTACAAATAATCATATAGAAGTTATTCCTGAAGAAATTAAGGGAATTGAGAATTTACATGAATTGGATTTATCTAGAAATTCTATTTCTGTTATACCAGATGTCATTGAAAAACTTGAAAATTTACATGAATTGGATTTATCTAGAAATTCTATTTCTGTTATACCAGATACAATTGATAAGCTTAAAAATTTGGAATTTTTAATTTTATCTATGAATTCGATCTCAATTATCCCAGATTCAATTGGAGAATTAAATAGTTTAGAGATGTTAGCTCTTAGAGGCAATCCAATAGAAAGTATTCCTGAATCAATCATTAATCTAAAAAACTTAAAAACATTTAGTTTGGGTTTAGGTAATCTTGAGGTATTTCCCCAAATAATAACAAGATTAAAAAATTTAGAAAGCTTGTCAATAGAAAATGGAAAATTCAAAAATTTGCCCGATTCGCTATACAGTATGGAAAATTTAGCAGATCTAAGCATAAAATGTGACGAAATTGAAGAAATTTCTAACCTAATTCAGAATTTAGTCAAATTAGAAGAGCTTTCGATTGAGGGGAGACATATATCGGAATTACCTTTAGAAATCGGAAAATTGCCAAACTTAGAATCCTTAAATATCTATAAATGTGGTATCAAGAAATTACCCGAAACGATTTTAAATTTAGAAAACTTGAAGTATCTTTTTATTGATGAAAGTGTACATAATATTATTAGTGAGGATGATAATAATGTTATTGAAAAACTCAAGGATAAGGGATGTGATATTATGATTGAAAATACTGATTCTTAATTTTTATTGATTAATCAATGAGTCTAATGGTGAGATGGTTTGATATAAAATCAGAAATTCAATTCACATTAAGAAATAAATAATAGTTGAATTAACATCTAATTAGAGAGGATTTTCAATAAACCCATAAATTTTGAATAGCAATTATAGTAAGTAATGTTTCATGTTAGAAGATTATGCTAAAATATTCAACCAAAAAAAAATGTTTTTAAGATACAATGGGTTGCAGATAGCATTTTTTGAGAAACTAGAAGGAATTGAAGTAGTAGGGAAAGTAGTGGAAAAATGGCATTTATTCAACCATTATTTTAATGAGTTTAAATATCATATATATTCCGCTTATTATATTCTTGAACAACTCGAACAACTAGAAAAAGCTATACTTGATCAATTTAATGAATTAAAATCGTTCATAGAGTTTCAAAATGAAATCAAAATAGAATACGATTCTTTCATAGTTCACGAATATCTCCTTAGAATCACGCCATTTCTTAATACCATGTTTATCTTACAGGATAGATTAATGGTCCTTATCGCAATCTTTTTAGGCATTAATATTAATGACCCGGCTCAAAAAGTTAGTGAATCGAATAAAGATTATAAATATAGGATAAAAAAATTTAGGAATAAAATGCAGAGTTTTAGCAGTTATGCCACAAATTATTGTGGTATTCTTAAAGAGTTCCCCGTTGAATTAAGTGATTTAATTATAGGTTATTGGAATTTTAGTGGTCAAGAATTAAGGAAATATAGAAATTTAGAACAACACCAATTTAATCTCTTAGAAGAGGCATATATTGTCAAAATACCAATGGAAAGATTCGTTTTATATTTACCAGATAATCCTAATGAGGAGAATTTTGAAAAATTAATATATAATAAAAAGAAAATTGCTATTGAATATTTTAAATCAGAAATAAAGATTTTTCATGATTTTGTTGAAAAAATGATGGAAACCATCGGAATAGCACCAAAAAAACATAAATTTGGCTCAAATTTCTCTCCTAAATCAAATCTTATTAGAAATTATAATCAAGGAGATTTATTGAAAATTTGGGCTTTAAAAAATGAAGCTATTCTATTTTCTGTAGGTGAAAAGTCTCCTGATGGTACAGCTGCAAGAATAATTATTAGAAAAATTAAGAATAAAATGAATATTTTAAAATGGGAAATTAAATAGGCTGCTTATCTATTAAAATCTAAACCAGTAATTGTATTGTTAATCAGAGATTTTTCAATTTGTTTAATTCCTGGGGGAATTTTAAGTATAATTCCTGTATTTCTTCCCATTCGATTATGATTGAGTAAATTTTTTAATTTGATTGATAAAATTGAAATTATTTAGGTAAACCTTTCTTTTTAATTTTTCAATTTCTTTATTAGTCTTCTTGATTACTTCTAGACCTACTCGTAAAGGAAATGAAATTGTGTCATCGATATTAATTACCTCAACAACCTCTTTAGTCTGAGGAATAAAAAGAAATAAACAAGACTTAGGTTTATCTTTATAATTTGGGATAAGAATTTCTCTCATTTTACAGCTCGAAGGTCTAAAACTTGTCCTACTTCTAATTATCTTATTGATATTTTTACTTCTTTCTTCGAATTTTTCAAAGCCGACAATTTGTCTTGGTTTAGTATTAGTGATACCAATAATTATTAGACCACCATCAGCATTAGCAAAACCTCCGACTTTTTCAGAAAATTGAACTTGTTTTTTCTCTTTATCTTTGCAATGAGGATTCCACCAATCGAGTGTTTCCTTGAAATCCCATAATAGGTCTTCTTCTGAATTAAGAGCTTTCTGTATAAAATTATTCCATAATTGATCATTATAGATTAGAATTTGCTCATTTTCATATTCACCTATAACGGATCCAATATTTTTAATGATTTCAGGAAAGTCTCCATTTGGTACTTTATATACAATTGATTGAGACCTAATTTTTTGGATAGAATAGGCAGTGCATTTAGTTTCATCTTCCGATAGGTAGTGAATAGAATGCGTAGTAATAAATATCTGAATATCCTCTGACACATCTAAGAATTTATTTAATATTTTTTTTTGAAGCCCAGGAAAAATAAAAAGTTCAGGTTCTTCTATAAAGAGGAAATATCCTTCCTGTAAAATTTTAATCCATGTGAGGAAGAAGACAATATTTAAGATTCCAGCACCCATTTTTTCTAGTTCTATTTTAGATCTTAATTCGTTTTCTTTCAAAATCAAAACAGACCTATCGGAGTTATCAACTGTGTAAGTAAGTTCTTTAACATTAGGAAAAAAGGTGATAATTTCATTGTTTAAATCATCTACCCATTCTCTTTCATCTGTAGAATTTAGTTTGTCTAAATATTTAACAAAATTTGAGCCATCTAAAGACAATTCAGTCTCAGCCAAATTTGTCCGATCCGAACTAGGACGAAAATGTCTGTCATGGGGGATTATTTTAATATTAGAAATAAAACCACCTAAGACTTCGAGTAACGCCTTACAAAAAACAGGATTTTTTGCTATAGAGTTATTAAGATTGGAAGGGATTGATCTTAAAGTATTGTATAGCGAAACATTTCTAAGATCAGAGGCTTCGAAGCTAGAGAAATGAGTGAAGTAGGTTTCAAATTTTATAGCCGGTTTATCATTCTGAACATAATTATTCAATAATATTTTATCTTTATCTCTATCTTCTTGAATCTTATAAACTATCTGTTCTACATCATATTCATTGTGAACCGCAGTAATTTTGTCCAAGAAAAGGTTTTTTTTGTCCTTAAAATATCTGATATAGAACTTAAAATAGTTGAAAAGTCCTTTCTCCAGCAACCAAGGTAGTGCTATATCTTTTCTCTTCCATTGATTTCTTTTTAAAAAACCTTCCTTCATCTCATTATCAGTAAAATGCTTATAAAGATATTGTCTTTTGTACAGGAGATCCAGAATTTCTGTTCTATAATCATTAGTTAATTTAATTGTTAAAATCAGTTCTGCGTCAATATCCTCTTTTGAATCATATATTATTGAAGGATCAAATTCATTACTTTGGCAGTTACTATGAAGAAACTTCATAATCTTTATTAAGTTGGACTTACCGGAATTATTTTTGCCGATTAGAACATTAAATTTATTTATACCTGAAAAAGTCACATCCTTATAACTAAGGAAATTTAATATTCTGACTTCTGATAGTTTGAATTTCATTATGCCTTTAAATAAACTTTAAGTATTAAAGATTAACATTACCTAAAAAATATATAAGACTCTTGAGATAACTAAAACTATAGAAATTTATTAAGTATCTATATTTTCAAGAAACTTATAATCTGATATATTAGATTTATGGAATTTACAGGTGTGAGTTTGTTTTCTCCATTCTATAGCGAATTTTGTTGGGCTGAAAAATGAATACTCTTTTGGTAAATCGTCATACCAAATGTTAGAATCCAAACATGCTTTTTGTAGATTGACATCAGGATTTTTACCTTTTCTTGTTAATCTAAATTGAGTTTTTCCATCCCAAGTTTTTTCAATTTGACTCATTAGAGAAAGAAAGAATTTTTCAATACTTTCATCTGAATATTTATTTGATTTAATATTCTGAATTGTTATTTCTCCTCGCCATAAATTAGCCATATAATAAGCTATCTCATTTTTTTCTAGAAATATAAATCCAAATTCCTCTTCAATTATAGCGTTAATTTCCTTATAATTCCATTTTCCAATTTTAATTTAATAATTTAATTATTTAGATAAAAATTCTATAATGTTATTAACGGAAAGTCCCTCTTGATTTATTCTTCCTCTAAAGTACTCTATTATTGAGTAAACCAAATTTTTTAGATTTGATAGATTAAACTGAAGACATGCTTTTTCAACCTCATACCCGTGAATAACATCATCAATAGTGTTATCAAAGGTGTATTTCACTATTTTAATGGCATTCTGCTGTACACTTTTTAATTTTTTAATATTCTTTATTTCTTTAAATTCTTGATTAAAAGCATTTTTAGTTTTATAAACTAAGTCAACATCGCACTGAGGATGGATAAAATCTATTTGAACTGCACTCAAACTTTTTCTGATATTTGCTACGGCTCCAAACATTTGATTTGCCTTTTCTTCAAGAAATTCTAGCATTTCTTGCGCAATATAATCCTTAGAAGTAGCAAATATGATATCTAGATCGCTATTGCAAGTATAAGTTAACTTAGCGCCCGATCCTCCTTCTGTAATTTTAGCAATTTTCAAGCCTGTGCTATTATATAAGAAATTGATAAGGTGGCCAAAAATAATCATCTAATTCTTTATCATCTCTAAATTCAAAATCAGAATGATTAATTTTTCTCAATCTAACGTTTTTAAAAATTTCAAACTCGATAACCTCTAGCCATACCCCAGCAATAAAAATCTTAACTTTCCATAGAGGTCCTTTCCCATTTATCTCTTGAATAAACAGCTTAATAATTTTTCTAAAAAAAGATTTACCCTCTTTACCAAAGTTTCTAACGTGTATATAAACAAATTTATTAATAAAATTACTAATTAAATGCTTCTGAATTTTAAATTGGTGTGTAAGAATTTTTTCAACTTCTTTGTATTCTTTTAAATTTAAAATAAAATTAGATGTTAAATCTGAAATTAAGCCAAAAGAATCTATAAATTCCTTCTTAACCTGCTTATTTTTGGGGAAATTCTTAATCCTTCCATCTTCATATTCCAATTCTGAAAAATCTGGAACCGTTATCGAGCGTTCAGATTTATAATTTTTCCCATTTTTAAATTTCTCTCTAATCTCTGATAATATTAGATTTGAAAGTTTAGAGAGATAATTGAATAATTTTGCTGATTCCACCATTATTAATTATTTTCAATTAAAAATCTTAGGTGTCTATTAATTAAAATATAGCGCTTATTTGTACTTTAATAAATTGATTTTAAACATAAATGTAATATGATTTACTAAGATGAAGAATTACTTAGGATTGAATAGAAAATACGAGGCAATAATTAGATGGTGTATATAATTGTAAATCAAAATAAAGTTATCATTAGAGATTATGATGATAAATATGAAGCAAATAAATCAGAATTTGATGAGATTATAGTAAAGAAGATTGGGACATTAGACAATGATTTATTGTTTTTTGATCTTAAAGAAAATACAAATATCAGTTTATCTATTAGTGGCAAAATTTCTAGCTTAAAGTGTGGTATTAAGGAGTATATTGGTAATTGGGGGTTATTATCTCCAACTAAAATTGGTTTAGCAATAGAGAGTGAAAATTATTGTCGATTTCTTGGAATAGAAAAAGTAAAGGAAAAAAGTGTAAGAATCTGTAATAATCCTTTAGCGAAGAGTATGGATGAGAATGGTGTTACTTGTTTAAAATGTCAATATGCTGAAGATTTCTTTAAAAACGAGAACTGGAGAGAATGTGAAAGGTTAAAATTCAAAATAACAGATGAATAATTTCTTAAAGGAGATATACATTATTATGGAAGAGGGAAAAATAAAGAAAGACCTACACTCTAAAAACAAACTAAAATTTATTAAAAAATGGTTAAACACTAAAAAAATTAGTTTATTCTGGGTAATAATAATTTTTACAATTACAGTAATATTGTTTTCAATCCTGGCAATTTGGACTCCTTGGATTTTACTAAGTCTAATATTTTTCCCAATTTTGATTTGGATATTTACTTACGAAGATAAGATAATTAGTAATTTTGAATTAAAACCTTTAGAAAAAGAATCATTACAAGAAGTGAAAATACTCTCAACTCTTAAGGAAATAACTCTAATCATAAGTTTAAAGATGGATGCTTACGAAATATTACTTTTAAAATATAGGCGTTTAAGACATAGAATGCTAGGAATAAAAATTATTAAATTACTAATATACATTCTTTTTGCTGCTGTTATTATTTTGATTGTATTAAACCTGACCTTAACTGAATTTTCAGGATACTGGCAAATTCAATCAATGATTTCAATTATTTTAGCAGTTTTATTCACTGTGTATACTAAAGTCGATAGAATAAAAAGAAGGTGTATTCCTTTTAAAAATTGGTTAAAATTAATTCAACAACAAATCACCATTATTAGTAATAATTCAATCATAAAAAGTAATCTTGCTGCAATAAAAGAAGAGCTAAGTAATTTAAATGAAAGAATTGATAGATTTAAGACATTTTTCAATCCAGCAATCAAAATTTTTGAGACTATCGGATATCTCATCACGATTATTACAACATTCATCACTTTGTTTATTAATAGAATTACAGCACTCGAATTAATTCTGTATCTCGGAATATCTATCTTTTTAATCATCGTAGCTTTATTAATCCCATCTTTCTATTATTTCGTTATTGATTCTAATCAACTCAAACACTCTGAGGAAGTAATTAATGTTAATTCGAAAATGGATTTGATATTAAAGAAATTATCAGAAGTTTATTTCCCAAAAAAAAATTCTTTACATGATGATTAAGATTTTAAACGAAATTAGAAGATAATTAATATTATTTTATTAGTAACGAATTAATAAAAAAAATGAAAAAAATATAATTTTTAAGGATTTTTTTTTTTTAACAATTCACACATCTGGGAGTGACACTTCAGAAAAGCGTAGTCTGTGCCGCATTGACACCGAAGGATCCAAATTTGCAATGCAGCACAATCGGAGCGGCGCGAGTTGCGCACTACCTGGTGACGTATGGTAAGCATAAACAAAGGTGAAAACAAGCAAATTAGGATTTAAGACTACTCTCCACAATGTTAAATTCGAAATTGAGTCTAATGAAAGTCAAAAATACTGGATATTCATTATTAAATCGAAAATATATTGACACAGGACAATTTATAAATCGTTAAGAAAATCAATTATAACATTCAAATTACCTATAATTTTATATTTTTCTTCTCTATATTCCTCGAGTGTTGTAATTTGCCCGTGAACTGAGGGTATTCTATAATTATTGAGAATAATTATTGTCTTAACTAATATTTCGTACTCTTGCTTTTTTAAATTAGGCATACAAGCCTTAAACTCAATTAAATTTAAGGGAGTTCGATCTAATTTTAAATTTTTTAATAATTTATTCCATTGGGGCAGGGTTAGGTGATTGCCCTGAAAAAGGTATTTTATTGCTATATCCATTGATTTTTTTATAGAGGAACTACAATCGTCGAAATCATTTTCATATACTTCATGAATTTTAACCAAAAATGATTTTGACAACGTGTTATGTAATAAACTATCTAAAGCATTTGCATACGCGTTAAAAATGCTATTTGCCACTTCTGTAATACTACTATTTTTTTTATAATAATCTCTGTCTAGCTTAAATGCGTGATTGAATAATTGTTTAGTATCCTCGAATTTTATTTTGTTGACGCTTGGAAATTCGATTAACATCACTTCAATAAAGACGAGTTTATTCCTAAGAGTCTTTAATTCCTCTTGGCTTGAATCCTGATTTATTGCAATTTCTATTGCTTTTTTAATTGCTTTTTTAGCTTTAGAATAGTCTGGAATAAGATGATATCCCATTGAGAGATTTTCATAGTATAGTTTGTTATTAGGATTTATTTCAATTGCTTTTTTAAAATAAGTAATAGACTTCTCAGCGTCATTTAAGTTTGAATATACAGAACCAATCCCATTTAATAAAGAAGCTTTAATATGTTCTTTTTTAACAAAATTTAGACCATATTTGTAGAACTCCAACGAAAGAGAAAAAAATCCCAAATCAGGCAATAAATTTGCAATATCTAATGCATTATTTGCTTTAGCATCACCATCCTCATCATATGCAAGAATTTGAAAAAATAACTCTCTAAATTTATCTACCCCAAGTATGTGCAATGCATTTCTTAAAAATTCGCGATAAAATGGTAAGTTCTTTAAAACTTCTGTATTAGATAGTTCTTTAATAATTTCGGTATTTTTTAGTTTTAGATTAATGAGATAATAATATTCCCTTAAGTATTCGTCATTCGGATTAAGTTCTAAACATAAATTTAATATTTCTAAAGCCGTGTTATACTGTTTAGCAGAAATGTAATAAAAGATTAAGACTTCGAAATATTTAATATCATATTTCTCTTTATTATTCAAAATTTTAATTTGATCAGAATGATGATTTAAAATTTCTTTGGAATGTTTAAAATCACCCATTAATTGAGACTCTAACGCAAGTTCAATCGTATTATAGATATCTTTCTTTTTATCGTAATAGGCGATCTCTTCATAGTTAAAATTCACGTTTTCATAATCTTTTACTCGATTATTAAGTTCATCATATTTTTTAGCCGAATTCGAAATATCTGTTAAGGCGTCATTTAGATAATCTCTTTCAATTTTATAATTTTCTCTCATTCTCTCAATTTGACTTATTACAAAAAAAATCTCTCTTTTTTCCTCAATGTTTTCATGTCTTTCCGTTTCATCAATTAAGAAATTTAAGATTCTATCTAATTGCTCAAACTTGTTTGTTTTATAAAGAATCATGCACCATTTATGTAAAATTGGAAAAGAAATAAATTTATCATAGTATTTTAAATCTGGTGGAAAATTTTCACAAATCTTGGGAAAATTTTTTATAAAATGTGATTCAACTTCGTCAAAATTATTCATATCAATTAGGATATAAATGTAGGCTAATTGTAACATTTTTAAAGCGTTTTCTAAGATATTTTCACTTTCTTTTTTTATATATTCAGAAAGTAGTAATTTACATTCAGAAAGAAAACGATATTTATAGAGTATATTTACTAGAGTGTGAAAGTCTTTAATTTCAAGGTTTTTTAAATTATTATTAATATAAGAAAATAAATAACTTAATCCATAAAACCGATTAATCAAGTTGAGCTTATCTTTAAATTTTATATTATTCCAATAAATCAATGATAATATAACTAAAATATCAGAGTAAATCATACCTATTGGCTGTGAATTCTTCTGACTTTCCTCAGTTTTATAGTTGGAAACATCTGTAGCATCTATAATCAACTCATAGAATTTTTTAAGTTCACTTTCCAATAGATTTCCTGAAAGATCAATAGTCAAATTTATATGGTCGGTAAGAAAAATGTTATTGCGATGAGCATGAAAATGGTCGAGTATCTCAAACCTTACTTCTTCAATCATAAATCGATTCATCAATAATCTGTATTTTTCGTAAGAAACACCAGATTCAAATGGTCCAATTGGCGTAAAGCAATCATTCGACATATTAATTCCCGTAAAAATCTCGCTTAACACAGATCCCGTTGCTAAAGCGCGCTCATTTTCACCTTTTCTCTGAAGTGAATCTATTACATCCAAAAGATAGCTAACTGTATTTGGATGGTGCTTAAGAATACTGGAAATTTTTAGTGGAGAGAGATTAATATTGTTCTTATGAAGATTGACAATAACTTCCGTTCTTTTCCTCCAAGAATTCCTATTTCTATCATCAATCTCCAAATCTACAAAAAATTGAATATCTCTACAAAAAGCTAAAATTTTTTTTCGGAATAATGTAAAGAGTTTTTTATCAGTAACTAAGCCTTCCTTAATCTTTTCATAAATAAAAATCCGAAATCCTGGATCTATCTGTCTCTTTAACAAAAAGACTGCTTGCAAACTAAAATCTTTGACTTTTTCCATCAGTTGCTCTTCAGTGTTTTCTTTATATTCATTAATTAATTGTTTCCTTTGTGTAATTAACCATTTCTCCAATAAATATGAGAGCGTAAATCGATTTTCGGACAGAAATATCTCCTGATTTTTTTTGATACAAATTTAATTAGGAAAATTTATTCTTATATTCTTTTACATCTAATTACTAGAATTATTAGCTTTTGTAATCGATTATAATTAAAATTGTAAGCGAAATTCAATTTTTTCTTTGGTAGAATAGAATAAAATTTAATTATTCAATTCTTTTTTAGAGTTTGATTTAAATGGCTTCATTTATTTTGTTGAGACTCATTAAAATTTTATTTTTAAAAATTAAGGAACCAGTTATTAATTCACTAAGAGAATCTAATAAAAACACGGTAAATTGTATATAATATAATGATTTTTATATTTAGAGTGAATGTAGAAAAATGCCTCAAAAAGAATTAGACAAATGGTCAGGTAGAAAAATGCCGAAATTAGCCCTCGATAAGTTAGAATCATTTTTATGGACCGCAGCCGATATTTTACGCGGTAGCATAGACTCCTCAGAATACAAGCACTATATATTTGGTCTGCTATTCTTGAAAAGATTATCTGATCAGTTTGATGAGGAACGTCGACAAGTGACAGGAGACCAAGAGGATCCTGATAACTATCAATTTTTTGTACCAGAACGGGCGCGTTGGAAAAGCATTCGCAGGATATCAGAGGGAATAGGAAATGCCATTGATAAAGCGTTTGAGGCGTTAGAAGAAGGAAATCCTCTCTTAGAAGGTGTGTTAACTCCCATTGAATTTCAAGACCCAAAGCGCTTACCTAATGCTGTTTTAAATAAACTAATTACTCATTTTAGTCAACCAGAGTTTAATCTGGCAAATTCAAACTTAAGCGAACCAGACATGTTGGGGAGAGCTTATGAATATTTAATAAAGCAGTTTGCCGATGATTCTGGAAAAAAGGGGGGTGAATTTTACACACCTCAAGGGGTTGTACAACTCTTAATAAGGCTTTTAGATCCTCAAGAAGGAATGAGAATTTGCGATCCTGCCTGTGGTAGTGGTGGAATGCTCATAGAAAGTGTAAAATATTTGAAAGAGCAAGGAAAAAACCCTAATAACATTTCTATCTTTGGACAAGAAAAAAATTTGAATACATGGGCTATTGCGAAAATGAATTTCTTGCTTCATAATGTTCTTGATCATAGACTTGAACACGGGGATACAATGGCGGATCCTAAGCTAAAAGAAGATAATCTTTTAATGTTATTTGATGTTGTTATCGCAAACCCAATGTGGAACCAGAAAGAGTGGAGTCGTGAACTCTTTGAAAGGGGCGATCCTTATGGAAGAGTTAAATATGGCATACCACCAAAAAGTTCTGGGGATTGGATGTGGGTGCAACACATGCTAGCTACATTGAATCATAATGGAAGATTGGGAGTGGTATTAGACAATGGTGCGTTATTTCGTGGGAAAAGTGAAGGAAAAGTAAGAAAAGCTATTGTTGAAGCAGATTTCATTGAAGGTGTTGTAGCATTACCCTCTAACTTATTTTATAATACGGGTGCTCCAGGGTGTTTAATCATAATAAATAGGGAAAAATCAGAAGCATTGAAAGGTAAGATTTTCTTTATCCATGCCGAAAATGAGTTTGAAGAAGGAAAAGCACAGAATTTTCTGAGAGATAAGCATATCCGAAAGATAACGAACACATATAGAAAAAAGAAGGAAATAGAGAAATTCTCAGCATTAATTGATCTTGAGGAAATCCAAGAGAACGATTTTAATTTGAATGTATCTCGATATATCGATATCTTGCCAGAGGAAGAACCTGTAGATGTTGCAGAATCTATTGAAGAATTAAGAAGATTGCAAACTAAACGATTAGAATTAGAAGAAGAATTTGAAAGGAATATGAGAGAACTAGGATATGATCAGTAGATTATTAAACATTAAAGTTCCTGAATCTTGGGAAATAAGAAAGCTAAATGAAATTTCTGAAATAATAATGGGACAGTCTCCCCCCTCTTCAACTTACAATATAAATTCTGATGGTTTACCTTTCTTTCAAGGAAATGCTGATTTTGGATATTATAATCCAAAAGTTAAAGTTTGGTGCAATTCTCCAAAAAAAATTGCTCAACCAAATGATATATTAGTTAGTGTTAGAGCACCTGTAGGAGCTATAAACATTGCTGATGTGGAATCTTGTATAGGACGAGGGCTTTCTGCTGTAAGAGTTGACCATAGATATGATATGAAATACATTTACTATTTTTTAAACCATTTTAATAAAGTCTTTAGCCGTCTTAAACAAGGTTCTACTTTTGAAGCAATTACTAAAGAGGAATTAATTAATTTTCCCTTACTGTTACCACAAAATCTTAAAGAACAACAGTTAATTAGCTCCATATTGTATAATATTGATGAGTTAATTTTTAAAACACAAGACCTCATTAAAAGTTTTCAAATTCTAAAAAAGAGTTTGATGCAACGCCTGTTTACGGAGGGTATCGGGCATACCGAATTTAAAGAGACGAAAGGGGGGAAAATTCCAAAAAGTTGGAATGTTTTACAACTAAAAAAAATAGGAAGAATTTTTACTGGAAAAACACCATCAACGTTAGTTGATGATTACTGGGGAGATGATATTCCTTTTATTACACCAGGAGATATAACAAACAAACATTATATAAGAAAAACCGAAAGATTTGTATCGTTTCTTGGAGCAAACCAATCAAAATTAATAACAGAAAACGGTATTTGTACTGTTTGCATAGGTTCAACGGTGGGTAAAGTTGCTTTAGCAGTAAAGGATTCAATTACAAATCAACAAATTAACTCAATGATTTGTAATGAGAATAATGATCCCCATTATATCTGTTATGCCATTTCAAATAGATCAAGATACTTAAAAACATATGCAGGAGTTGCAGCTGTTCCAATAGTAAAAAAATCTTTATTTGAATCATTTAGAATTCCTGTCCCATCAACTATAGAGGAACAGAAATCGATATCAAACATATTATTATCAATAGATAATAATATTGAAATTGAAGAGAAATATCAAAATAGATTAAAAGAAATAAAAAAAGGTCTAATGCAAGACCTCTTAACAGGTAAAAAAAGGGTAAAAATTAATTAAATGAGTGTTATTTTATGAGCCTATTTGATTGGAGTGAATATAATCAAACAGAAAAACCAGCATTGGAATTATTGCAAGAGCTTGGTTATAAATATAAAGAAGGGAAAGAATTTAGTCCTCAGAATAATACCACAGAACGCTCCAGTCTTAGAGAAGCAATCCTCTCAGCAATGCTAACAAAAAAGATTAAGGAATTTAATCCATGGATTAATGAATCAAGTATTAAACAAGTGTTCCGAAAGTTAACAATTCCCACAACCTCCAGTCGAATTGATTTTAATGAGCAAGTGTGGGAATATTTAACAAAGCCAAGTAAGTTGGTAGTAGAACAAGATCTTCATGATGGGAAAGGTCGGAGGAATCATTGGGTTAAGCTCATAGATTGGGATAATGTAGAAAATAATGAATTTCTCGCAATTAATCAATTTAAAGTCAATGCTTCCAGAGGGAATCGAATTCCCGATATTGTTGCTTTTATTAATGGGTTACCATTAGTAGTTATTGAGTGTAAAATGCCATCATTGTCAATCCCGATGGAACAAGGGATAAGACAAGTAATAGAATATCAAAATACTATTCCTAAATTATTCTATCTTAATCAAATTATAATTGTAATAAATAGTGAAAGAGCAGTATATGGTGTTATTGGAAATTCATATGATAATTTCCAGATTTGGAAAGATCCATATCCCATAACAAAAGACCAACTTGAGAAAATTGTTGAAAGAACAGGACGTTCAACTCCAGAACCGACACCTCAAGATATTTTACTTTATGGTTTGCTTGAAAAAAGAAACCTTTTAGATATAATTCGCAACTTTATCATTTTTGAGACTTCTAGAGGAAAATTGAATAAGAAAGTTGCACGCTATCAGCAATTTAGAGCAACTAACAAAACATTGAATCGTATATTGACAGAAAAAGATAAAAAGCTACGAGGTGGTACAATTTGGCATACACAAGGTTCAGGTAAATCTCTTACTATGCTGTTCACATCGATAAAATTGAGAAGAGAAATGAAGCTCAATAATCCATTATTAGTATTTGTATGTGATAGAATTGATTTAGTAAATCAGTTAAATAGTACATTCGAAAGATGTGGATTTTCTAATCCTGTCGAAGCGAGAAGTGTTGATCATCTGCAAGAACTTATTCAAATAGGACAAGGGGTCACCATATTTACTACCATTCAGAAATTTCGTACTAAAGACGCGGATTCGAAAACAGGTATATCAAGGAAGGGAGCAGAATTTCCTAAGCTCAATGATGATCAAAATATATTTGTTCTTGTTGATGAAGCTCATCGTTCACAGTACAAGGTCTTTGGTATGAATATGCGAATGGGAATACCAAATGCTTGTTATCTTGCATATACAGGGACACCATTAGCGAGAAATGAGAAAAATGAAACAATTTCAGTAGGTAGAGGTAAAACTGTCAGTAAATTTGGCAAACTTATTGATTCTTATGATTTACGCCAATCGGTTGAAGATGGCTCTACAGTAAAGATTCTTTATGAAAATAGGTTACCAGAGTTAAGGGTAGAAGGAGAATCTATAGATGAGATTTTTAATCGTGTGTTTTCTGATAAAGAACCAGAAATTCGAGAGAAGATCAAGGCAAAATATGCAACTGAGAAAGCAATTCTAGCAGCTCCAGAAAGAATTAAAAAAGTGGTGTTAGATATTATAAAGCACTATGAAGATCATATTGAGCCAAATGGTTTTAAAGCCCAAATCGTGACTTCATCTCGAAAAGTAGCCGTTATGTATAAAAAATATTTGGATGATTTGAATGCTCCCGAATCTGTGGTTATTATTTCGGCGAATCCTCGTTATGATGATGAATTAAGACAACTGGGAGCGGATTTCATTACAGAAAAATTAAAACGACAAGAAGTGATTGATCGGTTTAAAGATGATAATGATCCTCTTAAATTTCTAATAGTGTGTGATATGCTTATCACGGGTTTTGATGCACCAATCGAGCAGGTAATGTATCTTGATAAAAAGTTGAAAGAACACAATTTATTACAAGCTATTGCCAGGGTTAATCGAATACATGAAAACAAACATTACGGTCATATAGTTGATTATTATGGTGTTTCTAATCATTTAGAAAGAGCTTTAGAAATTTTTGATAAGCCTGACATCGAAGGATTTATGAAATCGATTGAAAGTGAGTTATATCCCTTAGAGCAATATCATAAAGCGGTACTATCTTATTTTGATGGTATAGATATAAATGATTTAGAGGCTTGTATTCTAGCTTTGGAATCTGAAAGTATTAGAGCAGATTTTCATAACGATTTTAAAAAATTTGCGCAGAGTATGGATGTTGTTTTACCAGATCCCCGTGCTCAACCTTATTTAACTGATTTAAAACGATTTGGTATGATTTTAAGAGCTGCTAAAAATCGCTTTCGCGAAGAAATATTAGATCTTGCAGGTTGTGGGGCGAAAGTCCAAAAAATTATAGATGAGCATATTAGATCCACTAATATTAAGATTTTGGTCGAACCTGTCCCAATTCTTTCAGAAAAGTTCCAAGAAGCTCTTGATAGTCTAAAATCAGATAAATCAAAAGCGAGTGAAATGCAACACGCTATTCAACACGAGATAAGCGTTAAAATTGAGGAAGATCCTGTTTTTTATAGGAGTTTAAAAGAACGTTTAGAAGAAATAATAGATATGTATACACAAAATCGGATCGATCTTGCTGAGAAAATCAAGAGATTAAAAGCCCTCTATAGTGAAATCAAAGAAAGACCAAACTTAGCTGTAAAAATGGGGCTAAACAGCGCTGAATTGGCATTTTTCAACCTATTAAAAGTAGATGCAAATAAAGCGGGAATTGAAGATGAGAGAGAAATCGTGAAATTTACTTATGAATTATTAGAAGCAATTGAAATGTTTATAACTTTAATCGATTGGGAACATAAGTCTGATAATTTACGGAAAATAAGAAAAGCCAGTAAGGAGGTTTTCCGCAAAAAAAATATTGATGAGAATCGAAAAAATCCATTAGCCCATCAAATTGAAGAACTTGCCAAAGTGCATTTCCCATCAAGATAAAAATCAAAAAAAGAAAAAAATGAAGAGAATAGGTTTAATATGGTTTCTGAAATACAATCGGTAAAGTTTGGGGAAAAAGAAATCATTTATTCAATAGATCGTACAGAACGTAAGACTATTGGAATAGTGGTAGAACCTGATGGAAAAGTAATAGTTAAGGCTCCCTTTAATTTAGAGCGCGACATGATCCAAGATACTGTCTACAAAAAAAGAAAATGGATTGTAGAGAAATTAAAACTTACCGAAGAGATTAAAAAACCAATCCCTGTTAAGCATGAATTAGTTAGTGGGGAAAAAATTCTACTGAAAAATAGATTAATCAGGTTAAAAATCTATAATTCCCCAACTAAGCGTTCTAAAATAACTTATGCGTTTAAAACACTTCATATTTATGTCAATGAAAATTTATCAGTAATCCAAAAAGAAGAGGAGATAAAAAGAGTTTTAATTGAATGGTATAAAGAAAAAGCCTTCAGTATTATCTCTAAAAGAATTGAGAAATATTTGAATGTAATAGATTATAGACCTCAGGAAATTAAAGTGCGAGATCAAAAAATCCGATGGGGGTCTTGTACTAAAGATGGAAGACTAATTTTTAATTGGAGAATTATTATGGCTCCAATTTCCGCAATCGATTACATTATTGTTCATGAATTATGCCATATGAAAGAACCTCCACATTCTTCTAAATTCTGGGATTTAATCGAATCTCTTTTCCCAAACTATAAAAAATGGAAAGAATGGCTTCGAATAAATGGAAGATTGCTGGATTTAAGAATATAAATTAAACTTAAAGATCATAATCAAGGTTATGAAGTAAATATCAAATGATTTTTATAGAAATTATAACTTTAAGAAATCTTTTAAAATTGTTTTAACTTTTAATAAATCTTTATCATCAATGGAACTTATGAAATTTTGGAACCTTTTGCGATCGAGTGAGCGTATCTGAAAAATAACAGCAACGGAATCATTTCTTAACTTATTTTTTTGGTTTTTTTTAATTATATGAGTATAGGGGAGATTGTTTGCATTTAGGTTAGATTGTAATGGAATTACGGTTATCATTTTAGCTACTAGGCTATTTGCTATAACAAGACAAGGTCGTGTTTTTTGAGTCTCATGCCCAACTATATCGTCATTTCTTATCGATAATTCGACTATCCAGATTTCACCAGGTTTAATATTTTGTAAATGTTCAGTCGGCATGATTAAAATTAATCTCTAGTCCTCAGCTTTATCCCATAGATCCAGTTCATCTTGGATTTCGTTGGTTAAATATTCAGGTTTAAACCTCAATTTCTTTACGATATTGATAGCAATTGTAATGATTTTAACACTGATGAATGGTTTTTCATCCTTTGTTTGTCCAAAGAGATCATCATCTAAAATATCCTCATTATAATGTTTTATGTAATAAGCTGTGGAGACGGCTTCTAGTAAATCTGCCTGGTTGTAAATATTTAGAGGATGCTCTAATATTACATTTTTTATTTTACCGACAATTTCTTGTTCATTAGGTGTTAAATGATAACTGGTTTCTAAAGCAGCTATTGATTCATTATTCTCATAATAATCAGCAGTTAAACTTGGTGAATAAGGACCATTTTTATAAAGGCTGAAGTTATAGCTCCTCAAATTAATGCCTAACATTTTACTTAAGAATATGATTTTTTGAATTATAAGTCGAGTCTGGAAGTTTTTTGCTGGCTTCGGATTTTTTATTTCTATCTTACAATTACTTAAGATCGCAATAACTTTGAGAAAATCAGGATTTATTTTGCTCATTATACATTCCCTCCACTTCTTTTATATTTTCCACCCATCTAATTATTTTTTTAAGTTCATTTTTACCTGAATCTTCAATCATATAGATATGCATATCCTTTTGATCAAGTCGTATAGGAATCCTTTTGATAAATCCGATATCCTGTAAAAAATCAAGATTAGATTTTAGTTTTCCATCTGATATGTTTAGCATGTTTTTTAATTCACGGAATTGAAGTCCATCTTTATTGAACCACATTAAGGTTAGTAATATACAGCGAGTTAATGTAAATACTTTAGAATTTATCTTTTTAGAGTTTTCAACAACATCTCTTATTATATTTTTAGGATCTTTTTCCATTTTTCTACAATGTATAGATATAATTAAATTATTTAAACTCTATGATTAACTTTGAAAATAAAAGTAAAATACAAAGTTATATAATAATATTTTAATTATAATTATAAGACATCATAAGTAAAAAAAAATGATAATCTTGGAAGATTCGAAACATGATGAATTAGAAGATATGTTAAATAGTTATCTTGAAAAATTTCATGCCGAATTTGAATTATATCTTCAAGCAATAAAAGACATACGATTTCTAGAAGTGAGGCGTGAATTAAATCTTCCAAGAGATGAAATACTAAAGACTTTCTCTCTCACAAGTAAAAAGTTAAGAGATCCATTTTACATTCCAGAGATAATTCAATTAGCATATTATATGAAAGAAAATAACTTTAATTATTTTCAAAATTATTGGAATACATATGGATATAATCACCATGAGCATGGATATAGATTAAAAGAAATACTGGAGAAACTTCAGCCTTTATCTGAAAAAATCGAAACCTTTAAAGCAAAAAAATTGGAGGATCTATTAGAAAAAAAGTTTAATGAAAGCAAAGAAAAAGAAATTCATATTTCTGAACCTTTTATAATACATAAATTTGTGAGTCACAATTTACCAGCTCATTATGATTCATATATACAATTAATTAATGAATCCGCTGAAGTGGGTGATTTTTATAAGGTAATACCAATTCTTTTGAGATGTTTATTCGAGAGTTTATTATATGAACTCTTTACAGATTCCTTAAGCCTTGCTCATAGGGATTTATATTATAATAAATATCAGAAAAGAGCAAGAGGTTTTTCTCAATTAATCGAATTATTAAATTTTTTAAAAGATAATGAATATAAGCCACTAGTTTTAAACAAAATTAACAAAATTACCATTAACATTTTAAATGAGATTAAAGATATTGGAAACTACAGTGTTCATGATACTTTAGGAATGATTAAAAGAATACATATCAATGACTTGAAGAGTAAAGTCGATTTAGCACTTAATCATTTATTAGTTTCTTATGACAAATTAAAAGGTAAAAACCATGAAATCGAGTCAGAAAGATTGATTCTAATTAAAAAGAAATTCGGTTTAATTAAAAGAAAACCAGGGAAGAAAAAGAAGAAAAAAGTTTTTAAAAAAAAAAAATTGAATAAAAATCGGGAAGATAAAAGAAAAATGCAAGTAGAAACTAAAGAGAATATAAGAATTAAAGAGATATGGTATTTTTATGATTTTTTAACGAATCTTTTTAATCTTATGGAACCTATCGAAAAACCCGAAAATGATCTAAATTTTAAGGATAATCGTAATTATATTTATTTTAAATATCAATTAAAAGATGAAGAAAGTTCGAGGGATTTAACTAACGAAGAGGTTAAACATGTAATTATTGACGCTTCAGATAAAATCAAAAGATTTTACATAGAATTAGGCTTTTTTCCTACTATTAATGAAGTAAATGAATACATATCAGGATATCATTTAAAACTTTTGTATTCTCGGATAAAGATTGAAGTTAATAAAGTATCTGTTCATAGAAGTAAGGAATCTCTAATTCCTTCTCCTAAGAATCTAAAAACAGTTTTATCATATTTTCTTTCTGAAATAAAAAAATTAATAGAAGATAAAATATCCTCTAATTCTTAATTAATTTTGGTCAAAAATTTCATTTATTCTACTATTTCAAATTTTTTATCTGCTCCATTAATTTTATTGAGATTCATTTAAATATTATTTTTTAAAATTGAGGTATTAATTCCCTAAGAGAAACTAATAAAAAAACTGAAAATTGTAAATAATATAATGATTTTTATATTTAGATTGAATGAAGAAAAATGCCTCAAAAAGAATTAGACAAATGGTCAGGTCGAAAAATGCCGAAATTAGCTCTCGATAAGTTAGAATCATTTTTATGGACCGCAGCCGATATTTTACGCGGTAGCATAGACTCCTCGGAATACAAGCACTATATATTTGGTCTGCTATTCTTGAAAAGATTATCTGATCAGTTTGATGAGGAACGTCGACAAGTGACAGGAGACCGAGAGGATCCTGATAATTATCAATTTTTTGTGCCAGAACGGGCACGTTGGAAAAGCATTCGCAGGATATCAGAGGGAATAGGAAATGCCATTGATAAAGCATTTGAGGCATTAGAAGAGGGTAATCCTCTATTAGAAGGTGTTTTAACACCCATTCAATTTGAAGACACAAAGCGCTTACCTGATGCAGCTTTAAATAAACTTATTACTCATTTTAGTCAACCAGAGTTTAATCTGGCAAATTCAAATTTAAGCGAACCAGACATGTTGGGAAGAGCTTATGAATATTTAATAAAGCAATTTGCTGATGATTCTGGAAAGAAGGGAGGTGAATTTTACACACCTCAAGGGGTTGTACAACTCTTAATAAGGCTTTTAGATCCTCAAGAAGGAATGAGAATTTGCGATCCTGCTTGTGGTAGTGGTGGAATGCTCATAGAAAGTGTAAAATATTTGGAAGAGCAAGGAAAAAATCCTAATAACATTTCTATCTTTGGGCAAGAAAAAAATCTGAATACATGGGCTATTGCGAAAATGAATTTCTTGCTTCATAATGTTCTTGATCACAGACTTGAACATGGGGATACAATGGCAGATCCTAAATTAAAAGAAGATAATCTCTTAATGTTGTTTGACATCGTTATCGCAAACCCAATGTGGAACCAGAAAGAGTGGAGTCGTGAACTATTTGAGAGGGGCGATCCTTATGGAAGAGTTAAGTATGGTATACCACCAAAAAGTTCTGGGGATTGGATGTGGATACAACATATGTTGGCGACGTTGAATCATAACGGCAGAATGGGAGTAGTATTGGATAATGGTGCGTTATTTCGTGGGCAGAGTGAAGGAAAAGTAAGAAAAGCTATTGTTGAAGCGGATCTCATCGAAGGTGTTGTAGCATTACCCTCTAACTTATTTTATAATACGGGTGCTCCAGGGTGTTTAATAATAATAAATAGGCAAAAAACAGAAGCACTAAAAAACAGAATTTTCTTTATCCACGCTGAAAATGAGTTCGAAGAGGGAAAAGCACAGAATTTTCTTAGAGATACGCATATCAGAAAGATTTCTCAAACTTATAGAAAGAAAGAGGAAATAGAAAAATTTTCAGCTTTAATTGATCTTGAAGAAATACAGGAGAATGATTTCAACTTAAATGTGTCTCGATATATAGATATCTTACCCGAGGAAGAACCTATAGATGTTACTGAATGTATAGTGGAACTAAAAAAACTTCAGGTTGAGCGGTTGGAATTGGAAAAGGTATTTGAAAAAAATATGAGAGAATTGGGATATGAAGATTGATTTTCCGAATGATTGGAAATTTTTAAAGATAGGAAATTTACTCAATACCGATTAGAATATAAAAGAATTAAAAAAGGCTTAATGCAAGACCTTTTAACAGGTAAAAAGCGAGTGAATTTATTTAATTGATAAAAGAGAAATAATCTATGAATAGATTACCAAAAATAGCAAAAAATCTACAGATTTCCCTACCAGTGGATTGGAAATGGTTAACCACTGAAGAAGTTTCAGATGAAATTGTAGATTGTTTACATAGTACCCCGAAATTTTCAGATTCAGGAAAATACTGTATTGACACTACTTGTATTGAACCAGAAAGAATCTTATTTAATAAGGCTAGATTTGTATCTGAAGAGATATACCAAGATAGAATAAGAAGATTAAAACCCCAAGAAAGTGATATTTTATTTTCAAGAGAGGGTACTATTGGTACAACAGTCCTTGTACCTCCTAATATAGATATTTGCTTGGGTCAAAGAATGATGATGTTTCGGACTAATAAAGATATATTATCCTATTTTTTTCTTCAAGTCTTAAATTCATACATTTTCAGAAGGCAATGGGAATCTCTAATTACAGGAACAGCAGCTCTACATGTAAATATTAGGGATATAAAGAAATTATACCTACCAGTTCCGCCAATAAATGAGCAAGACAAAATTGTTTCAATTTTATATAATCTGAATAAAATCATCATAATCACCGAAAAAGTTACTGATTATTTGCTTAATTTAAAAAGAGGGCTGATGCAACGCCTGTTTACCGAGGGCATCGGGCATAACGAATTTAAAGAGACGAGAGTGGGGAAAATTCCAGAAGAATGGGAGATTCAAAAAATAGGTGAATTAGCGATAAAAATGAAGTCAGGAGGTACACCGTTAACTAGAATTAAAGAATATTATGACAATGGGGAGATTCCTTTTGTTAAAATTGAAGATTTATCATCAACTCGTAAATTTTTAATTAATACTAGAATCGAAATCACTAAGGAAGGATTAGACAATTCTAATGCGTGGATTGTCCCAAAAAATAGTTGGTTGTTTGCGATTTATGGAAGTCTTGGAGAACAAGCAATAAATAAAATTGAAGTTTCTACTAATCAAGCAATTTTGGGTATAATTTTAGATCGAAATTTGGGATTACCTGAATTTTACTACTATTGGTTTGAATATTGGAAAAATCAATTACAGAGATATGCAATTACAACTACCCAACCAAATTTATCAAAACAGATTTTCGAAAAATTAAAAGTTGTAAAGCCAAATATTGAAGAACAAAATGTTATTACGGAGATTTTAAGTTCTACAGATGATATAATAGAAAAGGAGATTATATATATGAAAAATCTAAAAATTATTAAAAAAGGATTAATGCAAGATCTCTTAACAGGTAAAAAAAGGGTGCAAATTAATTAAAATTAAGTGATTTTATGAGTCTCTTTGATTGGAGTGAATATAATCAGACAGAAAAGCCAGCATTGGAATTATTACAAGAACTTGGCTATGAATATAAAGAAGGGAAAGAAGTTAGTCCTCAATATAGCACTACAGAACGTTCTAGTCTTAGAGAAGTAATCCTCTCAGCAACGCTAACAAAAAAGATTAAAGAATTTAATCCCTGGATTAATGAATCTAATATTAAACAAGTTTTCCGTAAGTTAACAATTCCCACAACCTCCAGTCGAATTGATTTTAATGAGCAAGTGTGGGAATATTTAACAAAGCCAAGTAAGTTGGTAGTAGAACAAGATCTTCATGATGGGAAAGGTCGGAGGAATCATTGGGTTAGGCTCGTAGATTGGGATAATATAGAAAATAATGAGTTTTTAGCTATAAATCAATATAAGGTGAATGCCTCCAGAGGGAATCGGATTCCCGATATTGTAGTTTTTATTAATGGGTTACCATTAGTGGTAATTGAATGCAAAAGCCCACTGTTAACAAATCCTTTACAGCAAGGAATTCGGCAGGTTTTAGAATACCAAGAAACTATACCTAAGCTTTTTTATCTTAATCAAATTATTATAGTAACCAGTAGTCAATCAGCTGTTTATGGGGTTTTAGGTAATTCTTATGAAAGCTTTCAAATTTGGAAGGAACCATATCCTATTACTAAAGACCAACTTGAAAACATTATTAAGAAAGCGGGACGTTCGACTACAGAACCGACACCACAAGATGTTTTACTTTATGGATTATTAGAAAAAAGAAACATTTTAGATTTAATTCGTAATTTTATTATTTTTGAGACTTCTAGAGGAAAATTACTTAAAAAAATTGCCCGTTATCAACAATTCAGAGCAACAAATAAAACATTGACCCGTATCTTAGAGGAAAAAGATTATCAACTACGAGGTGGTACAATTTGGCATACACAAGGTTCAGGTAAATCTCTCACTATGTTATTCACATCAATAAAATTAAGAAGGGAGAAGAAGTTCAATAATCCATTATTAGTATTTGTGTGTGATAGAATTGATTTAGTGAATCAGTTAAATAGTACATTCGAAAGATGTGGATTTTCTAATCCTGTCGAAGCGAGAAGTGTTGATCACCTGCAAGAACTTGTTCAAATAGGACAAGGGGTCACAATATTTACTACCATTCAAAAATTTCGTACTAAAGACGCGGATTCGCAAACAGGTATATCAAGGAAGGGAGCAGAATTTCCTAAGCTCAATGATGATCAAAATATATTTGTTCTTGTTGATGAAGCTCATCGTTCACAGTACAAGGTCTTCGGTATGAATATGCGAATGGGAATACCAAATGCTTGTTATCTCGCATATACAGGGACTCCATTAGCGAGAAATGAGAAAAATGAAATAATTTCAGTAGGTAGAGGTAAAACTGTCAGTAAATTTGGCCAACTTATTGATTCTTATGATCTACGCCAATCGGTTGAAGATGGCTCTACAGTAAAGATTCTTTATGAAAACAGGTTACCAGAGTTAAGGGTAGAAGGAGAATCTATAGATGAGATTTTTAATCGTGTGTTTTCTGATAAAGAACCAGAAATTCGAGAGAAGATTAAGGCAAAATATGCAACTGAGGATGCAATTCTAGCAGCTCCAGAAAGAATTAAAAAAGTGGTGTTAGATATTATAAAGCACTATGAAGATCATATTGAGCCAAATGGTTTTAAAGCCCAAATCGTGACTTCATCTCGAAAAGTAGCCGTTATGTATAAAAAATATTTGGATGGTTTGAATGCTCCCGAATCAGTGGTTATCATTTCGGCAAATCCTCGTTATGATGATGAATTAAGGCAACTTGGCGCGGATTTCATTACAGAAAAATTAAAACGACAAGAAGTGATTGATCGGTTTAAAGATGATAATGATCCTCTTAAATTTCTAATAGTGTGTGATATGCTTATTACGGGCTTTGATGCTCCAATCGAGCAGGTAATGTATCTTGATAAAAAGTTGAAAGAACACAATTTATTACAAGCTATTGCCAGGGTTAATAGAATACATGAAAACAAAAATTACGGTCTAATTGTTGATTATTATGGTGTTTCTAATCATTTAGAAAGAGCTTTAGAAATTTTTGATAAGCCTGACATCGATGGATTTATGAAATCTATTGAAAGTGAGTTATATCCCTTAGAACAATATCATAAAGCGGTACTATCTTATTTTGATGGTATAGATATAAATGATTTAGAGGCCTGTATTCTAGCTTTGGAATCTGAAAGTATTAGAGCAGATTTTCATAACGATTTTAAAAAATTTGGCCAGAGTATGGATGTTGTTTTACCAGATCCCCGTGCTCAGCCTTATTTAACAGATTTAAAACGATTTGGTATGATTTTAAGAGCTGCTAAAAATCGCTTTCGTGAAGAAATATTAGATCTTGCGGGTTGTGGTACGAAAGTCCAAAAAATTATAGATGAACATATAAGATCGACTAGTATTAAAATTTTAGTTGAACCAGTGCCTATTCTTTCAGAAAAGTTCCAAGAAGCTCTAGATAGTCTAAAATCAGATAAATCAAAAGCTAGTGAAATGCAACACGCTGTTCAACACGAGATAAGCGTTAAAATTGAGGAAGATCCTGTTTTTTATAGGAGTTTAAAAGAACGTTTAGAAGAAATAATAGATATGTATACACAAAATCGGATCGATCTTGCTGAGAAAATCAAGAGATTAAAAGCCCTATATAATGAAATAAAAGAAAGACCAAACCTAGCCCAAAAAATGGGACTTAATAGTGCGGAATTAGCATTTTTCAATCTATTAAAAATAGATGCAAATAAAGCGGGAATTGAAGATGAGAGAGAAATCGTGAAATTTACTTATGAATTATTAGAAGCAATTGAAAAGTTTATAAATTTAATCGATTGGGAACATAAGTCTGATAATTTACGGAAAATAAGAAAAGCCAGTAAGGAGGTTTTCCGCAAAAAAAATATTGATGAGAATCGAAAAAATCCATTAGCCCATCAAATTGAAGAACTTGCCAAAGTGCATTTCCCATCAAGATAAAAATCAAAAAAAGAAAATAAAAGAAGTGAATAGGTTTAATATGGTTTCTGAAATACAATCGGTAAAATATGGAGAGAAAGAAATCAGTTATTCAATAGATCGTACAGAACGTAAGACTATTGGAATTGTTGTAGAACCTGATGGAAAGATAATAGTTAAAGCTCCCTTCAATTTAGAGCATGACATAATCCAAGATACTGTTTACAAAAAAAGAAAATGGATTGTGGAAAAATTAAAACTTACCGAAGAAATTAAAAAGCCAATCCCTACTAATCATGAATTAGTTAGTGGAGAAAAATTTCTATTGAAAAATAGATTAATTAGGCTAAAAATCCATAATTACACCGCCAAGCGTTCTAAAATAACATTCAGCTTTAAAACACTTCATATTTATGTCAATGAAAATTTATCAGTAATCCAAAAAGAAGAGGAGATAAAAAGAGTTTTAAT
>LAZR01000172.1_pt1 | contig 75576 bp, 82 predicted proteins | sample 329461 | NCBI WGS metagenome assembly LAZR01 (sample SAMN03002196, study PRJNA259156) | marine sediment metagenome | biome: sea floor; feature: Hydrothermal impacted sediments; material: marine sediment; isolation source: Loki non-amplified sample from Loki's castle hydrothermal vent sediment ... | reverse complement strand
TCTACCAGCAACACACCGGTCAGGTCATGGCGGCCTGACTTAAATGAAATGGCCTCCATAAAACCCGGTGTGATTCAAGCTCCTCATGTTTGATAGTGAATAATGCCTCTCTAAGGATAGTCTCTAAAGCAACTCGAAGATCAAGCCTCTTCAAAAAAGACTACAACCGATACAGGTAGCGCCCAGCTAGAAGCTATTCGCATTGGGGCAGAGTCAAGCTCTCAGAGTCTAAGGGGTATCCATCCAGCCGGTCACAATGACGTTCATCAGCTCAACGGGGCTGTTCGTCGATAGGCTGCCCGGGGCCATCCCTCTCCTCCCGGCCATCGTGACGCAATCTCTTGTTGGATTGCTGAGTGTCTCTGTTTGCGGATAGAGTCAGCCGAGCGTCTCTCTGTTCAACCCTTACGGCTTGAACTAGCCTTTTTGCACTCATTGCTGATGCTCGCCAGAATCCCACAGGTATTGATCTCTCGGCCTTCGTTACAGCTCGACCTCAGTGAAACGAGTTGTCTCTCGAGCATTTGCAGAGCGTTTATTTGTGCTCGTATCTGAGAGATATGCTCTTCCAGCATAATGTTAACGGCAGTACAAGGCTGGTGAGGATTGTCTTGATAGCTCTGCAGTTCGCGAATTTCTGTCAGCGATAAATTTAGAAACCGGCACCGACGGATGAAGGCGAGCCGATCAACATGCTGTTCGGTGTAGATACGGTAGCCGTTCTCCTGCCGAACTGGCGGGGCTATCAGGCCTTGCTCTTCGTAAAATCGGATCGTTTGTCTGTCTATACAAGCTATCTTTGATAGCTGACCGATGTGCATCAGGCTCACTCCTCGACGAGCTATCCGCTCTTGACCTTATAGCTACTATATAGTTTTCAATGGCATTAGTTTATGTGGATCAACTGGAGCCGTATATGAACAAAACTTGTGGTGGCCCATGTGGTTGTGACGCAAAGCCCGACACTGACTCCGATAGCTCGACTGCCTCCGCAGCATCAGGAAAATGGGTCAGCGTTTATGCAGTGCCGAAGATGGATTGTCCGTCAGAAGAGCGAATAATTCGGTTGGCTCTGAACGGCTTTGATGAGATTAGAAAGCTGTCTTTCGATTTATCCAATCGTCAATTGGAGATCATTCATGAAGGTGCTGCCGAGCCTATCACCTCAAAACTAGCGACCTTAGGGTTAGGCGCCTCTCTTCAGAAAACTCAAGCAGCCGACCCTGAGGCGATCAAGGCCTCCGAAAACTCAGCGGCCTCTAACGCTCAGGAGTCGAGCACCCTGCGTGTGCTGCTCGGCATCAATGCATTTATGTTCGTGGTCGAAATGAGTGCCGGTCTCATAGCTCAGTCTACTGGACTAATCGCCGACTCCCTGGATATGTTTGCCGATGCCTTGGTCTATGCCCTCGCCCTTTTTGCTGTGGGGCACGGCGTCAAGATGCAGGTGCGAGCCGCGCATATGGCAGGCGTGCTTCAGTTGATTTTGGCTCTAGGTGTACTCATAGAGGTAGGGCGGCGCTTTATATTCGGTAGTGAACCCGAATCGCTGATGATGATGGCCGTTGCCTTTGTTGCGTTGATAGCCAATGTTGGTTGTCTGCTATTGATATCTAAGCACCGCGAAGGTGGCGCACATATGAAAGCCAGCTGGATATTTTCGGCCAACGATGTGGTGATCAATATAGGAGTCATCGCCGCCGGGGGACTGGTCGCGTGGACGGGGTCTAGCTACCCAGATTTGATTATCGGCACCGTCGTGGGTCTGATCGTGCTCAATGGTGCGCGGCGCATTTTGGCACTCAAGGCATGAGTTACTCCCCCCGGACTGTCTCGCTGTGGTGAGCTGCACGGTCGATGCATAGCTCGGTGCCAGTGAAGAGGCCGGAATTCATGAAGTCTTAGGCCCGCGAGTCCTGCTTGGAGCATGTCTTGGTACGTTTCGATTCTTTTTGTCCCCTGGCCAGCCGACCACATAGATTGATGTCGCTTGTTCGAATGAGTAAGAAGACATGAACCTCACAGTCGGTCTTGACTTAGCAGACGCTAGTGACTCGTGCAGTAAACGGCTTCTGAAAGGGATGTTGGCTTTGCTTGCAGGAAGCGTCATGCCGCTTGCCTTTGCCCCTGTGGGGTGGGGGTGGCTTGCCGTGATCGCTTTGGCAGCATTTTTTTTCTTAAGCGCGCAGCCTTCAAAGCGCCAAGCCCAATGGTCGGCTTACCTCTTTGGTCTCGGCTATTTTGGCGTAGGTGTTTCCTGGGTATTTGTCAGTATCAGTCAGTACGGCAATGGCCCGTTCGTGGCGGTGTTAGCCACGTCGGCCTTTGTCTTGCTTCTTGCGCTCTTCCCATGGTGCGTCACGTGTCTCGTTCGTAGCCTGCGCCCCGAGATGGATGCAGGGGCGCTCTGGCTAGGGCTGCCAGCGGCATGGGTACTAAGCGAATGGATGCGGACCTGGTTGTTAACCGGATTTCCTTGGCTTTTTGTCGGATACAGCCAAACCGACACGACACTGGCCAACATAGCTCCGGTCTTTGGGGTACTCGGCGTCAGTTTTTTCGTGGCCTTGCTCGCCGGCGGGCTTGCTTGGGTTGCTTTAGGCCCAGGGCTTCGCCGTGCTGTGGTAGCCGCTGCTGTGTTAAGCGTCGCCCTAGCCAGCTCACAACTGCTGGATCGCACGTGGACGGAGCCTGTCGCCGGCCCGGTCAGTGTCGTTCTCTTGCAAGGAAACATTGCACAAGACAAGAAATGGGATCCAAACTATCGAGAAGCCACGCTTGAGCGCTATCAGGCGCTAACCATGGAGCACCTCGGGGTCGACATCATTATATGGCCAGAAGCAGCGGTTCCGATGTGGTATGACCAGGCACAGGAATATCTTTCGAGGCTAGAGACACTAGCCGACCGGTCAGGCACGTCGTTGATGATTGGAGCCCTTATACGCAAGACAGAGGGTCCTGCGTACAACGCTGTAGTAAGCCTCTCCGAGCCTCCAGCCTTTTACTACAAACGCCACCTGGTGCCCTTTGGTGAGTATGTTCCTTTTCGGAATTTCTTGGGTTCTGCCTTCGACGTTCTTGGAGCTCCCATGTCGGATTTTACACCTGGCACCACGGCGCATGTCTTACAAGCCGCTGGAATACCCGTCGGGACGATTATTTGCTACGAGGCCGTTTTTGGCGATGAAGTCGCTGACTTTCTTCCTGAAGCGCAATTGTTGGTCAACATCAGCAACGATGCTTGGTTCGGCGGCTCGATTGGCCCTTTCCAACACTTCCAAATGGTACGTATGCGCGCGATCGAAACCGAACGAGACCTCTTGCGCGCGACGAACACCGGCATAACTGCGGCCGTCAGTTTCGAGGGTGAAATACTCAAGCGTGCGCCTCAATTTAGCGTGTCCGCCATCAATGTCGAGGTGACGCCGCGAACTGGCGCGACCCCTTATGTGCGCTGGAGAGACTGGCCAGTACTTGGTCTGATCACAATAGGGCTGGGCTTGCTCCTGCTCAACCGAATGAACCAGCGTTGGGTTAGCACAAGACGAAGACGCTCAACAAATTCTAGATAGGAGAGGAAACAAATGTCTGATTGTCGGTCCCGGCGCGCAGAGCAAGGTATACGGTCCGTAGCGGCGATGCACTGGCTGTGGCTCTCGTTGTTGTTGCTTCTATTGGATCAGGCGAGTAAATACGCTGCCAGCATCTCTATTGGGTATGGAAAAATTGTGCCAGTCACGCCCTATTTCAGTTGGGTTCATCGTCACAACACTGGAGCGGCGTTCAGTTTTCTCGCAGATGCCAATGGTTGGCAGCAACCATTTTTCATTGGGCTGGCCTTGGTTGTCTCCGCGGTTCTCGTGTATTGGCTTTGGCGTTCACCGCCCGTAGTTAATTATAGGCTTGCGCTCAGTGCCGTCCTCGGCGGGGCATTGGGCAATGTCATGGATCGCTTACGTTTCGGCTACGTAGAAGACTTTATCGATTTCCACTACCTTCAGTGGCATTGGCCGTCGTTCAACTTGGCAGATGTGTGGATTATTCTTGGCGCCGCACTCTTTATCTGGACCGAAAATCGGGCGTCAGGTAGTAGCTGTCGCCGACCTGTTCCTGGTTCTCAGGAGCTTTGATGAAGCATTACCAACCTTGGTGATAATACTAAGCATTTGCGCAGCTTTTTGGGTTGGAAACGTAGCTAAGACCAAAGCATGGCTACCGCACCAGATGGTCGGTAGCCATGGACACGGCTTAACGTTGCTTGATCGAAGTGATGGATGAGTCCATTCCCTGGGATGCGAATTCGAACTCAACTTCATCACCTTCACCGAGCTGCTCAAGCTGTTCAGGCGTAGCTTTAAATCCCATTGTCATGGGTGGCCAGTCAAGTTCCGGTACGGGGCCGTGGGCGATGGTGACGGTTCCTCTTTCCTCATCGATATTGCGAACAGTACCCGTTGCCTTCGCTGTCTTCGCGGTAGAACCGCTTTGCTCCATTTTCATGTTACCCATGGGCATGCTCTGCTTCATTTCCATGCCCTTCATTTCGTCGGCGAAGACTGCCGGAGCCAGTGCCAAGCTAAGAATGAACGCTAGTTTCGTTTTCATTGTGGATCTCCAGATTGTGGTTTGGCTTGCTGAATGGACCGGCGTCTCATCAAGAGATAAGCCGCCGGAAGTACGAACAGGGACAGAAGTGGTGCGGTGATCATGCCGCCAACCATCGGCGCGGCTATACGGCTCATGATTTCACTACCGGTGCCGCTGCCGAGCAGGATTGGCAGCAAACCTGCGATGATGACCGCCACGGTCATCGCCTTGGGGCGTACGCGTTGTACAGCGCCCTCACGGATCGCTTCCAGTAGGGCTGGTTTATCGGTACGCCCCGCCTCCTGACGCTCGGTCCAGGCATTGGTCAGGTACAGGAGCATGATGACGCCAAACTCGGCTGATACCCCCGCCAACGCAATGAACCCCACGCCAGTTGCTACCGACAGGTTGTAATCAAGCAGGTACAAGAACCAGACGCCGCCGGTCAAGGCGAACGGGAGTGTTGCCATGATCAGTAAGGCTTCGCTGAACCTGTTGAAAATCAGATAAAGCAGCACAAAAATGATCAGCAGGGTAGCCGGCACGACCAGTTTCAGTTTTGCGTTGGCGCGCTCCATGAACTCGAACTGCCCGGAATAACTGATGCTCATGCCTGATTCCAGCGGCACCTCACCGTCGATCTTGGTACGTAGATCACCCACCACGGCAGCCATGTCCCGGTCCCGCACGTCAATGTATACCCATCCAGTGAGTCGAGCGTTTTCGCTCTTGAGCATCGGTGGGCCATCCGTCACCTTGACTTCTGCCACTGTGCCCAAAGTGATCTGACTCCCCTCCGGGGTGTAGATCGGCAAGTTACGCAAATCGCTCAACGAATCACGCCACTCACGCGGGTAGCGCAGGCTGATGGGATAACGGGCCAGCCCCTCGACGGTTTCGCCAATGTTGGCGCCGCCGACCGCACCGGCCACAATAGCCTGCACCTCAGCGATATTCAGCCCATAACGCGCCGCCGCGGTCCGATCAATATCGACGTCGATATAACGCCCGCCGGTGAGTCGCTCAGCCACAGCCGAGCTTACGCCCGGGACCGTCTTGGCAAGGCGCTCAACGGCTTGCGTCGTCTTGTCAATCTGCACCAGATCCGAGCCGTACACCTTGATCCCGATCGGACTCTTAATTCCCGTCGCCAGCATATCAATGCGGTTTCGAATGGGCGGGATCCAGAGGTTGGCTAACCCCGGCACTTGCACGGCCTGATCCAGCTCTTCCACCAATTTTTCCGGCGTCATCCCTGGACGCCACTGGTCTTTCGGCTTGAACTGGATAGTCGTCTCGAACATGGTCAAGGGCGCGGGATCGGTTGCGGTATCGGCACGACCCGCCTTACCGAAGACCCGCTTCACTTCGGGAACGGTCTTGATCATGCGGTCAGTCTGTTGCAGAAGCTCTGACGCTTTCTGAACCGATAGACCCGGTAGTGCAGTCGGCATGTACAACAAGTCGCCTTCATCCAACGGCGGCAGAAATTCTCCGCCCAGACGAGAGATCGGCCAGAGAGCCGTCAAAAAGACGATAAACGCGACCATTATGGTGACCTTCGGCCAACGGAGCACGGCTTCGAGCGCGGGCTGATATACCCAGATAAGCCCTCGGTTAATCGGATTGCGATGCTCATCGGGGATTTTTCCGCGGATCCAATACCCCATCAGCACCGGGACCAGGGTAACCGACAGCCCTGCGGCTGCAGCCATGGCATAGGTTTTAGTGAATGCCAGCGGGCCGAACAGCCGCCCTTCCTGAGCTTCCAGGGTGAACACCGGAATGAATGACAACGTAATAATAAGCAAGCTGAAGAACAGCGCCGGACCGACTTCTATCGCCGCATCAGTAATAACTTTCCAGTGTTCGGCGCCCTCAAGCTTCTTGTTGAGGTTTTTCTTATGCCACGTTTCGATGTGTTTATGGGCGTTTTCGATCATCACAATGGCGGCATCGACCATGGCACCAATTGCGATCGCAATGCCGCCCAAAGACATGATGTTAGCGTTGACACCCTGACGCTGCATGATGATGAAAGCGATCAGAATTCCGACCGGCAAAGAGACGATTGCTACCAGCGATGAACGCAAGTGCCAGAGGAACAAGACGCACACCAACGCGACGACAAAGAACTCTTCAAGTAGCTTATGACTGAGATTTTCTACGGCGCTATCAATCAGTGTGCTGCGATCGTAGGTGGTGACCACCTCGACCCCGTCCGGCAGGCTCTTCTGGAGCTCCTTGAGCTTGGCCTGCACGGCGGTGATGGTCTCGCGGGCATTTTTCCCGCTGCGCAGAATCACTACGCCGCCCACCACTTCACCTTCGCCGTCCAGTTCCGCGATCCCACGGCGCATCTCCGGGCCAAGCTGGATATGCGCGACGTCACCAAGTGTTACCGGCACACCGTTGGCGTCCAGGCGCAGGGGAATAGCGCGGAAATCCTCTAACGAAGCGAGATAGCCCGAAGCGCGAACCATAAACTCGCTTTCTCCGAGCTCCAGTACGCTCCCGCCGGTCTCTTGGTTGGCCTCGTCCACAGCCTGCGTGATCTCCTGCTGTGTGACCTGCCGACTAGCCATACGCACCGGATCCAGCACGATCTGGTACTGCTTGACCATCCCACCGATCGGCGCTACCTCGGCCACGTTGGGGAGCGTCTTGAGCTCGTAGCGCAGAAACCAGTCTTGCAGCGAACGCAGTTGGGCAAGATCGTGTTGGCCGGTGCGATCGACCAGGGCGTACTGGTAGATCCAGCCTACCCCGGTGGCATCCGGGCCGAGAGCTGGAGCGACTCCTTCTGGCAAGCGGCTTTGCACCTGGCTGAGATACTCAAGGACGCGAGAGCGCGCCCAGTACAGGTCCGTGTCGTCCTCAAAAAGGACATAAACGTAGCTGTCACCAAAGAACGAATAGCCTCGTACGGTCTTTGCCCCGGGTACTGAAAGCATGGTCGTAGCCAGCGGGTAGGTGACTTGATTTTCAACAATCTGTGGGGCTTGGCCGGCGTAGGGCGTGCGGATGATGACCTGAACGTCAGACAGATCAGGCAAAGCATCGACGGCTGTGTTTTGTATCGACCATACCCCCCAGGCAACCGAAAACAGCGTGGCCAGCAATACCAGAAACCGGTTTGCGACTGACCATCGAATGATGTTGGCGATCATGGCTGGCCTCCGAGTTGTTCGATCTGCTCGATGACTAGGCCTTCGTCGCTTTCGCTAACGCCAACACGGACTCGATCACCTTCGGTGAGCCCTTCCAGTAGGGACTTGTCTGTGACAGGAAACGCCATCGTCATGCCGGGCATGTTCAATGTTTTGAACGGACCGTGGGACAAGCCGACCATGTCGTCTTCCAGGCTCACGATGGTGCCCTCGGCCTCGTGCAAGGCTGTTCCTGTGGTTTGCGTCGATTGATCCTGCTGGGCAGTCAACCCCCGCAGGCTAGCTTCTGAGTCAAGCAAGAATTGCCCCGATGCCACCACTTGCTGGCCTTCCTCCAAACCCGCCAACACCTCTGTCTTGCCTTCGGTCTCACGGCCGGCTTGGACCTCTACCGGGCGGAACTTGCCCTCACCCTCAGCGAGCATGACAAGCGTGCGCCGACCGGTTCGAATCAGTGCTTCGGTGGGCACAACCAGCGCCTCATCTGTATCGCGGATCAGCGTGACGTCTGCGGTCATGCCGGGATGTAGGCGCTGATCAGGATTGGGTAGTTCGATACGAACCCGTACCGTTCGGCTATCCAGATTGGCCTGGGGCAATATTGCCTCGATAGAACCCTCCAGGCTGTCGCCCGGGTAGGCGGGTAGCCTGGCTTCGATGGTTTGACCAACTTTCAGGTTGGCCACCTGTGCTTCAGGAACGGCGACTTCTAGCCAGACATTTTCCAGTCCATTGATGCGGGCAAGGGATGCGCCGGTTGCCAGCGTCATTCCTTCACGGACGTCGAGCGAGCGAAGTACGCCCCCGATGGGACTGGTTATCGTCCAGGTCGACTTGGCCTTGCCACTGCGTTCAAGCTCCGCGATAACATCAGACGGAACGCCAGCGAGACGAAGGCGATGGCGGGCAGCTGCGAGCAGCTGCGGCTCGTTGATACCTCGCAACGCAAGGTACTCCTCCTGCGCAGCTGACCACTCCGGTACGAAGAGATCGGCCAATGGCGCATTTTTCGTTATCACGTCTTCCGGCGCTCGATCATAGACCTTCTCGACGAAGCCACCACTGCGTGCCTGCACAATAGCGACGTCACGCTCATCGAAAGTGAGGGTGCCAACCGCCTCGACGGTCTGACTGATAGATTCACGTGTGACTGAGGTGATCCGCATTCCTAAGTTCTGCATGACCGAAGGGTCGATGACCATTGACGCGCCGTCCCCCCCTTCATCGGCATAACGCGGCACCAAGTCCATGTCCATGAATGGCGAAGGGCCCGGCGCGTCAAAGCGCTGCTGCGGATACATGGGATCGTACCAATACAATACTTCTCCCTCGTTTTGCTCTGCTGGCTGAGCCTGGGCAGTACTTATTAGTACAGCTAGTCCGGTCATTCCAGTAACGGTTAGAAGCACGGGTAGGCTAATCAGCAGAGCCAGTCGCTTGATCCGAAATGTCATGGCTGGGTGTCTCCAAAGGCGAAATGTAGGCGGGCGTTAGTTAGCGAGCGGTCACGGGCGAGATCGACTCGGCGCAGGCGTATCTCCACCAGCTCCTGTCGTGCCGCGATAACAAAAGTGAGTTCACCGTTGCCGGACCGGTAGTCGGCCATGGCTAGGCGGACTTTTTCTTCGGCGAGCGGGAGCAATGTTTCGTCGACTCGAGCGAGCGCTCGCTCAAGCCGTTGCAGCTCAGCAAGGTCCGCAGCCAGCTCTTGGTTATGCATGAGCAGCATGGCTTGCCGCTCAGCCTCTAGCTCGGCCAGACGGGCGCGCTCAGCGGCGATCTTTGGATCCTGTCTGGACCCTGCGAAGACCGGCAAATCGAAGCTGACACTGACGCTGACCATATCGCCAAACCCGCCTCCCCTGCGCTGATAATCCACGCCCCATCCCCAGTCCGGCGTTTTATCCGAGATAGCCTCATTAACCTTCGCCTCGGCGCGGGCGCTCATTGGGTCGAAAGCCAACAGATCCGGATGCCGGTGAAGATTGTGCCGGTAGTGATCGAAATCATCGCGCCATACTGGCCAACTCCCTTCCAGCGGTTCAGTTGCAGCCTCGCCTATCCACCGCTGAAGCTCTGCACGGGCAACCGTTTCGTTGCGAGCTAGGGCATCTTCCTGTTCAGCCAGAAGCGCTGCTTCTTGCTTTGGTAATACGCTATCGCTCGACAGCCCGCGCGCGCCCGCAATCTTGGCCTTAACCGCCTGAGTTAAAACCCGGTTTTCGGTATAGAGCTGGTCGAAAATGGTCAGCTTCTGTTCAGCCGCTAACGTGGCAATCCAGGCCTCGGCTGTCAGTTGACGAACCTTGAGACGCTCAACAGTTTGTTGAACGCGGGCTAGTCTCACGGAGGCTTCGGCAGCTTCTACGCGTGCTCGCCGCTTGGCCCGATTAGGAACCTCCTGCATAACGCCGATCTTTTGCATGGTCATTCGCTCAGCGCCTAGTCGCAGACGGGAGTCACCCTCGATGGGCAGATTCTGAACCCCAAGCCTGAGCTTGGGGTCCGGCAGTTCACCGGCCGGCGTGACCGAACTTTGAGCGGCTTGTAGGTTCGCGGTGCGCGCAGCCAGTGACGGGGCTTCCCGCTCGGCCAGACGGATTGCTTCTTCAAGGGTGAGTGCTGCCGACATACCAGGGACAGCAAGCAAGCCAGCCGCCAGAACAGCTGCGAATGAACGCACCCTGAGGATTTGGTAATTCATGTTTTCGATTCCGTTGATGTTCTAGCGCACGCCAGCGGCATGCCTTGACCACCTAACCCAACAGGTCAGGCGAAACTAGGGAACACGAGCGAAATCAGCTGCGGGGGGGATGCCAGACAATGTCAGGTGCCCGAGTCGGGACCTGGCCAAGGAGAGAGACAGAGGGGCGAGGGCTGAGCGCCGGCGCAGCGACCTTGCCGAGTGCGAGCTGGAACAGGCTATTGGTTTTGCATTCTTGACCGGTCTCGCAAACCGAGTTGGCGCCCTCTTGTGCACAACAGTCATGTTCAGAGCTGGCCATTTCGGACGCGACTGTGCTGGAAGCAAGGCTCGACTGGCTCATAGCCTTATGCATGCCGGGCGTCATGATTTGCGCCGTCCCGGTGATAGGGAGCGCAAGAATCATGAGAAAAACGATAAACAAGTTCCGGCACGTAATCATAGGTTTAGACTATTAGAAAGCGAGCTGAGGCGCAACAGATCTCTTCTCCCTCTCTTTCCTATCCTCCATCAAGTCGATGCGCCCTAAGGTATCAAAGCTTGCTGACACAAAAGTGAGCCGAAGATTACTTTTATGTCAGCTTCGAAAATATGCGCCCCGCTTAATCGATCTGGGCGCGCTGCAAGCGCAGCGCATTGAAAACGACCGAGGCCGAGCTCAAGCTCATCGCTAGCGCTGCAATCATGGGCGACAGTAGCCAACCTGTGAAGGGATAGAGCACACCCGCTGCGATAGGGATACTGAGCCCGTTGTACAAAAAGGCCAGCACCAGGTTTTGGCGCATGTTTCGCACGGTTGCAACCGACAAGGCGCGCGCTCGTAGTATTCCCATTAGATCCCCTTTCACCAGGGTTACTTGCGCGCTATTCATCGCTACGTCCGTACCGGTGCCCATGGCTATGCCCACATCCGCTCTAGCGAGAGCAGGCGCGTCGTTGATACCGTCTCCGGCCATCGCTACAAACTGCCCTTCGCTTTGTAAGCGTGATGCAAGCTGCTCCTTATCCTGCGGCTTTACCTCGCCATAGACTTCGTCGATATTCAGGTCCTGGGCTACGGCTTGGGCAGTGGTTAGGCCGTCCCCGGTCGCCATGATGACTCTGATGCCTTCATCATGAAGGCGAGACACCGCTTCCCTGGAGGTCGGTTTGATCGGGTCGGAAACAGCTAATATACCGGCCATCCTGTTATCGACCGCGAGAAACATCACACTACTACCATGCTGGCGTAGCGCCTCCGCCGTAGCCTTTAGGGGGCTGACGTCGACACCCGCCTCCTCCATCAATGCGGTGTTGCCCAATTGAAGCTGGTGGCCCTCGACTTGACCGCGGACCCCAATCCCCGAACCTGATTCGAAAGTGTCCGGTTTGGTTAGCGGGACGCCTTTGGACCTGGCGTGATCAACAATCGCGTGAGCCAGCGGATGCTCGCTGCCCTGATCAAGGCTGGCGGCTAGCCGGAGTACTTCGTCTGCGCTGAACGATTCGAAGCCCTCAGCGTGCTCGAAAACCGGCCGGCCTTCGGTCAATGTCCCGGTCTTATCGACAATCAGGGTGGTAACCTTCTTGAAATTCTCGATTGCTGCTGCATCGCGAAACAACACACCGCTGTTGGCAGCTTTGCCGGTGGCTACCATAACTGACATGGGCGTGGCCAACCCGAGTGCGCAAGGGCAGGCAATAATCAGCACCGCCACGGCGTTGATCAAGCCATATACCCAGCCCGGTTCCGGACCGAATAAGCCCCAGACGAAGAACGTTGTGGCAGCGATCCCCGCCACCACGAGGACGAAATAGCCGGCCACCAGGTCAGCCATGCGCTGCATGGGAGCTTTCGAGCGCTGAGCGTTGGCCACCATCTGCACGATCTGGGCGAGCATTGTCTCCGAGCCCACGCGGGTCGCCTTGATGACCAAAGATCCGTGTGTATTCAGCGTTGCGCCAATGGCGGTATCGCCAGGTCTTTTGGTTACAGGTACTGGTTCCCCTGTCAGCATTGACTCATCAACAGCGCTCTCGCCTTCCGCTACCAAGCCATCCACGGGCACTTTTTCGCCCGGGCGAACCCGTAGTCGATCTCCTTCCTGGACCTGCTCCAGCGGAACATCCTCTTCGCTGCCATCCTCGTTGATTCGCCTCGCAGTTTTTGGGGACAGTCCAAGTAGGGACTTAATTGCCGAAGAGGTCTTTGATCGCGCGCGCAGCTCCATCATCTGACCTAGGAGAGTCAATGAGATGATGACCGCAGCCGCCTCGTAATACACGCCGATCCGGCCACCGACGCTGAACGATGCTGGAAAGAGCTCTGGTAGCACGGTAGCGACCAGACTGTAGCCATACGCTGCGCCGGTCCCTAAGCTAATCAGCGTCCACATGTTCGGGCTTCGCTGGCGTACCGAAGCAAAACCGCGCACGAAGAAAGGCAAGCCACCCCATAGTACGACGGGCGACGCGAGAGCGAGCTCGATCCAGTTCTGCGATTGCCCGTGAAAGAGACCCAGTCCGTGGCCGAACATGGCGAGTCCCGTTACGACGACAGTGAAGGGAAGTGTCCACCAAAAGCGCCGACTAAAATCCTCTAGCTCCGGATTTCCTTCTTCCTCCAGGTCAGGTAGAACCGGCTCCAATGCCATTCCGCAAATCGGACAGCTGCCAGGCCCCATCTGACGCACCTCCGGGTGCATTGGGCAGATGTATTCGGAGTTGGTGTCGCCTTTTTTAACAGAATGCGAGGCGGAGGGTTCAGGAACCAGGTACTTCATCGGCTCTGCATTGAAGCGCGCTTGGCATTTTTGACTGCAGAAATGATAGTGCTCGCCTTGATGTTCTGCCTGGTACGGGCTGTCTGGCTTCACCATCATGCCGCAGACCGGGTCCCGCAGCCCCGCATCTTGGTTATCAACCTCTGAATGATGCGAATGATGGGTTGGTGAGTCCATGCTTCCTCCAGTTGTGTGAGTGTGAAGATCGGATGGGCATGTTTAGCCCCCCCCCCCGGATCGAAACGCCCTTCGAGTAAGCCCACAAATTGAGCATATTCTTCGACAACTCTTTTCCGCCTCTTATCACCCATGAAAATTACAATGTTGTAATGTCGCAAGCGGGAATACTTAGGCCACAGCTAGAATCAGACCAAGAGTGCCCCAGGAGGCTTGCGAAGATGCCCTCTGGAAGCGCTAATGCCTGAATCGAGGGTCTCCATAACCTGGGCGAACCTCAGGCTAACGGTACCGAGGGGGCAGTGATGTTACAAGGCCAAGGGGGGCGGTTCGGATCTTCCGCAAGATGCGGCTTCATGTAATCAAAACCTCTGAGATTACGAGTAGAGGCGCTTTGTTGGTTCATACGCTGGACGACTTCAGGAGCGAGTTTTACCTGCGATCAGGCTTCGTCAGGTCGCTTTGGTCAGATTACACGTTGATGTTAAAGCTATAGGCAGAAAACGACGTCGCTTGGGCTGAGCATAAAAAAACGAGATAGCCGAAGCTATCTCGTTTCGTGTCCAAGCTACTGAAGCTCTAGCGTAGACGTTTGGTAATGCTCTTCAGCGATCCTGCAGGCTTCAACGAGAAGCAAGCCAGTCGGAGCATAGTATCGAAAGATCCTGGTAACGAGGCCAATGGTGCGGCATACGTACAGGAACTGCTTTTCTGAAAAAGCCTGAACTTTTTCGGTCTTGGTAGAACCGTCTTTTGCCTTCAGCGGATGGATTTTGGTGTCGCCAAAAGGATGGACACCGATTCGGAGCAAAAACACAAGCGCATCAGGTTCTTCAGTGATGGCCACGCACGCTTCGATTCCAAAGGCAAAGTCGAAAACCGGTTTAAGCGGTTGGAATTCAGGATCAGCAGACGACATAAGATGTGTCCTTGTAACGGTTAGTAGGAGAGCATTTCAGTCAGCCATGTGCTCTAAACGCTGACGAATCGATCCTACCCCAGCCAAGAGCTGGATCCAAAAGCGATACCGTGGATTACCGAAGCGATCACAAAAGTAGCTTAGTCGTCTGCAGGAAAAATTACGGTTTTGCAGATAGTGTCTTACGCTGCTGGTGGTACTTCTTGATGATTACGTTCAAATCATTCATGAGCTTACGAAGCGGCTTGGCGTCAGCATCTTCTCTTTTTTTGTATTCCGCTTTGGTCAAACAGCCCTTGAAGTGCAGGCTCTTGAGTCCGGTCGTAATATGATCCATGAGTATGAACAGCCTGATAAAGCTGTTGACTAGCGGGGCACCCTTCCCTTTTTCCACAAACAGCATGTAGGCATTGGTAGGTGGGGATGCTGTGTCGATCGCAGTAACCAAGGGGTCCTGTAGATCCGCATAAACAGCATCCAGACTGGCCTTGAGGTGATACTCGGTTTGTTTGATGGCCTCGCTCAGCTGGGGTCTGAGCTTTTCGCCCAATGCTTGTGCGATTCGGTACTCGGGTTTAGGGTTGCTGGCGAAAGCCTCCACCGAGAACAGGCCATCGGCTACCCGCTTCCCACAAATCCTTTTGCTCTCGGGACGACTGTCGAAATAGTTTGTGTCCCACAGAATGATCAAATACAGATCATGAACCGTTATCTTAACGTCATATTCGAAGGGTTCCATCTTGGTCATGCGGCATACCTGAGTAGAGGTTTCGCAGCTTCAAGACTACTTGGGCAGGCAGCTCCTTAACCAGGTCGTTCAGAAAAGCTAACTCGTATAGCTTCGCCAGTTGCTTCTCATTGTATCGCTCCGGCTCGCGTGGAAACGTTATTCGGTGGGCTTTGTTGGTATAAGCGTGAACGAGTTCACACGCTACAAGGTGACCGCCCTCCCCTTCTGACTTCAAACACCAGGCAACGAATGTCCTCGAGGCTTTCTCACTGGGTCTCGAGCGGGGCGTTTAGAGTAATGGCTATTTGTCATTAGTTGAGCTGCGCAGTCCCCTCCTCCGGCGAGTTGGCGGGACTCCCTGGGCATAGTCTTTCATGGCACGGCAGCGGTACATGGTGCGTCTCAGCACACGAACAGCGACATAATCACTGGGTTTAGCTAGGCGCACCAGGGCCATCTCAGGCTTCCACTTCTGCCCAAGCGTTGATAGAGGCCTGCAGCTGCTTGGCCAGGCTCGCCAGATCGTCGTCCGTAGGAAGGTTCAATAGCGAAGCCAATGCGCGGGCGGCCTGGGGACTCAAGGTTAATATCACGCGCTCGGCTCGCTGCTGGGCGCCCTCCCCTGCCACTGTTTTGATTCTGCCTTCTTTGGGAAGCAGCGCTTTGAGCGCTGTGGGGAACGCCTCACCTTTATCAATCACGCGCTTGCCGAGCTTCGCGAGTTGCTCCTCAGGAAGCTTTCGCAGTTCGTAGACCAGATTTGGATCCTGCACATACCCCTTCCGGACGAAGGCTTGGGCTTCCTCGCTCAACTTAAATACTGCCATGAGCTTGCTCAGTTGGGACTTGTTGCGCAAACCGTGAGCAATAATGACCTGTTGCGTGTTAAGACCGTACTCATCTTGGTCTCGGCGAATGGAATTAGCTTGCTCCCACAGACTCAGGTTGCGGCGAAGGGCGTTGTCAGTGACGTGGTCCAGACGATTTTCGAACGCATCGCCGTCCTTGATAATGCACGGCACGGTCTCCAGGCCCGCCAGCTTCGCGGCTCGCCAGCGGTTTTCACCGGCGATTATTTCATGCAAGCCGTCTGCGTCGGCCGAGCGGACCTCTATCGGGCGACGGACGCCATACAGCTCGCCGTTGGGTAACTTGAGCTTCATCGACTCGGCTAGAGAGCGGATATGCTCGCGAGCGTCCTCCCCTTCCAGATCATCCCGATCCTGCTGATCATTGGGTCGAAGCTGGTCCAGGCTAAGCGCGACAATCTGCGCAGCGCTCCGGGGCTCAAATTCTTCTGCCGCGGCTGCAGCGCCGCCACTCAAAAACTGGTTAAGATCTGGCTTACCCCGCATTACAGCACCTCCTCATAGAGCGCGCGCATTTCGGCGATCGCACTCTTGTCTTTGCCCAGTTCCTCTACCGTAGCGCCTTCTTTGATAGCTCTGCGAAAGCCGACCCGCTCGCACACGACCGCTTCGAGGATCTCGAGTCCTTCTTCCTTCAAAAAACTAATCATTTCAGCGGTTTCCGTGTTCCGTGTGCGTGGATCGATGCGCGACATCAGAATTTTTACCTTTAGATTGGTATTGAAATCCTTGGCCATCTCAATGATTTCCTGCAGGTCCGTCATGGTGGCTGCATCGAAGCTGCTCGCGCCGACCGGCACAATCGCCAGATCCGCCAACAACAAGGCGGAGCGAAGCCCTGCAGAATCCCGACCGCCGGCATCAATGATGGTATTCAGGAAGCCCTTGCTCAGCACTTTGCCTTCATCAAAGATGGCTTTGCCGCGCAAAACCGTGGTGGTCGGGCTCGGATGGTGGCCCGCCTCCCTTCTCCACGCTGCCCAAGACGCCGCGCTGGCCTGAGGGTCTCCATCAATCAGCAGGGTTGGACCACGTTTGGCAGATTCGGTCGCCAGGTGCACTGCGTTAGTGGTTTTGGACACGCCACCCTTGATGTGAACGATCGCGTAGATCATCAGAGACCCTCTATATCGTCGAGTTGAGAAAGATCCAGAGCAGGCGAGTCATCTTGGCTCCCCTTATCTGTCCGTAGTTTGCCGCTATTGAATGCGTTGCTATCTAGTATGCCAGCCAGGGCGACGCTAATGGCCGCCTCCTCGTCTGCGCTGAGCTTAACGGGTTTGATTTTATCCGTGCTATCCGTTTTTTTGATTTTTTTGGCCAGTGGCTGTGGTTGGGCAGCTTCGCGCGAATCGAGTGGTTCCGCTCGATGGGTCGTCTCCGGGCGCGCTGGCATGCCCTTGAATTCAGTGACCGGTACCCAGCAGGTATAGAGCAACGATGATAATACGTTAGGACGAATGATGGCTCCAATTCGTGGCGGCAGCGACAGAAGCTGATTAGGTGTGATGAGCTGCTCTTCAACTTGGCCAACCGAGCGTTCACCTGCCCATTCTTCTGCACCGCCCTGGTTGATTTCCACCTTCTCCAGTTTGGTTACCGTTTTTGCGGTTGTGCCGGTCAATCCTGACACCCATTCGGCGGTATCAAAATCGTTAGCGCGATAACTGATGGTTATCTGGGTGTTGGTCTCAATACCGGTCTTGATCGATTGTGCGTTGAGGCTTTTGTCCGGAAGATTCAACAGATCATTCACCGATTGGTAGCACAGCCCCAAATTGATGTTCTTTGATAGCACAGTGGCCAGCGCATCAGCCAGCGTGTCGGAGACCACGAATCTGCATTCATCGATACCGATGAAGATGGGCTGCTGGATGGGCGCGCGAAGCGCAATCTGAATCAATTCATCCAGCAGCGCGACCGTTCCCTTGCGTACGACTGTATCTTTCAAATGGGATCGCACATAGACCACTCGACCCGCGTCCAGCTCACTTTTTACGTCTAGACTGTTCGATCTTTCGGCACATAGGGCTTCAAGCTGACTGAATTCGCTGGTGTTGGAGCGAAGGCTTCCGGAGTTGCTCAAAATCCATTGGCGTTGATGGTCGTTGATGGCTGGATGCTTGCCGCGCAGCAGAGCGCTCAAATGCGGCAGGGTTCCGTCCCATAGCGGCATGAGAAAATCGAGCACTTCGCGTTCGTTACGCTTATAGAAATCTGCTTGCTGTCCTGAATCGGCCAAACTGTACGCCTTGACCACCCGTTCACGACGCTCCCGCGCCGTTCCGGATACGAAAGGTGCATAGGAGCCGGGGCCGATTCCATTGAAGTCCAGCAGAGTAGGGGGGCTACGTTTATTGCGCTCGCAGCTCTCGCGCATGATGTCGTAAATGAAATCGTCTGGCTTGAGGTCGATGAACCAGACGCCCCACCCTTTGGCGATCGCTTGGTCGAGGAGGACGCCAAGACCAACGCCTTTGCCCGTTTGTGACGGGCCAATAATCTTTAAATGGTTTTTTCTAAACGTCACATCATCCATGTAGACCGGCTTACCGCATTCATCGAGCCCGAGAAACATGGCTTCGTTTTTGTAGTATCGGTGAGGGTCAAAGTCTTTAGCCTTGAGCTTTTCCATCTCCACGCGCACATCCGATACCGCGTCACCGGATTGGCGAACCCGGAACTTGCGCACCCATGACGAGATGAAAGGGCGCAGGAAACGCAACGCGAAAACTCGGACTGTCAGGGGAAATAGTAGTACCACCACAAGTGACCACCACAAGTCGGCAATAGCGTCAGCTACCTCCTGCATCCACAGATCCATGTACTGGTGGGCGAAGCTCAGGTCATTGTCCGAAGCAACCAACGCCAGTACGAAAAGAAATGCCGCAAACAGGGGTAGCCCGGTGAAGAGCAGAATAATCAGTGCGCGCCTGGCCCAGATTAGAAATAGCTCGAAAGCCGTCGTCTCATCGGTTTCCCGTACCGCGCCGGAGGTACTCAGGACCAGGAGGACGCCAAGCGTCAAAGCGGCGAGGGCGGCTAGAAGCGGGTTGGTGTTATCCAGAACGAAACGTAAAAGATCCATGGCACTCCGTTTCTATATTGGAAACCGGTTGTGAAGAAAAAAAGTTTCCTATTAGGAAAAAATCGGGATCCTGTGAGTCTGATGCGGTGCTTTCCGCATGCTTGCCCGCTTCATGGGTAGGCTGCTCTCGGCCAGTTTCCTAATAGGAAACTTTGGCGCAACTGCTTAGGGCAACGCACGTGACGCGCTTCTCACAATCTCTTGGTATCGACGCGGCAAGGCGAGCGCTGGGATGAGATTTATGGGAAAAATCTTGAAACTTGCACATGGACAAGCAGCGGCGGCTGTTAATCGGTGAGCTCATTACTGCAAGCTCAGCTAGCGGAAGCCAGAATCCGGCAATGGCCGAGCCACTAACGACCCGCAGCAGGCGCCGAACATGCTGTGCAGCATTGCTAAGGAAGCTGAGCTTGTCAGCAGTGGGGCGAAGCCTCCGCTGGCGGGCCCCACCGTAGGCAACCGAGTCCGGAACCGGTGTTCCGAGCCCAATTAGCCTTCGGTTGCTTACTGTCGCGGGAGGCCATTGAGGTTTACGTCGATGGTTCCGGTCGTGCAATCGGCTCTCAGGGGTGCTAGATTGCTCGGCTGAAAATGGATGATATCGGAGTTGAAATGGAAATCAGGACGGATGATGACGCCTTAAGCCTGCTCGAGCGTCTGTTGAACAGCGAGGATGCGCAGGTGCCTGAGGTCAGTTTCGTCAACTGGCCAAAGTTCGAATTACATGTCAAGGGCGAGCGCTATCATTCGACCATCACCCCCGAGCTGATGTCATCGTTCCTTAGTTTCCAAAAGAACCTGAACAAATCTTACGCCTTGATCCGCTACGCCGACTCGTCACGTAGACTGCGGGATCACGAGCGAGACCAGTTAAAAATATTGGTCGAGGTCGGAGAGGGTAGTTCTGGTTTTTTGGCAAAGCTGGAAGACCACGTTGAAAAGATGAGTGATGCGCTAGTGGAGGGGATTAAGGACATGGATCCTCGTACGAAGATGATTACTATTTTGTCGATCGGGTTGATGGTCGTCGGTGGGTATTCCGTAAATAACTATCTCGATCAAAAGAAAGAGATCCGTTTGGCTGAGATCGCCTTACTAGAGCGTGAGGCAGAGAGGCAAGAGCGTCTCGATACGTTGGAAACGATGCAGCGAGCTGACGATCAGCGCATGTTGGCAATGGGGCAGATGTTTGAAAAGGTCGTCGAGCAAATGCCGCAGCTTTACACCGCATCCCAGCATATGGCTTCGGCTTACGATGACTTCATTGCCAGCACCAAGGACGCCGATAGCATTGAAATGCAGGGTGTTAATGTTCCCGGCAGGGTGGTTAACGAGCTTAGTAACTCGCCTAGAAATAAGTCGGTCGAGGATCGTGTGTCAGGTGTTTATAGGATTCTTAACGTTGACCATTCGAATGATTTAGAATACAGATTCAAGCTATTTGATGTCACGCGTGGGCAGGAGATAATCGCCTTGCTACCGAGAGATGGAGCGATGATTACCGATCACATTCTTGATCTCTTACAGGAGGCGGAGTGGGGTAAACGAGTCGTTGCTTTGCACCTGATTACCAAGACCCGAAGCGGAAAAGTTGTTAGGGCTGAGATAGAAAAAGTCGCCCGCGTTGCTGACCAAGAAAAGTACGCCGAGCGAATAGCAGCGGCAGACTAGCACTGAGCCGTTAGAAACCCTGCCTCGGCAGGGTTTTTTATGTCCAGATGAAAGTGATCGCATGCATCAATGCAGATGAAGCGTTCATTTTCGACTAAAGCTTCGCCGGGGCCGCGATCTTGCTTCTATGGAAAAGCTGCTCTGAGCAGTTTTCTATCAGGAAACTTTAGTCTGCTGTCGGTCGAGTTTCCTAATAGGAAACTGCTTGCAGACGATTGATCACAGGGGCGTGACCGGCGTCGCAAATTCGACATTACCTTTTTGATCAAGCGAAATGAGTCGTCTTTAATGCTCATAGATATGCGCATTTTGCTATTGCGCTTCCTATTCGCAAGCCAATAGCGAGAAACACATGAGATCCATAGATAAGGCGATACGAAAAACGCTCTTTTTGCGGCTGAAACCCGCCACCCGAGAGCGTGGTATGAGCGCCTCGCTGGCCGCTCATAGCCCGTCGGGGGAGCGCCCCGCCTGGCTTGTAAGGGTTTCGACTCGCATGCGAGTCTCCACCCTCTTTTGCTTCCGGCGCCCTGGACGGGCTAGTCACCAAAATTCACCCGCGCGCCCGTCCGATAAAGCCGGACCACCCCGCTTCCTCGCGTGTCGCAACGCTTCGGTGCGGTCGTTCCTCCCTTCCTCAGCTGCTCTACGCTGGAACCAGGGTGGTCCGGTTTCACCGGACGGGCGCGCGGCGTCCGCCTGCCGAATGCTGCGCACCCTGACTTCGCCCTGGACGGGCTACGTCAGGGCAGAACGGAAAAACCTGGCCTGGGGGCCATTTTTCCTTCCCTCCCGCGTGGGCGCGGAAGGGATCTGTTCTCTCGCTTTTTACCCGCCTATCGAGGAGCGTAAACGCTCCTCGATAGGCTTGATGAGCCAACACCTTTTGGGTGTTGGCCGCTCCCTACGGTCGCTTGACCCGGCCCATCTCGTGGCGAGGTGGGCGGCGTCTTGGCAGACGCCTATAGCTCGCCTGACCGCTTTCCCGGGGCGGTGGAGAAGGGCGCTGGGATGCTGATATCGGAATGGTCTCGGGGCTCGGCGATCGATCGCAGCCGCGATAAACTCGAAGCGGTAGTTCGCTGGCTGGCCTGGTTCGATTATTCGGACCGCGAGACGATCGCCGGCATGCTCGGCGTCGCTGCAGATGGCCAGAATGCTTTCTTCAAAAAGCTCGAAACGTCGGGCTTCGTCGTGAGCGACACGGCGCCGGGCATCCGCCGCCGGATCCTCAGCCTGGCCGATGCAGGCTTTGAGTACGCGCGTATGTTAGTTCCCGAGCTTGACCTCAAACGCCGCCGGCGTTTGCCTTCCTGGGTGTCGCTGATTCATTCGCTGTCGATCCAGGTCGCAATTATCGCTCGATGGAGCGATATCGAATCACTACGGCCTGAGAAAACATTGAAACATCTTCGGGCCGTCCGGTTGCCCGATGCCATCCTGACGTTCAAGGATGGACGTCGGGTAGCATTGGAGGTTGAGCTCAATCACAAGTCGACAGCTCGGGTGTATAACATCTATCTCTCCCACCTGAAAAACATCCGCGCCGAGCATTACTCTCAAGTGGCCTACGTCTTTCCGAACGAGCAGCTCGCTCGGCTGTACCAGAGCAAGTTTGAGCAGCCGGTATGGCCTGTGTACCGGCCGGGCGTCGGGGCGAAACTGATGCTCGATACCATGCGTACCTTCGACGCTGCGCCAGTCCACCGTCGCGAGTTGTTCACTTTTAGCGTCGAAGGGTTGTACGCCTTATGAGCATGATTCAAACGATGGTCGGAGAGATACCGGCTGCAGAAAAGAACGGCTGGGATCTCCTGCTGCATTATTTCACGCCGCTCGCCGATTTTTATCAAGACCCGGACGTGACAGAGATCCTGGTCAATCGCTTCGATCACATCCTGATAGAGAAGGGCGGTCGGTTGCAGCCGGTTGATGCTAGGTTTGAGTCGGAACGGGCCCTGCAGGAGCTCATTCTGCAGGTCGGCAATCGACTAAACCAGCTGGTCGATGACGACAATCCGATTCTTGATGCTCGCTTTCCGGATGGCTCACGCTTGTGCTGCACGCTGCCTGCGGTTACGCCTTCTGGTTCCACCATCGCGTTGCGGTGCGCGCCGCAGCAATCCTACGCTTTCGATGATCTGGTTCGATTCGGCGCATTAAGTGAAGAAATGGTTGAGTTCATTGGCGAGCGAGTGAGGGCCGGAGACACCATGCTGGTCTCCGGCAATACCGGCTCCGGCAAGACCACGGTGCTGCGCGCCTGTGCGGCTTTCATCGATCCGTCCGAGCGAGTCATCAGCGCAGAAGACACGCTGGAGCTCTACTTGAAGCAGACCCTCCCGGGCGCGGTGGAGCACGAAGCGCCCCGGCGCCGGCCCAAGGAGGGCGTGACGCCGATCACCCTCGCCAGTCTTATCAAGCTAATGCTCCGTGAGCGGCCGGACAGGGGATGGGTGGGTGAGATTCGCGATGCGGCCGCCGCCGATGCGTTTCTGCAGCTAAGCAATACCGGACATACGGGAGGCGCGAGCAGCATTCATGCGAATGGGCCTGCTGATGCGGTAAAACGGATCCAGTACATGCTGGCTGCGGCTGGGTTGGTTAGCTACGAACTGGCAGGACATCAGGTGCTCGGCGCCGTCCAGTTGCTTATTCATTGCTCGCGTAGCTACAAATTCGGGCGGAAGATTATCGATATCTCTCGCGTCGAGGACGAGGCGATCGTTCCGATCTTTTCCTTCGATGCAGGCGCGAGTTGCCACTTGCGGGTGGGTTGATGTCTGGGAGCAAAATGTACGAGTGGTTCACAAATGACGGACATTCAACCCCGCCAAGGTTGCGTGTCTTGGGTCGGTAGATAAAACTAACAGTGCTGGCGAATTGCTCAGCGTACTAATCGGAGAATTCTGATGCTGCATCTCACTGCAGAAGAGCAGACCATTGTCGATCAGGCACTGGCGATTCTTGAGCGTCATATGCGTCACGCAGGCAACGCTCTTACCTCACCTAACGCAGTCCGACAATATCTGCGCCTGGAACTGGGCAACGAGATCAACGAGTGGTTTAGCGTCGTTTTTCTCGATAACCAGCACCGGGTCATAACCTTTAAGCGCCTGTTTCAAGGCTCTATATCAAGCGCTAGTGTTCACACCCGCGTCATCGTGCAAGAGTCATTGAAATACAACGCTGCCGCGCTGGTGGTTGCACACAATCATCCAAGCGGGTGCTCCGAGCCGTCTGATGCTGATGTTCGGCTGACGAGGGTAATCAAGGATGCACTGTCCCTCATCGACGTTCGTATGCTCGATCACCTGGTGGTTTGCGCAGACGATGTCACTTCGTTCGCCGAGCGCGGACTTCTTTAAGGGCGTGGGCTGCTTTGGCAGCCCATCGCTTTCTCTTGTCTGGAGGACAACATGGAAATCCCCCCCCCCTATACACCGAAACAGGCATATGTCCCCACCGTGAGTCTGTTGCCTTATGACGGAGGCTGGCAGGCCCCGGATCGTGAGGCAGTCCGGGCGGTGCTAACCAAGGCAAAGCTGGATCCGCGGTTGGCTAGCGATTTCTTGGGCGTGTCGCGAAAAGAAGTAAACCGCTGGACGACGGGTGAAGGCGACGTGCCTTTCGCCTGCTGGGCCCTTCTGTGCTGGCGTGCAGGAGTTGGCTTCACTGAGGTTTGGTGGTGAAGGGTGAAGCTACAACCGACGCTAGAAATCACACTCAGCTGTTTATTCCGCCCCAGCTAGAAGTTCTAGCCAGAGCCCCAGCTGCCGTATCAAGATTTAGTGAGGGTCAGCGTGTCATAGTCGCGCAGCAGAAACAGGGCAATGCAAGCAGCCAGCATTGGCCAGGCGGCGAAGTACAGTAAGCTGTCGAACGGCTGAAGATATTTGCCGAAAACAGCCAATGTCGACACGGTGTGGAAGACCATGACCGCGCCGTAGGTCCAGGTTTTAAATGCCCCGATGACAAATGCGGTTATCAGTATCAACTGCGCGCCGCCAATCACATAAAAGATCGCCTCATCCAGCCCGGGCATCCGATAAGCTCCAGCAAAAACTTGGGCTGAATGTTCTGGGTTGACCAGCTTGTCCAGTGTCCAGACCAGGAACACGATAAAAATGCCGAGGCGGAGTAGTAATAAAGACAGAGGGAGATGTCGAGGCATAAGTACAGTCCTTTTGCATGGGCGTATTTACCGGGCGCTCTGGGCTGAATTACCAGATGACCTGTGGCACTTTTAAGGAAATTACTGGAGGCAAGTGCACAGCCCCATCATTTACAGCTTGCGTGCCGGAAACACCGCCATTCTCAGCGGTCTTATGGCATTACTGTTCGGATAGAACTTGTCGATAGTTTTTAAGCTTAAACCCCGCGCCCTCGACGATGTTACGAGCCTTTTGCTCGGTCAGAACTGTCCCGTCCCGGGTCTGCACAACCGCCTCGCTGTCTTCGAAGCTTGCGCGCACCTCTTTAACCGCTGAGAGTTGCTTGAGCCGGGATTGCACGTTATAGGCGCAGAGTTTGCAACCGAAGCCTTCTATGGACAGTACATAGGTTTCGGCTGCCGCGAAGCTGTTCCAGACCAGTACCAGTACGGCAGTGATTACTTTAAAAAAGCGCTTCATAAGTGCTCTGAGATGTTTAGACGGCGGAATTTGTCAGGCGCGCGACACTTCATAGCCTATCTGCGCAAGACGGGCCTCAACCTGTTCAGGGCTGAGCTTGCTGCTGTCGATGCTCACACGAATAGTCTGCCCTTCGGCGCTTGCGACCACATGGTGCATTCCCTCGAGGCGTTGAAGCGCGTTCTTGACCCGACTCTCGCAGCCCGCGCAGTGCATCTTTTCCTCGCCGGTAACGGTGTAATTTATGCTCTCAAGCATCTTTGGCCTCCTGAGGCTTCTATCTCTTCGTAAAAATAAGGGTTGGAGTAGGTCCAAGGTCAAGATTGACAAGTTTCGAGAAAACGTTCGCGAAATGTCTTGACATTGGAGCAGATCAAACCTTCATGGTAATAGGTGGTTGCCAGGAAGCCCGACAAAATCCACTGGTGATTCTGCGGGGCTGAGCAGTCGGTTGACCGATTTCCCACGACCAAACTATGAAAGGGGTCATGATTATGACAGCTGAAAACTGGAATCAAGCCAGCAAGACCATCCTCGAATGCTTCCAACTCTGCCTTGAGTGCGGCGCTGAATGTGCCGATCAAGGCAGCAAAGAGAATGCGCAGTGTATCAAGCTCTGTTATGCCTGCGCCGACGCATGCGCGCTTTGTGTGAAGCTTATGAGTAGCGGCCTGCCGCAATCGAACAGTGCCTGCAGAACCTGCGCCGAGCTCTGCGAGGCGTGTGCGGCCGAGTGCGAGAAAATGGACGGCGAGCTAATGCGCAAATGCGCCGAGTCTTGTCGTCAATGTGCACAGATGTGTCGCGAGATGGCCGCGTAAGTACTTGGTCTTATGGGGCTGCGCCTGCGGCCCCATTCTCCCAACCTGACTAAATGCTTGACCTTGGACTGTACTCCAAGCTGTAGAGTTACTTTTCTACTGTTTAAGGAGAGAGCGTTATGGCCTCAGTCACACCGTCCGAAACCGGCGCGCCGCTGTGGAGCGAAGAACCGGCCAGCCGGCCTGACCGGGCGCGCATTCGTGCCCGGATCGGCGGCCTGCACTGCTCTCTGTGTACCGGTACAATAGAAAAGGCCCTGGGCCGCGAGCGCGGGGTCGACAAGGTGTCGGTGAGCCTGACTCACGAGCAGGCGCTGGTCGAGTACGACCCCAGCGTTGCGCGCCCCGAGGCATTGTTACAGACCCTGCGCGACATCGGCTATACCGTCTCCGATCCCCGTAAGGTGCGTCCTTTCGAGGAGGACGAACCGGGAGTACGAGTCCATCGTGGTACTTCTGATAAAATTGCTCAGTCTCCAGCGCGTCGATGTCGAGAAGCTGTAATTGCTCAAGATATCTTGCCATGCTGGCAAAGAACACGATGTCATTTCGCCGATTGCCATCGGCGAAAGTCATCACAAAAAAGGCGACGTCACGGAGTTTCGGCTGCGAGATGTTATAGATCATTCGCAGTTGGGTTTGATTGAATGAGCGGCCCATCTCCGGCGACTCTAGGAACGTCAGCGGTAGCTTATGCAGCGCGGATGACACCCTAGCAACGACCATTGCTAGGGTGATTTCCTTCCACACGCGCAGAGGGCGGGCTCGATGCCCCGTTTCCGCTTCCCAACGCTGGATTTCCTGCTTTGTCCGGGAGCTGTTGTGCCCGGCTACTCGCAACACATCGCTGTAGGCCACCGTCTCCCCCTCGCGGTGCAGGTGCTCTATGGTCAGCCGCGTCAGGCGGGTCAGGACTTCCCTGGATCGGCGAGTATTGGCCAGGGAATACTGGAAAGTATTGTAATCTCTGCGCCAACCTTCATAACCTTCTCGGGTTTCAACCTGGGTGCTGAGGAGTTCATCTGCAAGCTCCGCCACGTAGTGCCGAGAGCATAGCGAGATTATCGCTATGCGATAACCGAGATTCTTCTCAAGATCGGCCAGCTTGAACGGGATCCCAAGCTGGCGTTGACGACCCAGTTCTGCCCTGATTACGTTATTCCTCCTGATGAGAGCGTGGTTTTCGCCAATGACCTCAGCGCCTTCGATATTCGAGGTGGCAGGCAGCTTCCACATACACCGACGTTCTACCTGATGGCCAGTTTCGTGCTCCCAGCGGATTATCTCCTCTTTCACGATGCGTCTATCTTTACCCGTGATGGACCTCACCTTGGTAATGGTGATTTCCTCGCCTTCTCGATTAAATTGCTCGATAACAAGACGCATAAAGCGACGATTGACCTGCTCGCTTTTCTTGTTGACCCGAATGAAACGATGGAAGGTCTGGAAATCGCGTGCCCACCGTACGTAGGCCTCGTGATCGTCTACCGGCGCATTCAGAAGCTCCTCCACAAGCTCGCCGACAAAGCGGCTGGTAAAGCCATTGATGGTCTTTCGGTCATAGCCTGTCACCGCCACAACGTCACGGTTGAAGAACGGCAATCCAATCTGGCGCCTTCGCTCAAGCTCGGCATTTATGGAGCGTTGTCCCCGTGATAGATCAACCGGACTTGACTCTGCGGTGCTAATCATAGCCCTAGCATCTCCTCCAGCATCTGCTGACTGACTGTTTTCAGCGCGTTCCCCTTTCTGGCGGACTGTCTCTTTTTGCGAGCTAGGGCAGTGCTGTGTTCTTGCTCCATCCGGACATGAATGTGGTGAGCAAGCTCTGGCAGGTTATGCCGCCGGATGGCCTGGTCATAGGTCGGTAACATGTCAGTTTTCCACGCCATGAGTTCACGTATGGCGCCGCGCGAGTTCTGAAGCTCTTCTTCAGAACGTGAGCGTTTGTGGACATCATTGAGGGCCATAGTCACGAACCAGTGGCGTACCTGGTGGCATCGCAGCTGTAGGCCGGATGAACTCAATGCGGGGGTCCAGTAATCTCGCCGAAAGTGATCCGGGTCCAATGGTGTGCCTCGCTTGGTCAGGAACAATGGAATGTCACGAAGGAGCTCTGTGGGCAGCTTAGCGAAAGCGGCCAAGTTGCGCTGATAGGGATCGAACAGCACTCGCTGCTCATCCACGTATCGCTGAAGGACCTTGACCGTGCGGTCTGTGATAAACAACCGTTTGGTACGACGTCCGTGACTGCCCTTGTTAATCGAAACCAATTCCTTCATGAAACGGCTATGGAACCAGTCCGCCATAGTGAGGTGGCAGGCTTCGTGTAACCGACAACCGGTGTCAAAGAGTACCCGAACCAAGCCCATCTCTCGCATTGACCAGCCCCACTGGTCTCCGGCTGTCACGACGGCGTTCATCAACGATGGATCATCGAGAACTTCCGGTAGCCATTTGTCTCCGCGCAATCGAAAGTACGCTGCGGAGAACCGAACCTCACGTACTAAATCCACTCCACTTTCAGGGGGCATGGGTCCCCGACCATGTGTTTGGATATGCGCGGTGACTAAGCGCCGCCGCTCTTCCTCAATCCTTTGGCGGGCTCCGTCAGCGTCCATGGGGTTTTCGTAATGGTAGCGGCCACACAAGCGAAGGGCGCCGTAAAAGGATCTGAGCGCAGCTAGCAACCGTTCCAGGCGTCTACCGGTCTCCCAGGTCGGCTCAATCCGGCGTGTCTCAAACCCAAGCCTGTCTTTGCCTAATGCCACCACGCACTTCATTTCTGATGTGAAAAAGAAAGCTAGGAGAGCTCGCACTTGTTCCGGGGCGCCTAACAACTGCCAGTTCTGTCGGATTACGACGGGATGACTGGCCGTCCAGGATGCAAAGGCAACCACCTCTTTGACATATGCCCGAGCCGTGCGTGATGAATGATATTTAGGAGCAATGCAGGCATAGAGAGTGAGCTCTAGGTGCGGTAAGCCGTCCTGGTCAACCACGTGGAATGGATAAATCCCGTCCGTTCTAAGGATCTTATAAGCCTGCATGGCAAGTCATTTCCCATAGTAGGTTGATTTATGCAACTAACACATGTTCAACCATAGCATTTAGATGGTTATTGTAGGTGGAGCATCTGCACTGGAGTATGTAGCAAAGTTGGCCAACGCCGCTGCGAAGAAATGGCAGCGGCAAACCGGTGGCGTTGTTGATATCTGCGATCCGGATCGGCGCGACAAACTGCTGAAGGTCATGCCGGTCGATGAAGTCTGGGGGATCGGCCGAAGGATGACCGCGCACCTCATGGCTATGAACGTCAGGACAGCATGGGACCTAGCCCAGGCCGATGCCTGGACACTGCGCAAGCAATACAGCGTAGTGGTCGAGAAAACCGCGCGCGAGCTCCGCGGTACACCGTGTCTCGAGCTGGAAGAAGCGGCGCCGCCCCGACAGGAGATCTGCTGCAGCCGGATGTTCGGCACCCGTTTGAAGACCATCGAGCCCATCCGAGAATCGGTGGCCACGTATGTGGCCAGAGCGTGCGAGAAACTCAGAGCGCAAGGCTCACTTTGCAAACGCGTCCGGGTTAGCATCCGCACCGGCATGTTCAACCCCGACGAAGCAAAGTACGCCAAAGGCGTAATCTGTGAGCTGCCTTATCCAACCGACGATACCCGTCTGGTCACTCGCTACGCTGTGGCCGGGCTCGAGCATGTCTTTCGCGACGGGTATTCCTACAGCAAGGCCGAGGTGCTGCTTTTGGATCTGAGGCAGCGTGGCGAATTTACAGATGATTTATTTGCTGAGGTGCAGCCTGAGGCAGCCGAACGCGTCATGAGTGTGCTCGATCAGATTAATCACCGGTGGGGCAGGGGAACACTTCGGCCAGCCAGCGTCCCGATCGCCCCGGGCTGGGGGATGCGGCGCGAGATGAAGAGTCCTAGTTTCACGACGCGGTGGGAGGAGCTTTGGCGCGTTAATTGTTTTTAGAAAGGCGTGGGTGGACTTGGGCCTATGCAGACGACATGGCTTCGTTCGCCGATCGCAGACTCCTTTAGGGACATGGGACGCTTCTGCAGTAATCGCGTTCTTATGGAAGACACCATGGAAAATCCTCCCTACGTTGCCACAGAGGCGAGCCTATGCGGTTATTGCGTTGGCCAACCGTAGGATTTTGCTGCTGATCAGTGGCCTGCCGCAGGTAGCGACAAGCTATAGACTGAAAACTGACCTTCGTTCAACCCTGCGGACTGTGTTCCACCTGTTCGCAGTAATGGCGGAAGTTTGCCGTCAGGTTAGGCGGGCACACACCGCACTGGCGATTACCAGGGACAGCATGATCAATGAACTTTGGATACGATAGGTTCAACCCAGCCATGATTTCCTTGAACTGCTCTAGAGATATCGCTTCGCCTAGCCGAGGGTTGCGCTGTTTTTCCTGCGCGATAGTCGATACCCGGCGGTCATGGTAGTCGTGCCCCGGGTAGACTAGCGTGTCGTCCGGCAAAGCGAACAACTTGCTTCTCACGCTGCGAAAAAGATCATCGGCACTGCCATTTTGAAAATCCGTTCTGCCGCACCCGTCAATGAGCAGGGCGTCACCGCTGAACAGGCGGTTCTCAAGCAGATAGGCGAAGTGCCCGTCTGTATGTCCAGGTGTGTGCAGCGGCATGAAGTTGAGAGTGCCGACCACGAGGCGTGTGCCGTCTTGAACGCCTACATCCGTGCAGGGCAACTGATCCATGGCTGGGGCCGCGGTTAGGCACCCCGTTTTTTTCTTTAGCTCCAGCGCCGCGGTGATGTGATCGGCATGTATATGGGTGTCCAGCGTATAGGCAAGCTTCAGATCCAGTTCGGCCAGTACAGTCAGGTCGCGATCCATCATGGAAATGACGGGATCAATGAGCACCGCCTGCCGGGTGTCTTCGCAGCCAAGCAAGTATGTATAGGTAGAAGACACGGGCTCGAATAACTGGCGGAATATCATGATGACCTCGTTTAGTGGTGAGTATTTAGCGGTGGGTGTTCCAGAGCCTCAAGCAACGCAAACTTCTCTCGGTCGATCTCGCTACGTGTACGAACACCCAGGCGGCGCAGAATCGAAAGCGGCGGGCACCAGCCCTGCAAGCCGTGTTGCAGTAAGAAGGGGAGCACGACCCCAGGTAACAGGAACCACCTTTTACTCACCGTAAGCCCGAGCACGAGCCCGGACAGCGCGAGCGTTGATGCGTTGACTTCGAGCACGCGCTCGACGTCCCACTCGAGGTCCAGAGCATCGATTCGTTGGGAGATTGCGCGACGATCAAGGCGGCTGAACTGCTGAATATTTTCATCCGTTTGGCGATCAATCGTGTGATTGAGGCTGGGGGACGTTGAGCTACGAACTCGATCTGCTTGGTCGCCCGTTGCGATGTTCTGATGGCTAGATGTCATGACCGACTCCAGAGGTATGCCTTGGTTAGCTGTGCCTGGGCGCTGTGAAAGGAAGATAAAACAGCCCCTGCACAAAACGAAGCTGGGTTGCGCGTCGAGCTCCTCTAAGCGCAAGGACGAGGATAGCTGTTTAAAACCATATATCAATATATCGAAATATATACTAGTATAATGTATTGTCAAATCTATCCATTTTCCAGCGGTGTGGCATGGCCTCGATAGAAGGCATCAATATTGAAACGTTACATAGCAGCGCGGCGGAAGCCTGCGGCCTGTTGAAGGTCCTAGCCAACCCGGATCGCCTGCTACTGTTGTGTCAGCTAACGCAAGGAGAATATTGCGTAGGCGACCTCGCAACCACGACAGGTATCGTGCAACCGACTTTGTCTCAGCAGCTCACTGTGTTGCGCAACAGCGGCCTGGTCACCACTCGCCGGGAAGGCAAGCAGGTCCACTACAGCATCGCTAGCTATCAGGCGATGGAGGTCATGCAGGTGCTGTACAGGCTCTACTGCCAGCATCCTGAAGCCGAAGAGACATTCGTATGATGATCGATTGGACACATTTCACACCCTGGTCTTCGCTGGCTGGGGGAGCGCTGATTGGTCTCGCTGCCACTCTATTCATCCTTATGAATGGGCGTATCGCCGGCATCAGCGGTGTGATTGGCGGTTTGCTACGTCCCGTGAGCGGCGACGTGCTTTGGCGTGTTTCATTCGTAGCGGGCTTGGTCGTCGCGCCGCTGCTGTTCCAAACCTCTTTCGCGTTGCCTGCCGTCGACATCAATGCGGGCACAGCAACGCTTATTGTCGCCGGCTTGTTGGTCGGCGTCGGCACCCGGTATGGCTCCGGGTGCACCAGCGGGCACGGGGTGTGCGGATTGTCTCGTCGCTCGCCGCGTTCGTTGGTTGCTACGATCCTGTTCATGGCCAGCGGCTTCCTGACTGTTTTCATCGTACGCCACCTGTTCGGCTGAGGTATTGGCATGAAGCTGTTGAGTGCATTTGTAGCGGGTCTGGTGTTCGGGCTCGGCTTGATCTTATCGGGCATGACTGACCCGTCGAAGGTCATTGCATTCCTTGACCTGGCAGGTGCGTGGGATCCTTCGCTCGCGTTGGTCATGGTGGGCGCCATTCTGGTGGCGAGTGTCGGATTCCATTTCGCTTCCAAACGATCCCGGTCGATCCTGGGCGATACCATGCGATTGCCCACCGCCAGCCAAATCGACCGCCGTCTCGTCCTGGGCAGTTTGGCGTTCGGTGCAGGCTGGGGTTTGGCAGGTTACTGTCCGGGACCCGCGGTGGCTTCGCTCGCAAGTGGTAAGGCGGAGCCGGTCATTTTCGTCGTTGCGATGCTTGTAGGAATGGGTCTGTACGAGCTCCGAACGCGCCTGCCGGCGACGTCACGGTGATCAGGCGCGTTAAAGGTTCAGGGCGCGAGGGCATAGAACAGAGACTGAAGGCTGGCTATGACGATTGAGATCGGACTCGGGATGCTCGTCGGTATTGTTCTAGCGTTGACGGGCGCAGGCGGCGGTATTCTCACGGTTCCCCTGCTGATATTCATGGTTGGGCTCGACTTGCCACAGGCCGCTCCAATCGGCTTGATGGCCGTCGGCCTGGCCGCCTGGGTCGGCGCGATCATTGGGCTCAGGGATGGCGTCGTCCGTTACAAGGCAGCGGCTTTGATGGCGTGCTGCGGCGTGCTGCTTGCCCCTGTTGGGGTCTGGACTGCCGGGCGGGTAGACCACAACGTGCTTGCAGTAATGTTTGCCGTGGTGCTGTTCTGGGTTGCATTCAATTCCTTGAAACGTCCGGACAACAATGAGCCAACCACGGAGGCTGTTCCCTGTCGCCTGAATCCTCAGACCGGTCGCTTTCGTTGGACGTCTCGTTGTGCGGCGACGGTGGCTGCATCTGGCGCCTTGGCGGGTTTTTTGTCAGGGCTGCTGGGGGTAGGCGGTGGTTTCGTTCTGGTTCCGGCGCTGAGCCGTTTCAGCGATCTCCCTATGCGCTCGATCGCGGCAACCTCATTGGCGGTCATCGGGCTCGTCTCGCTTAGCGGTGTGTCGTCCGCAGCGCTGGCGGGCAGCATTCTGTGGGCGGTCGCCCTTCCATTTTCGGCAGGTGCCGTCATCGGCATGGTCGCCGGGCGTTTCGTCTCGGTACATCTGAACGGGCAGGTTCTGCAAAGGGCCTTCGGCCTGGTCGCAGCCATTGCGGCGACCGCCTTGCTGCTACGAGTAGTGCTGTAACAGGGCAACCACATTGGCGTTATACGTCTTGTTGTGTGGGCCACGGGAAAGCCTGACCCACCGCTCGGTTCAGCTAGTTTCAACAGGCAGACCTGCAGCGTTCCACGCCGCCCAGGACCCTGGAATGTTCGCCACGTCGGAGAAGCCGGCTTTCTTCAAGATGCTGGCGGCGATGGAGGCGCGATAGCCGGATCCGCAGTAGATAGCAATGGTCTTATTCGGGTCCAGCTCGTCAAGCTGATCGGCAAGATGGGCAACGAATATATGCTTCGCGCCGGGGACCCAACCGTTGGTAACCTCATTCGGACTGCGCACATCGAGCACCTGTACCTCGGTCTCTTCGCGTCGGGCGTTCAGCTCGTGGACGGTCCACTCCTGCAGCCTGTTCAACGGCAGTGCCGCGTTCTGCCAGTCCGTCATGCCGTTGCGCAGGTAGCCTCGGATGTCATCCAGCCCGATGCGGTAGAGTTGGGTGACGGCTTGATGGACATCGTCTGCCGACTCGCCCACCAGCAGGATCGGGCGAGAGTCATTGAGCATCCTTCCCGCCCAGTTGACGAACTCGTTACGCAACGCAATGTTGAGGGCACCCGGCACATGCCCGCCGCCAAAGGCCAGTATCGAGCGGATGTCCACGACCTGCATGCCGTTGCCGCCCCCGGCGAGCGTTTCGAAATCCTGGGGCGACAGGGGTGGTGGCAGCGAGGGGCCTTCCATCTGCGCGGCGGGTCGCACGTTCAGTTTCTTCAGGCGCGCGTAATGACGCGGCGGCTCCGGCATGTCGGCCAGCAGCCAATCGATGAACGCCTCTTCGCTACGCTGTTCCCGCAGAGCGGGATTGAAGAGCCGCTCGTTGCCAAGGGTGGAATGACGCCGGTCACCAATCGATTTGCCACAGGCCGAGCCGGCGCCGTGGCAGGGATACACTTCTATCCGGTCGCCCAGTGGCAGATAGCGGTCGAAGAGGGTATGAAACAGCTCGCCGGCCAGCTTCCGCTCGCTGCCGGCTCCAAGCAAATCGGGGCGCCCAACGTCGAGGTTGAACAGCGTGTCGCCTGTGAACAGCGCGAATGGCTGGTCGCCCTGCTGCGCATCGAACAGTAGCAGCGAAATGTGTTCGGGCGTATGCCCAGGCGAATGCATGATCTGCATCCGTGCCTGACCCAGCTTCAATGTTTCGCCATCGCTGACCTGGCGAAGATCGAAGTGGTAGGCATCGGAACGGCCTCCGATGATCTGCGCTCCGGTGCGGCTCGCCAGCGCCTGGGCACCCGATACGAAATCCGCGTGGATGTGTGTTTCGATAACGTAGGCGATTCGCAGGCCTCGCTCTTCCGCCATTCGCACGTAGACATCGACATCGCGACGGGGGTCAATTACCGCAGCCACTGCCGCTTTGCTGTCGCCGACTAGATAGGAAAGCTGCGCCAGACCATCTGTATACACAGGCTCAAAAACAAGCATTGTTAACTCCGTTATCAGGCGGGGCGGGGTTGCCCAATATCTATTTGGACGATGTGTGCTTCTGGTCGTTCAGGCTATCGGTCATTGACCCACATCTTCAGGTTGGCCAGCCGGCTGAAAGCCGGCGACGAACTCCACTTGCATGCCGTCATCATGGGACATGAACCTGAGCTCGCAGCCACAGCGGTCTGCGATCGCCTTGACGATGGACAGGCCTAGCCCACTGCCTTCGCCTTCGCTGCTTCGCCAGAATCGTTCGGTGAAGCGCTCGACCAGCTCGATCGGAATGCCTGCCCCCTGATCATGCACTGTGAAGCGGACCTTGTTTTCGCCCAGCTGTTCTAGAGCCAGACGAACGGCCGTGCCGTCTCGCGTATGGCGGCGAGCGTTGTCCAAGAGGTTGCGCAGTGCGGCGATGGCTAGGGCGGGCGGCATTGCCAACGTGCGGCGGGACACATTCGCGGCCGCGTGTAGTTCAATGCACGGTCCGGCCTGCTGGCAGGCGTCGGCAATCGCAAGTTGTGCGACCTTGATTGCTGTGCAACGAAGGCCGTCATCGAACGAAACGCGGCCTTCCACCCGCGCGAGCATGAGCAACTGCTCCAGCGTGCGATGCAGGCGATCGGTGCCGATCTCCGCTTGGGCCAAGGCATTTTTGGCAACGTCGCCCTCGGTCATGGCCGCAACTTGCAGATGGGTCTTGATTGCGGTCAGCGGGCTGCGTAGCTCATGGGCTGCATCATCGGTCAGGCGCCGTTCACGCTCGAGCGTCTGCGCGATCCGGGCGAACAACTGGTTTTGTGTTTCGACCAACGGCTTCAGCTCCCTTGGCAGTCGTTCGATGTGCAAAGGTTCGACCGAGTCGGCGCTGCGTTGCGCCAGGGCCATACGGATTTGTCTGAGTGGCAAAAGGCCGTTTCCGATACCGATCCAGAGCACGATTAGGCTGCCCAGCAGTGCGACGAAAACTGGCAGCGCAGCAGCCAGGAGCACCGAGCGCTTGAGCGTGGCGCGTTCATCGAGTCGATCGGCTGTGGTGATGCGCATCCCGTTCTGGATCAGCGTAAAGCTTCGCCAGGCGGTATCGCCGATTAGTTGGTCATGAAAGCCGGTGCGCTGGGCGTCCAGAAGAACGTTGTCCGGCGCCGCATGGCTGCGCGCCAGGACTTCGCCGCGCAACGAGCTGACCTGGCAGGCCAGGCCGTTCTCAATGCCGAGCTGCTCTGCGCTCAGGAGGGTGATGCCGTCTGAGCGCAGCTGAGGTTGTGGCAGCTGCACCAATAGTCCGGCGACCATCTGGGCCGATGCTGCCAAGCGCTGGTCGAGCGATAGCATCAGCTGGTTGCGGACATCGAACAGCATCCAGGTCGCCGCCACCGTCCAGAGCAGCACGAAGGCCGAACCGAGGGTGAGCGTCAGGCGAAGGCGCAAGCTCATGAGTCGTCATCCCGCGTTGGGCCGGATGCATGCCCGGCCGGTCCCAAGCGATAGCCGAGACCTCTGACGGTTCCGACAATGCCGTTGCCTAGCTTGCGGCGAAGGTGGTGAATATGGACGTTGAGCGCGTTGCTCTCGACGTCGTCGCTCAGCCCGTACACCGCGTCTTTGAGCTGCTCGGCCGAAAGCACGCGACTGGGGTTCTGCAAAAGCGCTTGCAGCAGCGCCTGCTCGCGGCGGGAAAGGTCGATGGGTTCGCCCGCCATGCAGGCAGCACGGGCGGCAGGGTCGTAGGTCAGCGGACCGTGCTCGATAACGTGCGTCGTTCGCCCGGCGGCCCGTCGCAGCAGGGCATGCAGGCGGGCGGCGAGCTCTCGCAGATCGAATGGTTTGACCAGATAGTCGTCGGCGCCCGCCTGGAGGCCCGAGACGCGCTCGGCCACCGCATCGCGGGCGGTCAGGATCAGCACCGGTAGTTTCAGTCCGCGCTGACGCAGACGGTGAAGAAAGCGCAGGCCATCTTCATCGGGTAACCCCAGGTCGAGAATCATCAGGTCGAAGCGGGCGGTGCGCAGCAGCGAGTTGGCCTGTGCTGCCGTAGCGGCATGGGCCACGCTGAACCCCTGAGCCTCGAGCCCAGCCGCTATGCCGCTCGCGATGAGCGTGTTGTCTTCTGTCAGCAATACATGCATGGTTGAGATCGCTTGAAATGCGTTTTGCCAGTATCACCTGCCTGGATTAACGGAGCGTTATGGGATGGCACGCCGACTTTTCCGATCCGGCGGCCGGGATCGTCTTGTTCGGTTTCGGCATGCCTCATTGATTCCGGTGGCTCTGCTATCCACGATTCGTTAATGGCGTCTTAATCCCGTACTGCCATGCTTGCCTCTGAATTTGGTTACAGGGCGTTGAGCATGCGAGCGATTCTTCTCTTTCTGACCTGTTGCCTCTGGGTTGTGCAACTGGCGAATGCCTCGCCGTTCACGCTTGGCCAGATGCAGCAGAAGTTTTTGCCAGTCGATCAGGCATTTGCGCTGCATGTTGAGCGGAAGCCCTCCGGCGGCGCAGTGCTGCGCTGGGATATTGCACCGGGTTATTACCTCTATCAGGAGCGCTTGCTGTTCGGAGGCTTGCAGGCTGGTAGCGAGCCGACTTTACCACCTGGCGAACCTTATCACGACGAGTACTTTGGTGACTCGCGGGTCTATCGCGACAGCCTGGAAGTCGTGATTTCTGATGCGGATGTTGCGACCCTTGAACTGGGCTGGCAAGGCTGCGCCGACGCAGGCCTGTGCTACCCGCCGCAAACGCGCATGGTCGATATGGATGGCGCCGGTCCGGGCCCGTCTGTCCCTGTCCAGGCCGATGATCAGGCATTGGCGAGCGGGCTGGAGCAGCAAACGCTTGGCTGGAGTTTGCTGATCTTTTTTGGACTCGGTTTGCTGCTCGCCTTTGCGCCTTGCTCGCTGCCGATGCTGCCAATCCTGGCCGGTATCGTTGTCGGTAGCCAGGCCAGTCCTCGCCGCGGCATGGCGCTTGCCGCCTCCTATGTGATCAGCATGGCGCTGGTCTACGCGGCGCTTGGCGTCGTGGCCGCGCTACTCGGGGCGAATCTACAGGGATGGCTTATGCAGCCCTGGTTGATCGCCAGTTTTGCCGGCCTGTTTGTCCTGCTGTCCTTGCCAATGTTCGGTTTTTTCGCGCTGCAATTGCCGGCCGGTCTGCGTGACCGACTGGAGCAGGCCGGACGCAAGCGCCAAGGTGGCAGCCTGGCTGGAGCCAGTGCCCTGGGCGTGTTGTCTGGATTGCTGGTCGGGCCTTGCATGACCGCACCGCTGGCCGCGGCGCTGCTGTATATAGCGCAAAGCGGCAACGCCGTGAATGGAGGCCTCGTGCTGTTCGCGCTGGGTCTGGGGATCGGTACTCCGCTGGTGTTGCTGGTCACGCTCGGCAATCGCTTCCTGCCGAAACCGGGGCCATGGATGGACCGCGTCAAAGTCGCGTTCGGTTTTCTGTTTCTGACCGCGGCTCTCTATGTACTCCGCCCGCTGTTGGCTGATCCGCTGTGGGTCGGATTGTGGGGCGCGCTTCTAGTGGTGGTTGCCAGCGGGTTGTTGCAACTGTCGCGTCAACTCGTGCGGCACCAGGCGCTAAACCGGTCCGTCGCCGTGTTAGCGGGCATTTGGGGCGTAGCGCTGGTGTTGGGGGCGGCAGGCGGCGCGCAGGACCTGACGCGGCCGCTCGAGGTGTACACCGGCGGCGTTGCTTCCGTGAAAGAGGCAGACGCAGCGGATGGTTTTGTCGGCTTCAGCGAGCCCGCTGTGCTTGATCGTGAACTCGCTGCCGCCAAAGCCGCAGGGCAATGGGTGCTGGTCGACTATTACGCGGACTGGTGCGTGTCCTGCAAAGTCATGGAAAAGGAGGTGTTTGGCGACGCGCAGGTGCAAGCTTCGCTCAAGGGCGTGCGTATCCTTCGCCCCGACGTGACGCTAACCAATCCTGCCAGTCGTGAATTGCTGAATCGCTACCAGGTCATGGGACCACCGACGCTATTGCTGATCGGCCCGGACGGCGTCGAGCGCCGTTCGCAGCGCATTACCGGCGAGGTCGATGCCAGCCAATTCCTTACCAGATGGAACGAAACGATGGAGCGAGGCTGATGCTGACAATCAATGTGGGGCCATTGGCACTGGCCGTTCCGCATGTGTTGCTGCTGGTGAGCCTGTTTCTGGCGATGCTCACCGGCTGGTGGATCGGACGGCGCAGCGAGCGGAATCCGGAACAGCAGTTGTTCAGGCTGCTGCTGGTGGCTTTGGTGGTCGCGCGGCTGTCGTTTGTGCTGGTGTATGTCGAGCATTTCCGTGATGAGCCTTGGCGCGTGATAGACATTCGTGACGGCGGCTTTATCGCCTGGCCGGGCGTGCTGGCCGCCGTCCTGCTTGGCGCCTGGCTTGCCTGGCGCGAAGTCGGGTTGCGCAAACCGCTTGGCGCTGCGGTGGCAGTAGGTGTGCTGAGCTGGGGTTTCGGAACATTTGCATTGCATGCCTTCGAGCAGGGCACGCGACTCCCCGAGATGGGCCTGCGGGACAGCCAGGGTCAGTCGGTTGCCCTGCAAGATTTCGTCGGCAAGCCCCTGGTGGTCAACCTGTGGGCCACCTGGTGTCCACCATGCCGGCGGGAAATGCCGGTACTGGCTGAAGCGCAGCGCAACGAACCCGATGTGACCTTCCTGTTCGTCAACCAGGGCGAGGGTGAGCGGGTAGTCGCGAACTTTCTTGATGCCGAAGGCCTCAGCATGGAAAACGTCCTGCTCGACACCGGTGGTCGGCTTGGCCAGCACATTGGCTCTTCGGCATTGCCGACAACGATTTTTTACGACGCCGAGGGGCGCCAGGTCGGCAGCCATCTCGGTGAACTGTCTCGCGCCAGCCTGGCGCGCTCCTTGGAACAACTAGAGGTGAATACCCAGCCATGAATCACGTACGATCGCTTACCTTGTTTTTTTCTGTCCTCGCCTTGCTACGGGCACCATTAGCGCTGGCGGAGGCTTTGCCCCCTGCGATTCAGGCCGTTGAAGCGCGCGGCGCCGAAGTGGTCGGCAGCTTCGACGCACCAGGCGGACTGAAGGGGTACGCCGCACGCTATAACGGGCAGGGCATCGCGCTGTACCTCATACCGGGCGGTGATCACGTGTTGATCGGCAGTCTGCTGAATGCCAGCGGCGAAGACCTGACGAAGGCTCCACTTGAGAAGCTTGTGTACGAACCCCTGGGCAAGGAAATGTGGCAACAGCTTGAAAGCAGCACCTGGATTGCCGATGGCGCAGCCGATGCGCCGCGGATCGTCTATATGTTTTCCGACCCGAACTGCCCATTTTGCAACATGTTCTGGAAACAGGCGCGGCCTTGGATCGACGCCGGCGATGTCCAGCTTCGCCACGTCATGGTCGGCATGCTGCGCCCGGACAGTGCGGGTAAATCCGCGGCATTGCTAGCTGCTGAGGATCCCGAGACGGCTCTCAATAAACACGAGGCGGCGGGCAAGGCAAGCACGCTCAAGCCGATCCAGCGCATTTCGCCTAAGGTGAATAAACAGCTTGAAGCGAATCTCACGTTGATGGGGAAAATGGGCGCCTCGGCAACGCCGGCAATTTATTACCTGGATGAAGCAGGGCGTCTGCAACAACAGCAAGGAGCCCCACGTCCGGAATCGTTGAATCAGGTCATGGGGCCGCTGTCGAAGCATTAAATTAACCGATTACAGCGGTATTATGCGCCATCCTCCGAGATTGATTCGGCACCCGGCTCAAGTGACTAGCCTCACTGCAAAGGAAGGGTGAGGCCTGAGGACGAAGTATACCGCTGTCACGCCCTCATCTTACCTGTCCACTCTAGTAGAGTTGCCTTCAGCATGACCGCGTCAATGCGGTCATTACCTTAATCAGCAGCCTAATAAGAGCTTGGCCTTCATTTTTTGAACAGATATTTCACCAATGCAGCGATTCCAAAGCCAAGGAGGACAATGACCAGAAGCCCTATCAGCCCCATACCCCACATCATTGCTCCGCCATTCATCATTCCGTCCATCATAGTCGTCGCTCCTGTACAGTAGTTAAGCTTGGTCGCTCTGGCTAAAGTCGGGTTCCGATCATGCCCAGCCTTTCGAGTCGTTTGTTTCAGCCACGTCGCGTATGCCAGTCAATGGGTGGCAGAAAAGCGTCTTGCGAGCTGCCATTGCCACGAGCATAGCAGCCAGGGGGTGATTGACCCGGAAATGGGAGGCAAAGTCTGCGGACAATACGCAAACAATCCCCAGCGGATACCGAGCAGTAGGGCGTCGCCCCCATCAGTCGCCCATCCAGAGCGCGACGGGTGGGTAGCTGTAATACCTTCCAGAACAGAGGGTTCGCCCAGGATAAACAGCAAGGTCTGGTCCCAGAGGGCCGGTGTTATTGCTTACTAGCCTGCTGCTCAAGGCTGCCGCGCAAAGGCGTCAGGTCATAGCCTGCAGCGCTGGCCGCGTCCATGAGCTCCGACACGGGGCGATGCGGCGCTTGCGAATAGGCCCAAAGGTGGGCAACACGCTTGCCGGTCCGGCAGAAGCCAAGTATTGGTGCAGGAGATGACTGCAAGGTCTCGGCAAACGACTCAATATCTGCCTGGGAATATTCGCCGGGCTTAACCGGTATTTCATGCCAGACCATACCGAGAGCCTCTGCTTTATCCTTGAGCGCTTGCATGTCCGGCTGATCCTCACTTTCACCGCGTGGCCGGTTAGAAACAATTGTGCGAAAGCCTTGCTCAGCTAGAACATTGATGTCTTCAATGCTGGGCTGTGCAGTAACGCTCAGGCGTTCGTCGAGCTTCTTAACGTTCATAAGATCTCCTGTCGAGTTGTTCAGAAACGATTGATAGGTTTGAGATCGGCCTGGTCATTAGACCTTGGTGAAGGGTATCCGGCTAGCATTCATGTTGACCTGCCCGAGGGTAGGAGCAGCCGGGGCATTTTCAGTGTGGCGTCACGCTCGGTGCGTATCTTCACGAACTCATCTTCACTGATATTTTGTGTATATATGGATGTTGTGCTGATCAGCATAGACGTTATCGCTGCAAGTACCTTGGTCGCCTGGACGGGTCAAGCTATTCGGGTCTGGCTGTCGGTTTCCAACGGTGCTCGGTACATGCGCTCAGGGCATGATAAACAATGGAGTGGCGCCCTTAGCCACGCCCGGATAAAGATTCAACGATTCTGCAATCATTGATGACACCCCCTTCGCAGCACGCGCTTAAGCGTTCAAGTTCATGCTCCATCGCATGCAGGTCACGAATGCGCGTCCGCACCTGTTCGAGCTGCTCTTTAACCTTGGCATCAAATGCGGCACAGGAAGCTTCGCGCCGGTCAGCAAGACCGAGAAGCCCGCGAATATCATCGAGGCTGAAACCGAGTGCACGGCTACGTCGGATGAAGAGTAGTCGGTCATGCTCCTTGTCTGTGTAGAGGCGGTAGCCGGCGGTGGTGCGAGCGGCCGAGGGCAACAGCCCCAAGCCCTCGTAGTACCGTATGGTTACGGCCTTGGTGTCGGTAGCTTTCGCCAACTGACCGACCGTGTAGTGTGTCGAACTACGCTGTTCCGTTGTCATACCGCTTGACCTTATAGTCACTATAACCTGCAGTCTAACCTCAAAGGGTTTCCTGGAAGAGGGTTTGACAATGGATGATTGCTGCGACAGCAAGGGCAGTGAGCTTGCCCAACTGCGTGAGAAGCAGGGCCGCGTGCTCTATATCGCGCTTGCCATAAACGCCGTTATGTTCGTCGTCGAGTTTACGGCGGGCTGGATCGTGAACTCGACCGCGCTGCTCGGCGATTCGCTGGACATGTTCGGCGATGCTCTGGTTTATACCATCTCGCTTTTCGTGCTGCACCGGGGCGTTCGCGCCCGGGCGGGGGCCGCGCTTTTCAAAAGCGGCTTCCTTTTACTATTCAGCCTCTTGATTATCGGTGAGGCCATCCGTAAGAGCTTCTTGGGCGTGGTGCCAGAGGCGGGGTGGATGGGTCTGATCGGGCTTATTGCGCTCGCCGCCAACCTGAGCTGCCTGGCGCTGCTTTACAGTCACCGCAGCGACGACATCAATATGAGCTCGACTTGGTTGTGCTCGCGAAACGATGTTATAGCCAACCTGAGCGTACTAGGCGCGGCCGGGCTGGTCATGCTGACCCAGTCACTGTGGCCGGACCTGATCGTTGGGGTGGGCCTCGCGCTACTGTACTTGCACTCTTCCGTGCAGGTCGGACGGAATGCCTGGCCACAGTGGCGCGGTCGCGATGAACAGTTAGATGCTGGCTGTGAAGCTAGTGTCTTAGCGCCATCGAGTAGCTGCTGTGAATCTGATGCCGTGGCACATCCGGACGGCTGTTGCGAGAGCCGCGCCGTAGCGTCCGCAGACAGTTGCTGTGGGACGAGGTCGACAGATGTGAAGACAGAGAACGACGGTGAGCGATGGACAAGACGCTGAAGTCGTTTTATCGATCCGAGATTGCCGCAGCGCGTGACGCCGTGGGACAAGGCAATCTTCAACAGGCCTTCGTGCACCTTGAGCTGGCTCATATCCTGAGCCAGCGCTGTACACTGGCGCATGCGGCCACGCACCTGCGCATGCTCAAGCTCGGCTGGCAGCAAGGGAATGCGGGCGAGGTTCGAGGCCAAATCTTTCGCGCACTTGCCGCGCTGCTCTTCTCGCGCATCTGGGTGCCTGTAGGCAACACCGGGCGGGCCAGCGTCAGCGCATTCGCGCCCATGCCCTTACCTGAGGATTTGGCGCGGGTTCTGGCAGCATCTGAACGTAGATCTAAGGATGACGGACTGTAACTATGACTAACAGGAGAAAGTTATGAGGCACTCTTATCGACAACTGATCAGCGGACTGTTACTGCTCGCCTTTTCCGCCATGATATGGGCGGCTGATCTTGAGGTGACGGACGCCCGGCTGCGGCTTCTCCCCGGTGACCTGCCGGCCGCCGGATACTTCAGTCTAAGCAACACCAGTGGCGAATCCGTGGTCCTGGTGGGCGCGGAAAGCCCAGCTTTTGAGCGCGTGACCGTGCACCAAAGTACCCAAGACAAGGGAATGGCAAGCATGGAGCCGGTCCCGCATCTTGAGCTCGCGCCAGGTGATGCTGTCGAGTTCGCGCCGGGTGGCTACCACCTCATGCTGATGGAGCGTCAGAGCCCGCTCGCCTTGGGGGATGAGGTGACCGTGACGCTCGTTTTCAAGGATGGTCAGCGTTTACCGGTGATGTTCCAGGCCGTGTCGCCGACGGCTCAGTAGGAGATAAACGATGGGGAAGTGGCTATTGCTCATGCTTAGTGTCTTGTTCTTGCCCGGCTGTGGCGAGCAGACTTGGCAGACCACTGATATCTCGGGCGTCATGCCGGAACTCAAGTTCAAACTCATCGATGAAAACGGACGCGAAGTAAGTGCCGAGGATTACCTTGGCCAGCCAACGCTCCTCTTTTTCGGTTTTACGAACTGTCCTGATGTTTGTCCGACCACGCTCGCCCAACTCGCGGGTGCTGCCCAGCGGCTTGATGAAGACGAGCGGAAAGATGTGCAGATATTGTTCGTATCGGTTGATCCAGCACGCGATGACCCGCAGTCGCTCAACCGCTACACCGACGCCTTCGGGCCTCAAGTAATCGGGCTTACCGGTGATAAAGCGGCACTCGACGCGCTGACAAACCGGTATCGGACCACCTACGTCTACGGTAAAAAGGACGAGTCCGGTGATTATGACGTATCGCATTCGGGTGCCGTGTTCGCATTCGATCGTAAGGGCGAGGTACGGCTCTTAATCCGCGCTAGCGATCCGATGGATGCGGTAGTTGCGGATCTACGCCAGCTCGCCGCAGGCGGCTAGCGGGTGATAAGCACAGAATGTTATTAAATTTCATCATCCCCATACCTCGTTCCCACTCCCTGGAGATTTAACCCATGAGCAGGCGCACCGTTGCCATCGGCATTTTCATCCTGGTTGGCTTAATCGCAGCAGTATTTTTATACAATCGCTTTTCGGTGGAGGAACAAGCCCCTTCGACCGCCTCGGAGACACCTTCTTTAGTGCGCCCTCATTCGCCAATCATTGGCCCGGCCGACGCACCGGTGACTATCGTGGAATTCTTTGATCCGTCCTGTGAATCCTGTCGCGCCTTCTATCCTGTCGTCAAACGAATAATGGCTGAATATCCGGATGATGTTCGCCTTGCCATCCGATATGCACTGTTCCACAAAGGCTCTGAGGAGGCTTCAAGGATCCTTGAAGCTGCGCGGAAGCAAGGGCTCTATGTTCCGGTCTTGGAAGCGGTCCTGGCTGCACAACCCCAATGGCATGATGACCCAAAAATACAAGCTGCATGGGAAGCGGCCGAAGCGGCTGGCCTTGATTTAGAGAAGGCTCGTGTGATGATGAATGCACCGGACGTTACTGCGGCTCTGAACCAGGACGCGGTCGACATCCAAGCGCTCAAGTTGAGGGGGACGCCTACTTTCTTCGTGAACCAGGAGCTTCTCCCTCGCCTTGACCCTCAGCAGCTTTACGAGATGGTCCGCAGCGAAGTCGCCAAACACGATGATAACCATGGCTCTTAAGATCGGCGCGGCTGTATCAACATGCTTGTCAGTACCTGGTGAAGCCGTCCTGTGATCCGGATCGGCGCGACGAGTTGCTGAACGTCATGCCTGTCGATAAAGCCTGCGGAAAAGACCGGAAATTGACCGCGCACCTTACCGCTATGAAGATCAAAACCGCTGGGATCCGGCCCAGCTGATCGGCGCGTGAGGTCATCTGCGCATAAGTTAAAATTCTCGGGGCGGACGCAAGCGCGTAAACTCCGCTCAGGCTGTGTCTAAAAGTGATATTTGGATGCAGCTCAGGGTTATGGAGCTGCTCTTCTGCTAGATGAGACGGCTTGTATGCAACGAGTATTTTGACCGGGACGTTAGTAGCGCAATCTGAATGTCTAAGCCTTATTTTCAGTCTCTGCGTGTCGGCGGCGACACCCTGTCACTTACGCACCTAGAGCCGTTTACTTTCTTGGTCGACAGCAACAAAGCAAGAAAAAAGCTGCGCGTGCATGTCACTTACTCTACCCACTGTTTCACGCGTCGGTTTTATCACGGCTCCGAGCATCCCGATGGATACCCATTGCTTGACATCGACACGCCCAGGCCAAGAATTTTTTGTCCGGTTCGGTATCGGTTGTCGATTCAGCTCCCCGAACTGATTGGAGGTCTTAATCAGCCGAGCATAAAAGTATTACAGACAACGTCTCGCCGTAATTGGGCCTACTCGATAACAATTCTCCACCCTGCAGGTCCTTATCATGTATTTTTCGAGCTTTCGCGCTCGGCTAAGCATCAAAAATCCTGGCAAGACTTAAACTTGGTTGTAGAAAGCGCCTACCACGAAGACCCAAACGAAGAGCCACCGAGCTTCTTAGGTACAATGGGTTTTGTCTTGCTGTGCGGCAAAGTCTATCTTGGCGAGCCCGTAGCTACTAAGCGCTAGGGATGATTGTCAGCGGGTAGGAAACCGGTACCTGTTGAAGGTATTAAAGATTTGAAATGATCGCAGGTATTCGAACCAGGCGTTGTCTGTTTAAAACGAAAAAAGGCGCTCTATGCGCCTTTTTCGAACTGCAGATCCAGACACCACTTGGCTTACGCCTTGGCCCGCCTTGCGCGAGCACCGTTTCCGGCTGGGGAGCGCTCTATCTCATCTGGTTTGTCGCTCCGATGTGGTTACCTTAGTAAACCTTACAGGGCCAGTCAACTCAAATTTGAGTAACTCGACTAGCTGCTAAACCTTAAAACTAGGCGGTAACGAAGCTTAACCATGGTTAATGACCGGCAGGAAACGGTGACCTAGACCCCATTTAAAGCTAGGTCGATACAGCCATCACCGGCACGGCGGTTGGTAATCCTGGTCGGCGCCTGCGTTATGAGCACGATCACATAGCGATATTCTGACGGCCCTTCTCGACCATATTCTAACGATAAGCTGGCGGTTCTGTGATCTGTCAGTCATTTCGGCAACATTTTGACATTCTCTGCTTTGCGAACGAAGCGGTAGGCGCTACCTTTAGCTCTATCGCTAGGCATCATTGGTCGATGCCACACCAAGTCACTGCACTGTTTGTATGATCCGGCGCAGCTCGTTCTTCAAGCTCTCATAATCGTGGGTCTTGGTAGGATCGAAGCGATCGCCGCCCTCTAGTGCAATCTCAAGCAAGGCCCTGATGATCATCGAACGAGATGGTCGTCCGAAAAACTTTTCGGAATCGATAGGGCTTACAAAGCTTTTGTCTGTGTTCTCCAGGACAACCACAGGAAGCGTGATGTTTGTCGGCGCGGTTCTGCTCATGCGGAAACCTCGGCCCAGGAAAGCGTTGCTTTCAATTTTATTATGTGTATATATGTGCGTATAGATATGCGCATAACTAAATTATGGCCTCTTGGAATCGTCAAATGGTCGAGCATAAGAACCCCAACCTGAAAAATAAAGCGGTATTCGTGGACCGTGACATGGTCATGGGGATACCGGCACGGGTTTTTGTCGCGACGGTTCTGCTCACGTTCTTCACGGCCTTCGTTTTCTGCAAGTACCTGCCTCTGTTGTTAGGCATTGCTGCAAGCCTGGTGCTGTCACTGTTGATCCTCCTTCCGGTGTATCTGGTGCACCGGGACGACCCGGAAGCCTACATGGTCTGGCTGCGCAGCTTGTTTACCGCCGCCAGGCTCACCGCAAGTCGCAGTACTCGCCGCCGAGTATTGATGCTGACCCACCGTGCCGGTGGGGATCTCCACATCCAATCGATCTTTTCCACACAGGAATCGCACCCATGAAACGTCTATTTTGGTACGTCTCAAGTTTTTTGCTGGCACCGAGTGTCATGGCTCAGGCCAATGATGTCGATCTTGGCTCCCCGGCAGCCGGTCCGTTGGCTGCGATCGGCGGTTTCATGCAGGAAGTGGTCGATTTCGCCGGCGGCCCGGGTGTGTTGTTCATAGCCTTCATTTCGGCAGTTGCTGCTGTTGCCTTGTGGGTGGCGGCACCGAAGCAGGGTGGCGCCGCGATCGCTTGGGCGCTTCGGGTTTGCGTGGGCGTCATTATCCTGATGAACATTGCTCTGCTGATCACTTGGTTCCAGAGCTTCTGATGTTAACGGCGAAGCAGGCGGGAGCACCCTTGAACGAAGCGCTGTATCCGGCCGGGATATGGAAAGAGTTCGTTCTATCGCACGCGGGCAGCCTGTTGGGCGGCCTCGAGCTCTCGGGGGTCGACCCTAAAGGGCTTAGCGACAGCGATTTTGAAAGTGCTTCTGCGCTGCTGCGCAACATTCTGCAGACGCTCAATCAGGATGCGGTGGTAACGCAGTACTACTGGCATCACGAGGGCGCCAAGGTGCGCCTGAAGCCCCGCGATAACCCGCGTAGCATGATGTTATCGAAACGCCGCGAAGCCTTTCTCAACGAAAGCCGAAACCTGAGCACCGGGCGACTGTTCTGGCTGCTCGATATCCCCTCGGACGAGAACATCAACAAGTTCTTCACGCCCGCCACCTTCAAGATGATGTTATCCGCGCCGTTCGAAAAGAAATCGCGCGAGCAGCTCAAGGCTCGTTTCACCCATTGGGGCGCCTGGCTTGCGGAGCGAGACGAACTACGCCGCCAGGTCGATGTGCTCGATGGTGCGCTGGAAGACCTCGACGCCAAGCTGCAGGTGGTCTCGCCGTCCAACAGTCGCCTGACTCCGAACGCCCTGTGGGCGCTGAGCCGTGCCTTGGTCAATCTCAATCCAGACTATCTGGATGCGTCGCTGGGCGAGACGGTGCCTGTAGAGGAATGGGATCGCCTGCTTGCAGATGGTGATATTCATGCGGTGAACATCGATGGTCTGGACTGCTTGAAGATTGAGGGCCCGGAGCCTGTTTATGCCCGTATCGCCTCCATGGTGGGTTACGGTGGCGAGGCGGTACCGGAAGGGATGTGGGGGCGAGGTGATACCAAGCCGATCTTGCAGAAAGGCAATTATCTGGTCATGACCCGGTACCGACCGCTTTCGGCGGTCAGTCGCGCCTTGATGATCGCTGGCAAGGAAAGCGAGCTGCATCGCAGCCAAATGAAGCTTTCGCAACTGCTCAAGGGCGAGGATGTCTCTAGCGAAATCGAGCGCAAGATCAACGAAAACAAGGCGCTGAAGGACAAGGTCGCCGAGCTGCAGGAAGCCGAGCGGACGCCGGATCGTTTCTGTCATTTTCACGCGCATGTGGTGGTCTTCGATCGCAACCCGGGCAAGCTGCGGCAAGCCTGTCGGCAGATGAACACGGCCCTGACTCAAAACGGGTTCCATCCGGTATGGGAAACAGCCGGACTGGTTGACCTGTTTCCCATGCTGTTGCCAGGCTACCCGAATCGATGTTTTCGCAGCACCGAATTTACCTCCTCGCAAGCCGGGGCCTGCTCACTGGTGTTCAAGTCCAGCGAGGGCATTAAAGAGTGGGGCGCGGAGAAAGAGGAAGCGGTGTACATCCTCGAAAGCGACGATGGCACGCCTTTTCACTACACGCCGTTTATTGGCGACAAGTGCCTAGTGTTGGGAGTGGGGCCTACGCGAAGTGGCAAAACGTTCATGAAGAACGTCATGGCCGGGCATTTTCTTAAATACGGCCAGAACGGGCAGGGCGCGTTGTATCACGCCATTGACGTGGATCCCGGTACTGAACCGCTGGCCCTGTTTTTCAAGGAGCAGGGTGGGATCTTTCGCATTGAAGACCCCCAGAACGACCGCGGCGCCAACCCGTTTGTAGCGGCCGACGGGCCCGACGATGCTAGCTTCATGCATCACATGCTGTCGCAGATCCGCATCATGCTCTCGCTCAACGACAGTGAAGCGCTGCGCACCCTCGCCCCGTATGAGCAGATTGAGCTGGATCGGGCTATCAAGTCCGTATTGTTGCTGCCAGCCAACATGCGCAATCTCAGCAGTCTGTCGGATCACTGCGGTCAGGAGCTTCGGCTCAAGCTGGCCCGGTGGGTGAAAGGCGGTATGTACGGCAACTTGTTCGATAACGTTGAAGATGGCATCGGCGCCCTAGATCAGCGCCTGGCCGTCTATAACCTGTCCGGAGTTAAAGACCTGCCGCAGCTCGCCCAGCTGGTAATGAACGAAATCTTTTACCGGGTCATCAAGGTTTTTGAAAACCGCCAATACCGAGGCGTCCCCAAATTTCTTGAGATCGACGAAGCTCAATACATCTTCGGGATCCCGGGCTCGGTCGAGACGGCCGTGGCCAAAGCGCGGACGTGGTTCAAACACTATGGCGGCATGGGCTTCTGGACCCAGAGCCCCGAGCACTACATGAACATAAAGGAATGGGCGACGCTGCGCTCCTCAGCCTCGACCTGGATCTTCATGCCAGACCAGCAGATGGACCGCGCGATGTATCAGAAGGCATTTCAACTCAAGGAAGGCGAATGCGATGCGATCGCCTCCCTCATCCCCCGCAAGCAGGCTTACATCATCCAGCGTGAAGTGGGCATATCCAAGACCGTCAACCTGAACGTCGCGAACGAGGAATACGTGATCGCCACAAGCAGGCCGAACGAAGCCGTCATCGTCAAACAAATGCTGGAGACCTACCCCGACATTGATGAAGCGGTGACCAACATGGTCAAGCGCATTTTTACAGCGGAGACAGAAGAATGAAGGCGAGCACCTCAATTCGTAATCTCGTGGCGGCCGTTTCAATCGGAGTGGGCCAGCTGGCTTATGGCTCCGGCTTTCCGGTAGTCGACATCGCATCGATCTCCCAGGCGGTGACCGACTACACCAATCAGTTGCTGCATTACGAAGAGTTGATGGCCCAGACCATCCTCAATGAGAGCCAACTGATGGAAGCCATCCAGCTGTATGAGCAGGTCATGACCGAATACGACCATATGCTCTACCAGATGGAAGGGCTCCGGGACAAAGTCAGCCAGCGTGAATGGGAGCAGATCTATGCCCGGTACAAGCACGTCATCGACAGCCATCCCACTGCCCGGCCTGGCTATAACACCCCGCGCTGGACAGCAGCGAACCGCAAGTTGGAAGAAGTGTATACCCGCTCCGGTCGGCTCGAAGACATAGAAGATGCCCTCGGTGCTGTGTCGTTTGATCCGGCCTCTCTTGATTACGCGACCCAGGCTACGCGTCAGGGATACGCGAGAGAGCAGCTGGCGACAGCGCAACAGCTCTTTGTCGAGGACGTGAGTGTGGAGATGGGAGAACAGATGATACGCGCAGGCAAAGTCTCCGATTCAAGAATGTCGCTGGGTCCGGAAGATCATCTGCGAACCCTTCAGGTAATGGTCGAGCAAAATGAGTTGCTTCTGGACGCGATCTACCAGCAGAACGCCATCAACAACGCCCAGCTGCAGTACGCAAACCAGTTAGACGCTCAAATCTTCGCTGAACAGAACGTCGGACGACAGGCCACTTTGAACGAGGTTCGGGCCAGGCAGAGCCAGTTGACTCTCGTCGATGAATCTCCACTGGTCAATTTCTGAGGGGGGACAGAACATGCACATGCTATTGATTCTAACGCTGGCCATGTCTTCTGCGGCGTTCGGAAGCTCAGAGACAGGCAACCTCGCAAGGTCTGAGCGGGTCAGTGCGGCAATCGAAGAATGTCGGGGCAAGAAGTACAAGACGTTGGGAGAGCTTGAAGACTGTCGCGACAAGGCGATCAATAAGATCAACGCTGAAAACCCGATGCGGGGCGCTGCTTACGCGAAAAAATACTACTCTAGTATGTCCAGGGCTCAGGCGGAAACCAAACTAATCGAATTGAAAAGTGAGTGGGAAACCGCAGATCGAGCAGGTTATTTCAGTGCTAAAGCGCGTAATGAAGGGAGAGTCTCAAGGCACGCTATCTCCGAAGAAGGCTGGTGGATCCAAACTCATATCTTCGGCACAGGCAAGTCGATGGGTGATCCCTGGTTCATCGAATGCAAAGGCTTTAAAACCAGTAATGTAATCCGCCGCTGTCCGCTGGGTAAGGGGGGCGAGGAGTGATTCTGGCCTTGCTCTTGATAGTGGCAGCAACCGCGTGTCTGGTCAGCTTCAAGCTAGGCCAGTCGGGCATCAGCGCGCCATACGTGCTTTCCCCCAGGCCAAAAAACGGTGGGGCTGGGCATCGAAAGCTCGGCTTCAGCATCGCCTTTCTGCTGGTCGTGCTGTCTCCCATTGCTTTCATGTCGCCGGCCGAGGCGGCGTTGTCCGACACTATGCGGGATATCTTCGATGGTGCGCTGACTGATTTTGTTATCGGCATCATGAACGACACGGGGAACCCAATTTACACCTGGTCGTGGATGATGTTCCTCGCCCTGTCGGTACTATTGATTTTCATCGAAGTCGTGAAATTCATTTTTGATGGATTTGATGCGGCCTCCCATCTTGAAGCGGTTATCTACTTTTTTATCACACTTGGCCTGATGGGTACCTACGACGCTTTTACATCAGCCATATGGGGTGTCGGGGTAGGACTCTCCAATGGTTATCAGGAATATTTGGTCGGCAATTCCGATAACTTTTTCCTGGCGCAGTGGCTGATCAAGGCGCTCGGCGCCGTCGTGCTGGCCGAACTGAGCTTTTGGGATTCGTTCAAGTTGATCCAGTACCTCATAGCCTGGTCCGTCGTCTGCTTTCTTCTGGAGATTGTGTTCTGGTTGGCGTCGATGTGGGCGGAGTTCGGCTACGCCCTTGCCAAGGTAATTGGCATGATTTTCATTCCCTTCCTGCTGCTTCCGGCCACCCGGGCGTTATTTGATGGCTGGTTCAAGTTCCTGTGTGGTTTCGTTGTCCTGCTCATCATGCTCAAAGCCACGATGGTCGTCGCAGCGATCTCCATCAAAGCCGTGCTGGAAAGCCTCGGCGTTCGGTTCGCGGGCGATTATGGGGACCCCACGGTAGTCGTGAACATCGCCAAGGAGAACCTCTACATGCTCTCGGACTGCGCCGCGATTCTGGTTATCGCAGTGCTCTTTGTCCTGTCTTCATTTGTTTTCGCCAGCATGATCGCCTCGGGGGTAGGCAACCTCAGTGGTGGGCTGGGTTCGGTTACGAAGCTGGCGTCTCGCCGTATTTTGAAAGGACGCTAAAAATGACAGTGATTCTGGACGAAACCGAAATCAAACAGGTGCAGCGCGATACCAACCTGCCCATGCAGAAGGCCGTCTTGCGCGCTGACCGAAACCGCTGGTTTGTCGTGGCATTGGGTCTGATCGTTGCGCTCATGATGATGACCGGATTCATGTGGTACGCCTTCGACAAAGCCAATAACAACAAGGAGCTGGTGTACATCAAGCTCTACCCGGATGGCACGTCAGACGTCAGTGAGTTCAGGCCGGAAGATGAACAGTTGTACTTCCGCTCGACCATCGATGCCGGCTTGGAACGGTTTATTAAGGCTCGCTTTGGTCAGCAGGCAGAAACTATCAAACGCGACTATGCCGAAGCGGCGGTGTTCATGTCTGGGCCGCTTTACAACGACTTCATTGGCGCGCATGAAGGTGGCTACAACGCGCCTCAGAAAGCCATCGACATCATCGCATCGGCGAAAAATGCCGATCGCATCGAAGTGACCTGGGGCTTCTCGGATCACTACGACAAGATCCCTGCCGTGTTCAACAACCAGAGCGGCGAGATGATCCGCTCCAACCTGTATTTCACCCAAACCCCCAAAACCGCCACCGGGCTGGTCAAGCCGGACGGCGTGAAGCGCCTAATCATGCGCGCCCAGTGGCGGCTGCTGCCTAAAAGAACGTTGGCGGAAAAGACCAGGGCATGGCTACGGATCAACCCGGTAGGCCTGGAAATCGTCGATTACGAGGTGATCGAGGATCCGTCGAGTTATCAACTTACTGAAGATGAGGCTTCGAAATGAACAGGACTTCGCTGGCACTGGGTGCCGTCGCGCTGACGCTAATGGCCTCGGCCATTCAGGCAGGAACGTGTCGGGTCATTCACTGGAAACCGGATGCGATCATCACTATCAACAGTGCGCTGAACCTCGGTACGCGCGTCGAGCTGCCAGCCGACAACGTCACCGATCCGGTCCGTAGCTCTGATTTGTGGGATGCCGAGGGCGCGGCCAACCAGATCATGATCAAGCCCAATAGTCGGGAGCCGGAAGGGCGCACCGCAGTGGTTCGCGCCTGGACGACCGACGGTAATGCCTACGATATCGTCGCCACGCGCACGGACAATACCAGCCGTAACGATGTCTGCGTAAAAATCCAGGCTGACGGGATGTTCTTCACCGACGGCGCCCGCTCGGCGCTCAACGCGCAATCGTCCCTGCGCGCCCACGGCGGCGCCGCGTCAGGTCTGCAGCTGCAGCAGCTAGAGGGTCGGCAACGATTCTGACGCAATCCTCCAAAATTTGCCTTAACCTATTGTATTTAAATTATTTTGGCGTTGTAGCTCATGGGTGAAACCTGCCGATCAAAATCAAGCGTATAATCGCCAAATCGGTTGATATGGTCCGTGCGGTATGGGGCCAGCCCTTTGAGAATATCGTGATCAATATGATGACCGCGCTCTTTGAGATCTTTAAGGGTTAACGTCATCGACTCCACATTGTGAAGAATGACCAGGTTGGCCACCAAGTGGTTATATTTGATCACCTTCCGTTGCTCGTGACGGATATTCTCGGCGATCACCCCCTCGCCGCCGAAGAACAGCCATTTCACGAACTGGTTGAACTCTTCCGTTTTGTTCGTCTCCGCATGAATGGTTCGCCGCAACTCCACGCTGCCAATGTAGTCCAGAAGAAAGGTTGTCCGAACGACCCTCCCCAGTTCCCGGAAAGCAAAGTAGAGTTTGTTCTTGAGGCTTGCGGTACCTAAACGTCGCAGTACCGTAGACGGTGCGATTTTTCCAGCCTTAATCGATAGCGCCACCCGGAGCATGTCCGGCACATGGGTTTCAATCAGTTTCCAGTTGATAGTCTCGCTGAACAAAGCATTGATGTGCTCATACCGTTGGCGTTTGTCAGACTTGTAGAACACCAGCTGCTTCAGATTCCGGATGCGGGGCATCAGGTTGATACCCAGCAGGTAAGCCAACCCGAAGACGGGCGCACTTTGCGCCTGAGTATCGCCATGCAAGGTGTCAGGCTGGATATCGGAGTCGTTTTTGATCAGTCCATCAAGGATGTAAATGGCCTCATAAACGCCGCAAGGAATGAAGTGGCTGAACAGCGCGATGTATTTGTCCGAGACGTGGTAGTAGCCCACCCCGCCATAGCCACCGTACCGTATGTGGTATTCCGATAGCAGATTCTGTTCGTACAGGTTCCATTTTGTGCCATCGGCGGCGGCCCGCTGGCCAGTTCCCCAGTGTCGCGGCAGCCGGTAGCGGTTGTAGGCATTGATAACCTGTACAATCGCCTGCTCCAGGCGCTCTTCGGTGACGTGCCGCAGGTTGAGCCAGGACACCTGCCGGCGATTAAGCGTCGTGATGGATCGCGCGGTCTGAGTTGGCCCGAGATTGCAGCCATAGCAAAATAAGGTCGAAACAAAGCGGGTACGGGGGTCGTCCAGCTTGCCCTCAAATCCGGAAAGTGGCCCAAAGCGTTTGTGGAGGCCCAGCCATTTTTCGGCTTCCACCAGGATGTCGAGAATGTTCTTTTCGGGCATATTTTGGGATAACTGCTTATCAATCTCAGCTAACCCATCCGGAGGCGCTCTACGGCGGTGCTTCCGGATCACCAGATCTTCACCATGGAAGACGGCGTATTCATTCTCCGGGAAGCCACGGTCAATGCGGTCGGCCGTTTCGCTCAACCGGGAGTGGGCTTGTACCACAAAAGCGGCTGGGTCGGATTCGATATCAATCATCGCACTGTAGTCCGCTATCTGGGCATCATAGACACTCCAATCCACCAGCTGATCGCGGTAGTCACTGTACTGGTCGCTATTCGCGACCGCGAGATCGCCGGAAATCAGTTCACGCTTCACCTGTGTCAGTACGCCCAGCTCGAAATACTTCCGGTAGACCATCCCGGGGGGCAGCTGGCTTGGCCCGGTCCCCAATACCAAACGGCGCCAACGCTCCGGTAGCCAGGACACGTCGACGGGTTGACTACTGAGGACAAGGCATTCCTTACGGCTGTGCCGGTGCTTTTTCAGAGTCGCAATCGCCTCAATCAAAGATTGATCGTGGCTGGTTGCCGCCAGATCCAGTAGTTCAAGGCAATTGAATAACAGGGGGCGTAACGGGCGGTAGGGTTGCAGCATGAACGGGATGAAGTTATTGCCAGCATAGGCCATGTGTTCCTCACACTCTGCCAGTAATTCATCAGGATCGCTCTGGATGGCAGCCGCCACTCGGGCACCTCGCTCGGAGTCCGTTGGCGCTTCCTGGACGGCGGTCAGTACGTCACGCAGTTGAGCCACCAGCCTGTCCATGCGTTTCATGTGATCCAGGTGATACTGGTTCAGGTTGGCTTCTGCCTTGGTTTTGATGTTGCGCATCTTGCGAACAAAGATGTCGACCGCATCGTCCATCGCGCGACGCAATTGGGCATGGACCAGCAGAACCATCAAAGCGTAGCGTTTGGTGCTTTGCATGGCCTTGATGTTGGCCGCGCCCAGCGCTCGTGCTTCCAGTATGAAGTGGTGATATTTGGCGGCGGGAATGTGATCAACAGCGGGCAATTGTTGACACCAACCCTGAAGCCATTCCAGGTGCTGAAGATACTTCTTCACTTCCGTATTGGTCGGCTTTTTGGGTTCCTGTTTCAACTTATGCCAACTGGTATGAGGGGAATCATCCGGCACTTGCAGCAACTGGTCAAATTCGTTTTTTTGATGCGCTGTCAAACCCACATTGAGCGTCCGAAAGTAACCGGTGTTGACCGTGCTGCGAGCCTGACGCGCGGTCCGTTGCAACGTTGAAAAACCCGGTAACTCAAAACGCTGGCGCACCAGCTCTTCAATCACCACATTGATGATGTCCGCCAGGTCCTGCTTGGTGGTGGCCGCTTCACGCGCTAGTTCCCGTACAATTGCCTTGCCTTCAACGGTGAACGCCTTGATGCCCACCTGTTGACGAACCGTCTCCAGCATCCGCTGACGGGCGCCGCCATTGCGGTCGTAGACCCTGAGCTGGCTCAATGCGAGATGTGAAAGGTCGTCGCACGCCAGAATGTGCGTTGTAATGGATTGGGGAACGGCTTTGAGATGGACAAAGTAGCCCAGACGCTGCACTGTTTTCAGGAGAATGAGTAGGGCGCCACGAGCAGCCGGAGTTCGACCGTGCTTTCGGGCAAAGGATCGTTCCTGGGTAGAGGGTGTATAAATTTCTGCCAGTTCTTGATCCGAGACCACCGCCTTCAATCGCGGATAGGCGGTTTCATGGAGGCTACTCATACGCAGTCCTTCGCTATGGGGTTCCAGTGAAAGGCATTAGCCCACAGTACTTTCGCTCTTGAGGGGGGCATTGCTTATAGTAGGCAGCAATTCGTCAAGACCAAAGGAACCGCCCGTTATTTTGTGAACGCCACGCTCGCTTTACGTTACGGGATTATTCGGTCATAGATCGCCGGTTCCCCGATTTATTGAATCGTTACACCACACCGCAGACTGATTCGAGCTATGGCCATTGAGCATCTTCCCCCCCCCCCCCACTGAGCATTCACACCTACCAACGCCTTTCTAGTGCCCAGCTAATCGCTCTGGCAGGGACCGGGCTAACGACGGTGGCGCTGGCGCCGCTGGCCCATGACTGACGGGCGGCAGTGCGGGCCAGGTGCTCGGCATTGCGCTGGTCCTGAAGATGACTGCCTACGCCCTAATAGCACCTCAGTTTGGGGCTGTTGCCCAAAAACTTCCCCGCCGTACTCTGCTGGTCACACTGGACATTCTGAGGGCCTGCGGGGTTGCCCTTTGTCACTGAGGTTTGGCAGGGGGCCCACTCTGGCTAGGGTAGGTACAAAATTTTCGCCCAACCCCTTCATGTAATGACGCAATTAAGGGGCACGAGATATTGCCCTCTTGGGCGCAGCACCGATCAACCATGGCGCTCAGTAAAACCTCAATTTGCTGTAGCTTTTCGATCTTCCCACGTACGTCGTGCAACTTGCGCTCCGCGAGAGTGCTGGCTTCCTGGCAGTGGGTGCCGTCTTCGAGTCGGAGCAGGTCGCTGACCTCATCGAGATTGAAGCCTAACTGCTGCGATGTTTTCACAAAGCTCAACCTGCCGATATCGCTGGGACCGTAGCGTCGAATACCCCCGAGAGGACGCTGGGGCTCAGGTATTAACCCACGTCGCTGGTAGTAGCGGATGGTCTCAACTGAGACGTTCGCCGCCTTAGCCAGCCCCCCGATGGTCAATGAGTTCATTTCATCCGGCATTTGCCTTGACTCCGTAGTTGACTACGGCTTCAAGCTTAACCTATCGAACAAGGCCGTAGAAGGTGTAATTGCAATATCAGAGTTGAATTCCGAGTCACAATCCGGTCGCGAGTCGTTAATCGCAGGCGGGGTTGCAGCCTGCTCGCGTCGGCCTGTTGTCTGGGCACCTTGGCCCTGATCGCCCTGGGGGGTTCCGGTGCCTGGATCGGCAACCTGGCGAAGTCTGCGAGGTACCGCAAGTGCGCACCGCTTCGAGACACCCCGCTACCTAGGTATCGACGAGCTGTACCTGAACCGCCGCTACCTCTGCATCCTGACCAACCTGGAGGAGCGTACCTTGTTAGACCTGCTGCCCGGTCGTCAGCAGGAGGCAGTGACGAAGCGGCTCATGAGCATGACCGAGCGCGACAAGATCGAGATCGTCAGCATGGACATGTGGAAGCCATATCGCCGTGCCGTCCAGGCGGCGCTGCCACAGGCCCGCATCGTGGTCGATAAGTTCCATGTTGTGCGTATGGCCAACGAAGCCCTGGAGAAGGTCCGCAAGGGGCTCAGGAAGGAGCTGAAGGCCAACCAACGCCGAACCCTCAAGGGTGACCGGAAGATCTTGCTGAAGCGGGCTCACGACGTCTCCGACCGCGAACGTCTCATCATGGAAACCTGAATGGGGGCCTTCCCCCAGCTCCTGGCAGCCTACGAGCACAAGGAGCGGTTCTACCACATCTGGGACTGTGCCAGCCGGCGAGATGCTGAGCAGGCGCTGGCTGCCTGGATTGACGACATCCCAGTCACCAATGCCTTCACGGAGTCGATCAACCGGCTGGCCAAGGACAAGAACCGCGATGGCCGGGGCTACTCATTCGAGGTGATGCGGGCCCGGATGCTCTACACCACCAAGCACAAGAAGAAGGTGCCGCAGACCAAGGAATCCCCCTTCCTGGGCAAGGCCACCATGACCTACGGCATGGGTCTACCCGAGCCCGAGAAGAACTTCGGTGTCGATCTATCAACCTTCTGGGAAAATTAAGATATCGGTGGGCCTACAGGGATCGTCAACCAATTAATCCGGATACCCATTTTCTAATGGCCACAGCTTGACCGTATCTCAAATGAGATGCGCAATAGCGTCATGTATGACACTCGGATAATTTATCATGGCTCACACTTCAATGCTGGGTAACGGAGGACGAAGGTGAGCAACAATTATGCGGTCACCATTGTATGTGCTGGCCTGGATGGTGTTCTCCGGGGTAAATTCTTGGAGAGCGTGCGCGGCCCCCAGAATTGGGCAGTGGCCAGCGTCATCCGCCAAGTACAACTCGCCCTCCCGGTGTTTATAATTAATCACAAGTAGATGGCGCTTAGAAGGGCTGCACAGACGATCCATAGGGTGATAAATACCCCCGCTGCCATGCGGCTTACCGGACGCTCGGTGGCTTTGGCGGCGGTTTCTCGGTGCTCGCTTATTACCTCTGGCGGGATAAGCCTCACGACCAGCATGATTCCGAGCGGCACGATGATGATGTCATCCACGTAGCCGAGCACGGGAATGAAGTCGGGGATCAAGTCGATGGGCGAGACAGCATAGGCCGCGACAACCATCGCAAGCGCCTTTGCGAACCACGGGGTGCGGGGATCACGAGCGGAAAGCCAGACCGCGTGTACGTCACGCTTGATGGTTCGTGCCCATTGCTTGGCGTTCGAAACCAGTTTTATTGTCATAGTAAGTGTTTCTATACGCTACGCATTACGGACGCGGAGCATAGCCAATGTCCCGGCCGCCATCAGCAGGGCCGCCAAGCCAAAGCCGAGAGTCGGCGAGACTGCGGTCCACACCAAACCGATCGTGGCGCTGGAGACGAACTTGGCCGTCCCGTTGACCGTCCCCAGCGCACCATAGCTGATCATCAGGGTGTCGGCCTGCACCATTTCGGCTGCCACCGTGGACTCCAACGCTTCCTCGACAGTGACGTACAAGCCAGCGACGAAGAAGATGACGACGAGCAGCGGCACGCTGTCTACCGAAAGCCAGAAGGCCAGTGCTGTCAAAACGGCCGTGAGCGTTCCCAGCACATACCCGCCGACCAGCATGGGGAGATGGCCGAGGCGATCCGCCATAGCGCCGACCGGGTAGGACATCGCGACCTAGCAGAAGTCGCCCAGTGCGCTGGTGATCCCGGCACCGACGACAGTTCGATTCAGCCAGCCTTTCGGCCTGGTGGCTTTTTCAGCTGCGCCGGCCTCGTTGATGTCGTTAGTCATTCAGTCCGACTCTCCAAGGGTGCCGAATTCGACCGGAATCTTCACATAGAAGATGTGCAACTGGTCCGCGAGCAAACGTTTGAGCAGCCGCTCTGCCTCGTCCTCAGTCACTACCATCGTGATTTCTTCTGGCTGATCGGCAAGCTCAAAAAAATGGCTGGAGTGCATTTTGCCGTTATGACCAAAACCCTCAGTTGCGGCGAGCACGGTCCCGCCGCGCACACCCAGCTCCCGGGCAGAGTCGATCAGCCAATCACAAACGTGCTTGCCACGGTGATGGCGGTTTTGCTGGGTAAAGAACGTCAGTTGATAACCTTTCATCCTAGTTCTCCTAAAAAAGGAAATGTCTATGAACTTTTCTGCTTGAATAAGGAACCGCCGTCCGACAGAGACCATTACAGACTACGAATCCAACCGACCGTAAACATACCCAGAATCGTCATGAGCAATGACCCCAGTACGTGAACGGATACTGCGCCGGCTGCCCAGGCAAACCGGCCCTGTTGTAGCAAGGTAATAATTTCAGCGGAAAACGTCGAAAAGGTAGTAAACCCACCAAGAAACCCGGTGATAATGAACAGTCGCCACTCCGGTGCCACCGAGCCCTGTGCACTGAAAAAGCTCAAAGCCACGCCGATAAAGAGACCGCCTAACAGATTTGCGGCCAGCGTGCCGGGAGGGATGGTGGGAAACAGGGCGTTGAGTTGCAGGCCGAGTAGCCAGCGGGATAAGGCCCCGCCCGAGGCACCAGCGCAGATTGCGAGAATAGAGTACATCAGTAAAGATCCTGTCCTGAAGCATTACATGAAACAATACCCGGACAGGCGAAACGGCAATAACCTACGCGCCCGAACCGGGACCCTGCGTAGGCATCATCAGCCACTGCGAACGTGCAGTGGCGGTTTAAGGAGGCATGCCATCTCCTGATATGCGTTATCTTATCGGAGGTAGTCATCTCGAACAAGATCGCTGGCCATTGTCACCCAGAGTAATACTCACCGAATACATTGACAGTCTCGGCGGCCATTCCTACACCGCTATGAGAGCGTCCTTACCGTACGTTTTCGTTCCGTTGGACTTCAAACTCCTGTAACGCCCGAACAGCGAGACGTCGCCGATGCCGCCGGTATCGCGCTCAATCCGGCCCATGGGCGTGGTGACGTCCAGTTCCTTGTTGAAAAAGTAAGGGACAACGCCGAACACCGCGAGCTTCGAGGTAATGCCATAACCGAGTACGCTGCCCGGAGCCTGGACCGAGACCTCACGATCCAAGGGGCCACCGTCGGAACGCTCCCGCGAGACCAGTTGCTCCCGCCAGATGGTTTCACCCTGGGGCACGGGCAGAGCCGTGTTAAAGGTGTTGGATGCGGCTTGTGCCGAAGGCACACCGGTCAGTACCAGGGCACCGACCAGCAGGGGCAAGCCGATTGACTGGTTGTTATTTCGCATCGCTGCCTCCCGTTTCACCTTCGGCCTCTGAGTAGGAGCGCAGCGTGAAGCCGGCCTCCTCGACAGCCTGACGTGCCCGCTCCTCAGAGAAAGTCCTGCCTTCCTGAAGGGTGACACGCACCGTACTTTTTCCGACGTCCACCTCCACGCCGGTGACGCCATCCACTTTATTCAGACGTTTCTCAATGCCATAGGCACAGAAGGGACAGGCCAGGCCGTCCACGCCCAATACGTAGTGTTTGTCGGCGGCCAGCGCGGCAACGCTGAATGCCAACGCCGCTAACATCAGGAACCCTTTTTTAAACATGACGAATCCTCTTTTCAGGGGGCAGCTTACAAACGAGTTGGTCAATTATTCACACTCGCGACCGTGTCGAAAAACAGGGCCGGGCGTTGCCACAGTGAATTAATGAAAATGGCTGTCACGCTGGCTGCCATAGCCACCATCGCCCAGACCGGGTAAATCAGCCCCGTGCTGGCCAGCGGAATGCCGATACCGTTGAACAGAAATGCCAGGCTGACGTTCTGGAGCATTTTGCGATAACCCCAGCGGCTGATGTGTATTGCCGTCACCACGGCGTCCACCCGGCTGTTTAGGATGATAATGTCGGCGGCGTCAATGGCGATGTCCGTGCCGCCACCCATGGCAATACCCACGTCCGCCTGCATCAGGGCGGGGGCGTCGTTGATGCCGTCGCCGACCATGGCAACTCGCTGGCTTTGCTGCATCGTTCGCAGTTGGTCTGCCTTCTGTTCGGGCAGCACGCCGGCATGCACTTCATCGATACCGGCCTGTTGCGCGATGTGGCGGGCGGTGCGTTCGTTATCGCCCGTCAACAGGGCGGTGCGGATGCCCATCGACTGCAAGCTGGCTATGGTGTCGGCGGCATCGGGTCGCAGAGCGTCACCGAGTGCGATGGTGCCCAACAAAGTGCCGTCGCGGGCCACCACGATTACCGTATGGCCCTGCGCCTCGTCCGCTTCCACGGCATCGGCAACGGATGTCATCTCCACGCCGGACGCTTCGGCGAACCGCGGGCTGCCCACCAGCACCTGCGTGCCATCCACGTGCGCGGTGACACCACGGCCGGACTGGGCCTGAAAATCGGCGATCTCGGGGAAATCCACATTCCTTTCGAGTGCGGCTTCAACCACGGCCCGCCCCAATGGGTGCTCCGAGGCCGCTTCCACGGCTGCAGCCAGCGCTAGCAGCGCATTGTCGTCGCCATCCACGCTGTACAGAGAGCGTACGGCGGGGCGACCCTCGGTGAGAGTGCCGGTCTTGTCGAACACCACCTTGTTCACTTTACGCAGGGCCTGAAAAGCCTCGCCGGTGCGCATCAGTACGCCCTTGTCCGCGGCTTCTCCTGCGCCACGTACGATGGATAGGGGTGCTGAGATGCCCACGGCGCAAGGGTAACCCATGACCAGCACGGTCAGGGCGGCAAAAACGGCTCGTTCGAGGGCCGGCTCGCCGCCAATCAGTACGGGACCGACCGACCAGAAGCCAAAGGCGAGGGCCGATATGATCAGCACGGCCGGCGTATAGATCCGCAGTACGCGATCCACCAGGTGTAGCAATCCCGGCTTGAGTGCACGCGCATCCTCAATGCTGCTGATCACTTGCTGGAGAAAGCTTTCGCTGCCGATGGCCGTTACCTGCAGAAGAAGGGTGCCGGAGCCGTTGATGGCGCCGCCCACGACGGTATCGCCAGTGGTTTTCTCCACCGGTAGCGGCTCGCCCGTGATCAGGGACTCGTCCACGGCCGAACCGCCTTCAACCACCTCGCCGTCCAGGGGAACGCGTTCTCCAGGCCTAATACGTACCCGCATACCAATCTCAACCTGGTCTGCGAGCATGTCACGCTCACCGTCCTCGGTGACGACGCGCGCCGTCTCCGGCTGCAGGTCCAGCAACCGCTTGACCGATTGCGAGCTTCGGGTCTTGACGATCAGCGACAGCCATTCGGAGAACAGATGATAGGTCAGTACCATGACGGAGACGGCGAAAAACGCCGCCGTGGGATAACCTTCGGGCGATGCGATCAGGCCGATGGCGCCCCCGGTCAGCCCTGCGAAGGCACCGATTTCCACCAGTACGTGCTGGTTGAGGATGCCACGGCGTAACGCCTGAAAGGCCATGTTCAACATTTGCCGTGCCACGCCAAACACCATACCCAGTGCCAGCGCACCGACGGCCAACGGCTCATAGCCGCCCAAAACGCCGGCGGTGCGTAGCGCAAGGAAGGCCAATCCGCCAGCCGCCAACAGGGCCGTGCCCGTGAGCGCGGCTGACCTACCCTGGCCGCGTAACACCGCAAAGCCGAACAGAACCAGGCTGACGTAAACCAGCGCGGAAAGCCCGAAGGTCCAGGCCGAGGTAAAATCAACGATCAGTCCGACCGCTGCCAGGCTCATGGCCAGGGCGACGACAAACCGATTGCGCTCAATCGCCAGCGCCTGCTCCTGGCGTTCGAACGGTTCCACCTTGCGCGGGTCGCTCAGGGTGTAGCCGATCTGCTGCAAGGTACCCATCAGAGCCTCGGCGGTGTTCTCCCGAGAGTCGAACTCCACCAGCGCCTGCTCGTGAGTCAGACTCACCGCAACCCGACGCACGCCGGATTTCTTGCCCAGCGCGCTTTCAATCGTGCCCGTGCACAGCGAGCAGTGCAGTCCACCGATATGAGCCTTGACCCGTTGAATGTCGGGGTCCGCCGTTGATTCCAGACTCCAGGGCCGGGTATCGTCGTCAGCGGTTGTCACTGCCGTATTCATGATGCATCCCCTTGATGAAATGAGGTCATGTTTCAAGGGTAGGCCCCGTACCAAGATACGGAGTCAAGTGATCGAGGAATATCAAACAGGTTAAACAGGGAAAGCTGTCAAAACAGGGAGGATGTACTTGGTCTTAAGGCCTAAGCCAGCGCCAGCCAAAAGGTCCAGAGGCCCAGTACGACCATTATGGCACCGGTCCATCGTAGCATGCGTCCCACAAGCCGCGTGAGGTGTTCAAGCCAGCGACGGCCGCGGGCGGTAAAAACAATGAATAGCAGTGGGGCGGAAAACGCCAGTCCAAACACCATCAGGGTCGAAGCGCCGAAGATAACAGCGCCATCCGTTGCACCCCGGGCAGCGGCGTCGCCGAGCAGCACCGCAAGCAAGGGGGCCGCGCAGGCCGGCACGTTCAAGCCAAACACCACGCCTAACGCGGGACCGCCAGGGATGCGGGTGATGCGTGGCAAAAAACGGTTCACCAGCGCAATAAACCAGGATGTACCACCGCCCAGGTACAGCAGCCCAACCACCACATAAAGACTCCCGAGCACAGCCCACAGGCCTTGCTGCAGCCCGGTGAAGGCGGTTCCAACGAAGACGGCAATCACGCCAAGCACGGCCATCAAAGAGGCCCGCGTCAGGGCAAAAAGCAGTGTGTGAGCAATCTTCATCCGCTGTGATAACCCCTTGAGGTAACGGATGAACAATAAGTGACTGCCCACGGAACAGGGCTCAATAAAGGCCAGTAGCCCGAGGCCGACGGCCAGAGGCAAAGCAACTGAAAATTCCAAGGAACTACTCTGTCGTCCGTGAATTAAGCCGCAGATTAACACCCGTACCCCGATACAGGGTCAAGGGTTCTCAGCTGAGTGGCACAGAATGAACCCTGACCCATAGCGGTGAGTCATCCGGCATGCGTGAGGACTATTTTCGGGTGACCGATTCAATGTACTTCGCCACGGCACTGATCTGCTGCTCTGACAGTGAGTCACCGAAGGCCGGCATGATGCCAACGCCACTCTTCACCGCGTTGCTGACCTGCTCCGCCGAGGGCTTGAGCTGGTCAAGATTGGGGCCGATCTCACCGGCGGAACCGGCATCGTTCAGCGTATGGCAAACCGTGCAGGATGGTTGTGCCTGCTCCAGGAACACTTTCTTACCCAGTTCGAGCTGCTCATCCGCCAATACAGGGCCAGTGGCGAGGGCAAAGATCGTCAACAACAGTGTGCGTAATGACATGGAAAATCCTGATTCAATCAAGGGAACAGGCGGCCCGACCAACGGACCACCACAGGGTTAATACACTCAGGAAACGGTGACGGTCACGCCATGGTCTTTCCAACTGGCGTTGCCGTAACCGCGCTCATTCTCGGTGCGTGTGGGCGGCTGGGTGTTGCCCTCGGTGTCCGTCGCGCGGCTAACGATTCGATGGTCGCCGGCGCTCAGATCCATCGCCACCACAAACGGTCGCCAGGCGTAGCGCCCCATGTCCGGACCCAGGAAACGGGCACTCTTCCAGGTCTCGCCACCGTCGGCCGACACCTCCACCTGGTTAACGGCATTGATGCCGCCGAATGCGACGCCGTAAATCAGATTCCTGCCCTTGCTGGCCGTTGTCAGCGGGGCGGTGACCCAGGATTTGACCGGCATCTCCCACATCGACGGCTGACCGGGCGCGCCTTTTTCGCCAATGGGACGAATGCGATAGCCTGAGGCCTGGATCTTGGCGTCCGACTGCCCCTCGGTAAACGCGACTCGCTCCACGTATTTCACGTTATTGACCCCGAAATAACCCGGAATGACCATGCGCAGTGGGCCGCCATGAGCCAGCGGCACGGGCTCATCATTCATTTGCCAGGCCAGCAGCGCCTGATCCAGTGCCCTCACCGGAACGGAGCGCTCCACCATAATGGTTTTCGGGTCCAACCCTGCAGGCAAGGTTTCGCCGCCGGTGCTGGTGATGTAGTTCATGTCCGGCTTTACTCCGCCGAGCCGGGCCACAACGTCACGCAGCGGTACGCCGGTCCACACCAGGCAGCCTGCCGCGCCGGTGCCCCATTGGGTTCCGCCCGGGCCGTGCTCAAAGTAGGCTCGCCCGTTGCCCGAGCATTGCAGAACGGTGGTTACCGTCTCAACACCCATTTTTTTCAGCTCACCCAGGGTCAGGGTCTGGGGCGAATTGACGCCTTCCAACGTGATTTTCCAAGCGTTCCGGTCCGCCACAACATCAGCATTGGGGGCTGGCAGGTTGTTACGGACATACAGTTTGTCACTGTTCGTCACCACACCACTGCCAATGGCGCCGCGCTCGGTTTCGATGGTGTTGGCGCTGTGCACGATCACGTCATTGGCGTTTTTCCAGCGCACGTAATCGGGCAGCGTTTTGGGTTCCTCCGACCTGGCAAGGGGGCTCAGCCCCAGCAGACTGACGGAGGCCATGGCGCCGGCAGAGCCCAGCAGCAGGCGCCGGCGACTTATCGGTAAAGAACTTTCGGGTGCACGGCGGGACGTTGAAGACGCATCGAAAACAGACATGGTTTTCCCTCGTTGATGTTTGTTCAGAACACTTGCCGACGGTGGTCATCGGTGCCATGAATTCGTGACAAACCTGATTTTGATTCAGTGTAGTAGGTCATGGTCAAATAATCACCGTTGACAGCGTGTCAGGAGGCCCCCGTCGTGGCTTCGCTTACCGCCGGCATATTCCCGGCTGGCGCAACCACCAGCAATCCCGAGTCCTCCATGGGTAGCCCGAGCACCTCCAACTGATCGGCCCGGGTACGAAAGTCGCCGGCTCGGGCCACCGCCTGTCGCACATCCGGATCCCGGAAGAATACGCGCTCCGAGATACGATACTGGATGACTAGGCTGTTACCCTGGCGCATGGCGTACGCCTGGGCAGGCTCGCCCCCCACTCGGGTCATCCAGGTTGCCAGCACCCGGCTGTTTGCCCACGGCAATGGCGGAGACACTTCCGAGCCGCCGGCCTGGCGAGGCAGTTCCTCAAGGGCGACACGCTGATAATCGCTCAGCACGTCACTGACCATGGGAATCCTGTTGATATTATCCGGCGTCAGGCTGGGCATCAGCAGTACCGCTGCCAGTACCAGGGCAACGGCCCAACCGCCGCTGCCAATCACAACCGACGGGCGAAGGCTGCTCAGCCAGCGTTTCAGATTCGTCATGCGGCGACGACCGGATGGGCGCTTGCCACCGGCGGGGGCGTTCGCAAGGGCGATATCGAGCCGCCCGTCAAAATCGGCGGACAGTCCCGGAGTGGGTATCATCTGCAGTCGTTCGGAAAGAATTCGCTGACGTTCAACATCGTGTTGGCAGGTCTCGCATCCAGCAAGATGGGCCTCGACCAGGGCGGTGTGATGCTCATCCAACTCACCATCGGCATAGCCCGCCAGCCAATCCTGGATTTCGGCGTGCAGGTCGGACCATTCGTGGGCGTCTGTGTTTTTGAGATCACTCATGGGAATTCACCGATGTGTATTTTGTGTGGCTGGCAGCCAGGGACCTCGGGCTTGCCTTGATCAGTCGCTTAGCGAGCAGGCGCCGCGCGCGTGACAGGCGACTCATGACCGTCCCCGGTGCCAGGTCCAGAATTTGTGCGATATCCTGATAGCTCAGCTCCTCAAAGTCCCGCAACAGAATGACCTGCTGAAAGCTGTCCGGCAGGGCGTGAACCGCAGCCATGACCTGCGCATCGCTCTGGTTTTTCAGGAGCTGATCGAAGGGGCCCGGGGCACTGCAGGGATACTCATTCAACACCGCGTCACCGGTGGTCAGCACCGGAGCCAGTTGCTGCCGGCGCCCATCCCGCCGATAGTCATCGGCAACCACCCGGTTGAGAATCCTTAGCAGCCAGGCGTAGGCCGCCACGTGATCGTCCAGTTGGTCAAAGTCCCGCCAGGCCCGGAGCAAGGTCTCCTGGGTCCAGTCCTCCGCCATTTCCTGTGAGGGGGCCTGGCGTTGCGCAACACCGTACAGGCGGTAGCGCCAGGGCCGTACCAGTGTGTCGAATTGCTGCCTGCTTCCGGTGCTGCGCATGGGGCTGCCCGCTACCTATTTATGGTCACTTCACTGGAGGACGTCACCGGGTCGCCTTTTATTCCCGACTTTTTTATGGATTGCCCGGTACCGCGAGCCAGAAGGGGAACTGGCCTCCAACCGGCTCCCGGCGGACCACCTCGAGGGACTGGGTATCAATAACGGCAATGTGGTTATCCGCCGTGACCGACGCGTAAATGAACTGGCCATCGCGGCTTGCCCGAACGCCGTGGGGGCCAACGCCCACGTCGACATTTTTGACAATTTTAAGGCTCTCGGAGTCGATTATAGTGACCACGGACGCAGAAATCGCACCGGTTGCGACGTATTGCTCGCCAGGCACCACGTCGATGCCGCCATGGCCACTACCCACTTTAAAAGTTTTCAGCATGGTTTCGCTAGCCAGGTCCAGTACCCCCACGTTGCCGGTAAAGTCGCGCAGCCATAGCCGTTGACCGTTGGCGCTGATGTCAATGTTGTGAGGCGTCTTGAGACCCGGAGTGGGGATCTGACGCTGTTTTTCCAGGGCCCGCATATCCACTACCGCCAGCGCGCCTTCGCCCTGCAGCGTGACGTAGGCGAGTGTGCCGTCGGCGCTGTAAACGAGGTTGTGGGGTACCTTGCCCACTGGAATTTTCCTGACCAGTTCAAGGGTATTCATATCGATCACCGCAACGTCGCCTTGGGTCGGCGCCACGGCGAGGCCGTAACGGCCATCCGGTGAGATTTTTACGCCCTGGGCCACCTCACCGATCGGTACGCTGGCCATCACCTCACCGCTGGCGGTATTCAAAACGTAGACATTGCCGGTTTTGAAGCCGGACACCATCAGCCGGGAACCATCAGGACTCAGGGCATTGTAGTGAGCGCCCGCGACGCCGGGCCAGGCCTGCTTTGAGGGTAGGACTTTCACGATGCCGCTGTTCTGGACCGCCACATACAGAGGGTCGCGAATGGACTTTTCCAGGCTTAGTTCGGGCGCCGACCGCACGGGAGTGGCTTTGGTCCGCGACTGCTCAGGCGATTGGCCCAGCAGGGTCTGCCGCAGCTGGTAAACATCCTTGCCGGACAGGTCCTTACCCGCAATCGCTTCGATTTCTTCAGGGGTGTAGGGCTGAAACTCACCAGCAACCCGCTTTTCATTGCCGAACGCCGTCAGCACGTAATTCAGCACATCCGCCATTTGCTGGTTAGTGAGCGCACCGCCCCAGGCCGGCATGTTGCCGTTGTAGCTTGTGCCGTCGACTTTGATGGGGCCGGTCAGGCCGAACTGCAGCACATGCCCCAGATAGCGGCGGCCACCGATACCGTCAGTGGCATTGTACATTTGAGCGGTGTGGTTTTTTTGCGGGGGAAACGACCCCGGTATGCCTTGACCCTGAGCCTGATGGCAGGCAGCGCACTGCTGGTTGTACACCTCGCTGCCGCGCTCAAAGCGGGTGTTTTCCGCCGCGCTCACGGGCACACTGACACTGAGCAGGGTTGCGGCGACGAATGATGTGATGGCATGGGGGATCGGTGGACGCATATTACAAACTCCAAAGGCTAAAAGAAGTTCGGCCGGACTCATGTGCTGGCAAGACCTCTTGCCAGCAAAGCACCGGTCGAAAACGATCTGTGAAGCCAAAGGCGTCACCGGGCCGGGATTTATTCCCGAAACTTTCGGCCCGGCCCCCTACCCGCGGACCAAGGCTCAACGAAGGCCAGTAACCCGAGGCTCGCGGCCAAGGGCAAGGCCGCCGAGAATTCCAAGGGGTTATTCTGTCGTGTTCATGATGTTTGCGGAGTACCCCGCACCACGCACAGCCTCCGCAAGTTGTTCGTCCGAAATCCTTGATTCGTCAACTGCCACCCGGGCTTCACCGCTTTCATGGGAGACGGAACACCCCTTGACGCCGGTTTGCTGTTCGAGAACATGACGAACAATTTCCTCGCACCCACCGCAGTGCATGCCGCCGATTGAAAGCCTGATTGTCTGCATGTCTGTCTCCTCACTTATGATCGGCTCGCCTGTAGGCCCCGCATTCTGCTCCAGGGCGTCAAATATGGAACAACACTGCAACGGCCCCTGTCCGGGACAACAGTCCACAAGTGCCGCCAGCCCCTGGCGGATTCGCCGTAACTGTTCAATTTTCTGGTCTACGTCGTGCAGCTTTGCCATCGCCCGCTGGCGTACATCACTTGCGTCTGCCTGGTTGCTTTCGGCATCACGCAACGCGAGCAGCTCAGCGATCTCACGCAGTGAGAAGCCCAGCTCTTGCGCTCGACGAATAAAATGCAGTCGCCTTACCGTGGCGTCCGAGTAAATCCGATAGCCACCTTCCCTGGGACGTGGCGGCTGTTCAATGAGCTTGCGGCGTTCGTAAAAACGAATCGTCTCGACACCAACACCCACCACGTCAGCCACTTTGCCAATGGTCATGTCTGTCATGGCAGAACTCCCACCCAGTAGATCCGAATAATAAGATTAGTGCCCGTACCACGGTACGGGGTCAAGAGTGCTGAACATTTTATAGGAGTGTGGGGCTTGACTCCGTAGCCGACTACGGAAGTATTTTGAAGATAGCCAGCAAAGTCATGAAAGGAACCGTCGCAATGTCAGAGTTGAAATCAGAGTCCAAATCCGGTCGCGGGTCATTAATTGCAGGCGGGGTCGCAGCATTGCTCGCATCGGCCTGCTGTCTTGGCCCCCTGGTCCTGATCGCCCTTGGTGTTTCCGGTGCCTGGATCGGCAATCTTGCCGCTCTGGAGCCTTACCGGCCGTGGTTTATTGGTGCTGCTCTGGTGGCGATGGTCTTTGCCTGGCGTCGGATATACCGGCCTGCACAGGATTGCGAGCCGGGCGAGGTCTGCGCAGTACCGCAAGTGCGCACCGCTTACAAGATCACTTTCTGGATCGTCGCGTTGCTCGTACTGATCGCGTTGGCATTCCCTTTCGTCTTACCGTTATTTTACTGAGAGGCCATACACCATGAGAAAGTCCCTGATCACTGCCGTACTGTTTACGCTGTTCAGCATGCCTGCCTTGGCGGAGCAAAAGACGGTGACCCTGTCTGTTCCCGGAATGACCTGTTCGGCTTGCCCGATTACCGTCAAAGCCGCTCTCAAGAGAGTTGATGGGGTGAGTTCTGTCCAGGTCCGCTATGAGGAACGTGATGCGACGGTTACTTTCTACGATGACAAAACCTCTGTCGACGCAATAACTCAAGCCACGACCAACGCGGGCTACCCGTCCACACTGATACAGTCCGGGGCGAAACAGGAGTAGTGTTTATGAGTGATAACGATCTGCACATTGCCGTGATTGGCAGTGGTGGCAGTGCCATGGCCGCCGCTTTGAAGTCGGCGGAACGCGGAGCCCGAGTGACGCTGATCGAGCGTGGTACCATCGGTGGCACTTGCGTCAATGTCGGCTGCGTGCCCTCGAAGATCATGATCCGCGCCGCTCACGTGGCCCATCTGCGCCGCCGCAGTCCGTTCGACGAGGGCATTGCGGCAGTCGAGCCGACCATTGACCGGCCCCGGTTGCTGGCCCAGCAACAGGCCCGGGTCGATGAGCTTCGTCGCGACAAGTATGAGGGCATTCTCGACGACAATTCGGCGATTACTGTCCTGCGGGGTGAGGCCCGTTTTATCGATGCCAATACAGTGCAGGTTACTACACCTGATGGTACGGAACGCGAGGTACGCTTTGACAGAGCGTTCATTGGTACCGGTGCGCGGCCTACCATCCCCCCGGTTCCGGGCCTGTCCGATACGCCGTACTGGACGTCCGCTACGGCACTGGCCAGTGACACCATTCCGGATCGACTAATTGTCATTGGGGCATCCGTCGTGGCAGTGGAGCTGGCACAGGCGTTTGCCCGACTGGGCAGCGAGGTGACCATCCTGGCGCGCAGTCGACTGTTATCCCGGCAGGACCCGGCTGTTGACGAGGCCATTCAAACCGCGTTCAAAGCCGAGGGTGTCAAGGTTCTGAATGACACCCAGGCGAGCCAGATCAGTTATACCAACGAGGAATTCGTGCTCGACACGAACGCCGGGGAACTGCGGGCCGATCAGCTGCTGGTGGCCGTGGGACGCACACCGAACACAGACAGGCTGAACCTGGAGTCTATCGGCGTCGAGACTGATCGCGGGTCCGTTATCGTCAATGAGCAACTCGAGACCCGGGTGCCGGGCATTTACGCTTCCGGCGACTGTACCAATCAGCCCCAGTTTGTTTATGTGGCGGCAGCGGGTGGTAGCCGGGCCGCGATCAATATGACCGGCGGCGATGCCCGCCTGGATCTCAGCGCCATGCCGGAGGTGGTCTTTACCGAGCCACAGATTGCAACCGTCGGTTTATCCGAGGCCGACGCCGATGCAAGTGGCTACGTCACCGACAGCCGTACCCTGACCCTCGACAATGTGCCACGGGCCCTGGTCAACTTTGATACCGGAGGCTTCATTAAAATGGTCGCGGAACGTGAAAGCGGGCGGTTACTGGGTGTGCAATCCGTGGCGGGTGAGGCCGGCGAACTGATCCAGACCGCGGTGATGGCGCTACGCGCCCGCATGACCGTCAACGAGATTGCCGATGAGCTGTTCCCGTACCTGACGATGGTAGAAGGTTTGAAGCTGTGCGCTCAAACGTTTACCAAGGATGTCAAACAACTATCCTGCTGCGCGGGATAAGGCAAGGCCCCGTGAATGATATGCGAGAAATCGTGAATCGGCTGGGCCTGACCGGAGAAGCGGAGGCCACGCTTCATGTGGCGCTATTGCGTGAGCTGGTCCAGGGTCGTCCTGTCACTCTTAAGCGGCTTGCAGCGTCGCTCAACTGGACGACGGACCAGGTGGTGCAGGTGCGGGAACAGCTGCCTTGCGGAACCGTCGAGTATGACGGTCAGGGGTTGGTCGGTTCGTAGCTAATCTGGGCCCAACCGGGCGCCCTTTCTCACCCAATGTGGTCCCACTGCTCAGGATAATTGCGGGCCCAACAGATTAGCTTTGTGAGCCACTACAGATACCTGTTCATCGTATTCTGAGTGCTTCCGGGCAGCGTAGCCAGCCGCGACCACACTCACCATTAGTCGGTGTCCCGGATCAACCTGGCGACTTTGGTCAGTAAGGTGTTTGCGGCGTTGTCCGTAAATTGCTGTCCTTCCTCGATGTAGCCCCGCACCGTCCCGTCATGCTTCCAGCCACCCTGGCGCTTGATCTGCGCAAAGTCGACCTTTTCCCGCGCGGCGGCGGTGGATAGACCGCGCCGGAAGCTGTGACTGCTCAGGGTCGGCACGAAGTCCAGGCCGCAGGTTTCCCCAAGCGCTTTCAGGATTCGGTTCACCGACCCGCCTGAAAGGGCCTGGGATTGCAACCGATCCCAGCGGTTGACGGCGCGGAAGACGGGGCCTTCGTGAATGCCGGCATGCTCTAGCCAGGTTTCGAGGGCGCTGACCGGGCAGACCAGCTCGTTGCCCCGAGGCAGGGCCCGCTTCAGGCCTTCACCGTGAGGGTCTGTTTTAGAGCGCGGCAGGGTCACCACCAGCCCTTCCGGCTCCCACGACAAGTGCTTCACCTCAATCGCTACCAATTCACTGCGGCGAAACGCCCCAAAAAAACCGACCTGCAGCAGGGCCCAGTCACGATGCTTCTTGAGCGAGTCAGGCTGTTGCTGGAGTGTTTCCAGGAAGGCCGCAATGTGTTCGAGGCGCAGCGCCCGGGCTTGCCGTTTCGGCCGACCATGGGCGCGACGAATCCCTTCCAACGTTTTGCGCACGCCGGGGTCTCGAGCGGGATCACGCAATCCCTGAGTCTGGTGCCAGCGCCCCAGGGCCGTCAGGTAAACATCCAGCGTGCGAGGATTAAGCGCGTCTGCCTGATCGGACAGATAGGCCGCAAGGGTCGCCGGCTGTGTCGGGAGACGTCCACCCCAGCGCTCAAAGCTGCGAATGGCCGCACGGTAGGTCCGCCGCGTGTTGTCGGTGGTGGCCATGTGGATGTACCGATTAGCCGTATCGGCTAATACGGTCTTTTCCGCGTTACGTAATGTGGACTTGACGGTGGGTTTTGGATCCATGACCGCTCCAATTCGAGGCGTGCTTTCAAGAGCCGCTGATGTACCGGCGTTACAGGAGCAGGATAGAACAGACCACACACTAACGCACGTTAACGCGCTTTAACGTGCGTTAGGAATCTTAAATAAATTTTGTTAATTATCGAATAAATAATGTAATATTACATATCACGTTATATGATAAAAATGAGGCATGTCATGGCCCGCGCCGGAATTACTTACCAGGATGTCGCCAACGCTGCGCAACGCGTCCGCCAACGCGGTGACGAGCCCACTGTCGACCGGGTGCGATCGGA